>ERZ1026852.744-NODE-744-length-19152-cov-7.383568_pt1 | contig 19152 bp, 40 predicted proteins | sample MGYA00380156_ERZ1026852 | MGnify/ENA primary metagenome ERZ1026852 (study PRJEB33269, sample SAMEA4719792) | human gut metagenome | biome: human-associated habitat; feature: organic feature; material: feces | place: Cameroon | collected 2013-10 ...
CCATTTCTCTTTTGAGAAATTCCGATGTACTCAACTGGCTAAAGCCATAAAAAAAGGAGCCGGCACATGGATTTCTCCATGCATCGGCTCTATGGCTCTTTACATTCATTAAACATTTTCATAGAATTACTAAATAAATTTATGGAACTAACCAATTTCTATCTGGATTTGCTAAAAGTCTCGCATTGTTTATTGCCATATCTAAAGTCAGACATGTGGATGCCCTATACATTGTTCCATAATCTTCAACTACTATCGCTAAATCCGCCTTTTGAGGATTAGCAATGCACAAAGGAATTAATAGCTGTATCCCATTTCGATAATACTGAGGAACAGCAATTTTATAATTTCTCTTCACCCTTTCCACCGAGCGCTCAATACATCCCGTCAAATAATTTTGCAAATTATAGTCAGGCATAGACGAATACGGTTCTGGAAATCTATTTTTATTATCTTCTATAATATGTTCAATATTTACAACCAATTCCTTTTTTGCATCAAATACTAATTTACTCGGTGTGTCAAAATAATACGCCATTTCTGGAAGTTTAGCAAAATAACGCATATCCGCCTCTCCCTTTCGCGCAAATTTATAAAAATGCCAATAATTCTTTATTTCTGTTAATTTATTTACAGTAAAAAGAATATAGATAGGCTCTGCCTGCTTTCTCGTTATTAATCCTGTGTCAAAGCATATCATATCCTCATTCCTAGATAATGAAACCTTCTTCTCTTCTGCTATTCTTTTATATGTATAACGAATATAATTCTCAAGTATAGGATAATCACTATCACTTGGAGTATTTTTATAGGACCAATCTTCCTCTTCTGCCAATTCCGACAATTCTTCTATATTTTCTTTGAATTTTGGCATAAAAGCAAAGTCTCCAAAATCCTCCGGCAATTCATACTTATCATTCTTTTCCATTTACAAATCCCCCTTTTCCAAATGTTTATAACAATTATACCACTCTGACTGTTCATAATCAATCATCTTATACTGTAGCCACCCGCAATCTAAAAATAGATCTCATGCACTCTTGATTCTCTGCTACATAGTGCTGTCCGGCCGTGCTCCGATTTATATGTATCGAAAATCACTTCTTTTTTATAAAATTGTTTTTATGAAATTTCCGAATATTTTTTTACTTTTTAACAACTTTATGATATAATATTGTTGCTGGAGGAACGAGCAAGGAGGTACATATGAGTTGTTCAGATTGTGAACATTGGTATCCATATTTTTATAATAGTGGCAGAACAGGAATGTGTGCTGCTAATTATAAACATGAAGTTAATGCTAGTATGTGGACATGCAGAGATTTTGAAAGAAGAACTGGAAAAACATATTATGTCGATAGGGACGGAGCACAAGTTCCGGGGACATCCTATCCGTAGGTATTAATATCATAACGTTCCTCCATCAAAATATGCCCGTATGTGATATTTTGCATACGGGCATACACAATTTTACAGCATGTTCAAGTCCAACCATTATAAGTCAACTTTTCTGGAACGGAATGTCACCACGCTTATTAAACAAATCTTTGTTACTTTTTCTCCTCATTCTTTCCATGCGTTTCCCCTGCATCATTCCATATCGAAATGCCACCGTTACTGCCTGGGGAGAATCGCAGCCCTTGATCAGAGCATCCAACACCAACCACGAAGGTTTGCTTTTAATAATATTCTTCTCGGCCCGAAATAACTCCTGTTTGATTCTCCTGTGCTTCATACAGTTCTCCATAACTCGAAGAGTCTCTTTCATGCCATCTGGGCACTTCTCCCACAACTGTTTCCTTATCTCCGAGGATCCGCCCATGTATGCTTCGGCCAACTCCCGATAAGTATCATACAATTCGTTATCTTTATTCAGGATCAATATGTTCTTCTCATTATTAAAAACCGTCAGTGTACCAATACTGGCTCCTTCTTCCCACTGGCATAAAAAGCAGCTTACCTGCTCCGCTGTCAGATCGGATAAGTTACAAGCATCAATTCCAAGCTCTGCATTAAGTGTTTCGTACATACCGTTACCTCCCTACATCTGACAGGCCACAGCCTGCCTCCGCCGTTGCACCAGTGCAACTCTTACCAATTCTTCAAGGAATCTCTTTTCATCGGGATTGCTTACCCCTTTTACATATTCAAGAAATCTCTGAAAGCCTTCCTCTGACATTTTTGCTAAGGTATTCACCATTTCAATGATTTCTATCTCTACCATTGTCTGTCCCTCCAGATGCTCACATAGTTGTCATGCTTATCTGTGCATTGCAATCCCTTATTTCTTCTGTAAGGACAAACGGTAATTCATATTCATCAATGATAGATACTGCTTGGTCACACTGGTTACGCTTTATAGCCTTATAAGTACTGACTCCGAACTGGCGTTTCAATTCTCTATGTATGTCCTGATACACCTTGCTACGCATGGATGTATCTCTATACGCATTGCTCTGTTTCCCGCCCAGTGCATCCACTCCGCGCTTATGCACCGCCGTAGTGATCCGGTCACACTCCACTGCCAGTAATGGCATGTCCAACTTGAAATCATCAAGTTCCTGCCGGACACTCTCAATTTCTTCCCTAAGTTCCGTATGCCCCTGCGCTAAAAGAGCAATTTTGCCATCAGTTGTTTGTGGAATTTGATTTTGCCCATATGTACCTGTCTTACGAATAGACGGAAGGACTTCAGAAGTTACCCACTTGCGAAACTTCTTTGCTGCCGGTTTATCACTACGGAGGACAACTGCATATAAGCCGGACTCGGTAACAAAGTTTGTCTCCCCTGCACGCCCTAGATTTAATCTAGTGCGGTCATCTTCATCAAGCCTTTTAGCAACATCTGTAACATTTTTAATCCCCAATGCTTTGCAAATATCACCAAGGCAAAACATCGGTTCACCATTTACTATGACTGTTCGAATTTCTCCAAACTCGTTATTTTTAAATACTTCAATCTGATTCATAATTCCAAATTCTCCTTGATTTTTAGGCTAGAATCTCTTATTATGAACAAAGAGATTCCATTTACGGGTTTCTTTGAGAGTAAACACAAACTTTGGTCGGTTGGCTGTTTACTCTCTTTTTGTAATCTCTGTGACATCAACATCGAGTGCCTCAGCAACTCTCCCTGCACATACAGGAGTAATACTTTGACTGTTAAGAATAATATTCATTCTTGAACGGCTTACTCCATACTTTTCAGCTAATTGAGTTACTGTCATTTTCTTTCTGGCAAGCTCAATATTTACCTTGTCTCTATCTAAAGTCATATTATCGCCTCCTTTCAAACACGTTTGTGATTTTGATATTATCACCTTTGTGTTTGTATGTCAATAACAAATGTGTTTTATTTTGGCAATTTCTATGTTATTATAATAACAGAGGTGGTACATATGGATTTTTCAGAACGCTTATATGCTCTACGAAAACAGAAGAAGCTTTCTCAAAAAGAATTAGCACAAAAATTAGGTGTTGCACAAGCCTCTATTAACTATTGGGAAAAAGCCCAGAGAACTCCCTCAATAGATATGGTTGCATTGATAGCTGATTTTTTTAATGTTTCCATTGATTATCTAATGGGATTAGACGATAAGGAAGAGAGTCTCTGCAGCTTAACTACTTTCCAGGATGAATTAGATGGGTATCTGCAAGAGTTAGGTGAATTTCTATATTATAATCCTAAATACAAATCTTTATTTGATGCTTGCACAAATATAAAAGAAAGTGATGTTTCCCTTGCTACTGAAATATTAAATAGAATCAGTGGCAAGCGCTGTGATGATTAGCATAATATATTGTTATTACTGTTTGCTCTTTTGGTGAAGCCCCTACTGAATAAGTAAGGGCTTTATCTTTTTCCTGTTCTTCCTTGCATTTTTCACAATAATCTGATTCTCTCTTTTTTAAATCTGAATTTTTGTTTTTCTTCTTAGTTGCTGGAATCCTCTCTCGGTTCTTTTGATAATCTCAGTTCTGATAAATGTTCTCTTCTTCCGATATCAAATTACGTTCTTTTATATTCACCCTTTTAATGCTCATTTTTGTTATTTACGCTTTTTATGCAATTATGTTATAATTTAAATACAAATACGAAAGGAGTGTGATTTTTATGGCTTTTTATTACCCAATCACCTTTTCCACAGCAGTCCCCCAAATTCATTGGGATGATCCAATGGATACAGATAGTGCAGAAAACTATGTAAATATGGGATATAATGTATGGACTAAATATGAATCAGATGCAGCCTCTTTGGCCCACAGATTTCCTGATGCATATAAAGATGTCGCACACTATCGTTTAACTGCAGAACACGCATCTGCTCCTACTTTTAATTATTCATTTGAACACTACCACACTACACATCAGAGGGGACATGCCCATATTATGTTTGGTAATGCTTTTGAAGATGCCAGTGAACATCATATGTTATTAGTAGAGCCTCTTAATGATGATCCTTTTGATATTTATTAAGTAAACGCTATATCAATAAAGGAGAAGACACTATCTTCTCCTTTATTTTTATGTAAAAATAGAACTACTGTCCCTTGCCTCTACATCAGCTAAGAATGTGTTCAGATATACTTTTAATTCTTTATTTATCATTTTCGCAGGAACCGGGTACCCTTTATGCGCGTTGGTTCGGCTCCTTTCTTGATTTTTTTACCACTTTGGTTTATTATATGATTGTCTTTACGATAGGCAGGTGGGTACCACCTGGGGGAAGGGTTTTCGGTTGGCAGTCATAAAACTCATTGCAACTTTAACAATTGCCTTTTGTACTTTTGGTACAGAAACGGAGGATACTATGGCGAATCAAATTCCAACCACTCTAACAAGTAACACTATGGTCAGCACAACTGCCGACCGCCCTTCTGCCTATCGCAAAGACTTTATTTCATAAAATCTTCCAGGCTCATCTGTCCTTTACAGTTTCCGCCAATCGTGGTCGGGTCCCATCCAACCCCAATATACTCCAGTACTTTTGCCCATCCATAATCGTTTCCATCAGCATCCTTGCACATATGGAACATCAGATAATCCCACTCTTTTGGATTGCTCTCATAGAGCAGGTCGAACCTGTGCGGTCTCTTTTCCATGTGGATTCCAAAACCACACATACTGCAACCAGTACGCTGCGCTTTGGTGGTATACAAGGTTCCATCCGGTTTCTTCTCAATAGTCCCGTAGATCTCCGGGATCAGTGAATCGGGCATCACAAAATTCTCTGTAAGTCTGCCCTCACGTAATAGCTGCTCATGGAATTCATCTTTCCATCCATTCCGCCACTGCTCGTCCATCTCCAGTGCCAGGGATAGAATATCCTGCCGGTGAAAAATAGCAAACGGTGCTGATCTGATTGTGGATGCTCCGAAGTAGTTGCAGCCGTTCATCCGCAGGCTCTTGGCACGTCTGCCGCCCTCGGATGCCATCAGCCCTAAATACGGTACACTGTTATGCTCTTTTCCCCAGTCATCACAGTTCTTTTCTTTGAGGTAATAACAGCACTTGGACGATACCAAGAAATCAGGCTTCTGATAATCACATCCCTCGTTTTCGTTCTCATACCCACCGAACAGCTTCAGCCATCGATGATTAAGCTTCATTTTGGAATCTTTCTGCCAACCACCATATTCCCCAGTCTCTCCAGTAATAATTGCGTGGCGTACCGTCTTATTCTTCTCAGATGGATTCTGCAGCAACTCAATTTTCCCGGCAATCTCCTTGGATATGACTGGAAAGCCGAACTCCTGGATCACCTTTGGCTTGCTCCAGTAGGTCCCGTCCTCTCGTTTCAGCGGTGGCACATTTATGATTCCGATTGCCCGGTGTACCCTCTGAATACTCTTATCTTCCAGATAGGATGCCGATACTCCCGGAACATCAATGTTGCATACATTTTTTAAGAATATGTAAAGGATGATGCTATCCAGTCCTCCTACCGATACATGGCAGTTCAACCCCCGCTTATCGCATTCCCGCCGAAACTCTTCCGCGCGGATCTGCGCATACTTTCTCTTAAATTCATACGGCTGCTTCTCTTTCTGCATGAAGGTTGCAATCTTCTGCTTCGTTCCTAGCCGTTCCATTCTTTCCTGCACGGATTCCATTTTCTTCTCGGAGTAAAGAGCTCTTTATCGCTGGCCAGCAAACCTCTTACTCCTTTCTAATCGTTGTCAATTTCTTTGAATATGTAGTTTGCAATTAGACCAGCTATAATTCCAATTATAAGTTGTTCTATCATGCTATCATTTCACCTCTCATTCTTTTCATTCTTCGAACGTTCATCATTAACATGATAGAATAACAGGTGATATGATTCACATTTTCTACATATTTTGCAATTTTTATATTTTTTTAATAATTAGTCTCACAGTGCTCCTTGTACATCCTGCCCGCCATCTGCACCAGATAATGCTGTAAGGCTTCTGCGACTCTGATTCTGTGCTTGGTGCAGTATCTGTCAACGTAACGTTTAAAGTCATCGTTCTGCTCGTACAGGGCGGTGTAATCAATGGGTTCCATCTGCATCACGCTCCTTTATATCAGTAGCAACATCATTCAAAATATCATCGCAATCAGCAACAGAAGGATAGCCATGTAATGCATCGAATCTTGCAAATGCTTCTATAGCCTTTTCCTTGAAATCATCAACTGCCATGCAATAGATTTCTTGGATTTTCTCTTCAAGCCATCCTTCGAATGTTTCTTTGTCTGTTGCCACTTCCACAACAAAGGTCTGTTTACTAATTTTTCCCATCTGCATCACACCCCTTTTCTTCCAACGCATTGTATAAGCGCAAGTATATTTCAAAATCGTTCGGGTTCATCTTGTCTGCAAGGAAATCCAAGAAATCTTTATTCTGCAAGCATTTTTCTACTGTTCCGATTGCACGGTACTTCTGTATTTCTTCAAGCGCTTTGATTGCCATATCTACGGATTCTTGTAGCATATAAAATCCACTTGTCGGCTTGTTCTTTTTCAAACAATCTATTGCATCTGCATACGATTTAATCAATTTCTCATTCTCTGTCATGGCTACCCTCTCTTTCTTTGATTCCAAGCACAACGTATCCGTTCTTTATGCCCCATCCATTCATCACAAAAGTAATGAGATATAATTTATCATTGATGAAGTGCCGATTCGGTGTGCCGTTTTCATCTATTGCCTGAAACTTGATGTAATCTCCTTTCTGATATCCACGGTCGTTCTCCCTAATTTCAAAAGTTTTGTCTCCCATTAATACTGCTTCTGCAAAATCATTTAAGATTTTAAGGTTGTGTACTCGCATTCCTGCACCTCCAACAGCTCCGGGTTGTCAAACACGTTGCCAACAACCTCTACCTCAACACTGCTCATTTCATCAAAATTCATTATCGAACAACCATATTGCTGATACTCAAAACATGCCTTGTCATTTTCATAAGCAACGACATAACGCTCTGTTGTGCAATCTCGATATTCAACAATATCATTCTCCCAAACCAGCTTGCCGTTCTTGTCCTTCAGTCCGGTGCACTGGCAGATTGTGGATGGTGCTACCTCAAATGCCACAAACTGCAAACACCCTTCTTCTCCGACCTTATCACTCTCATTTACCGAGTTACCAACTGTATGAATAAATACTTGCCCTGTTACACCATCATCAATACAATTTCCAATAACCCACTCTCCGTTATCAATCCGCTTTCCACGGAATAAATATCTATCCTGCATCGTTATTCCTCCATTTCTGCTTCTGATTGAAGCCACTCCAACCATTCGCCATAATCCTCACAATCTGGATAGTCGGGATTCGCCCACTGATAATCTTCTTTTACTTCTTTAAGAAACCCTGCTAATTCCTCATCCGTCATGCTACGGATTCTGTCTGCATTGGTCTGTTTATTTGTCACTGTGTATCCATCAGGATGTATTCCATCTTTCATATCATTCCTCGCTTTCCCGGTACGGTTCCGGCAGTGGCATCCAGGCTGTAACCTCGATATCAGCATCAACAGCGTCTGTTTCATATCTTTCTCCGTATTCCTTGAGATAATCTTCACATACTACCTAATACCAGTACCATTTCCCCTTGTAGCAGATACCAGTTGCTGTGAACGGTACATCTTTAATGCTTGCATAATAAGGATCCGGATTGTGGTTTACCCATGTGATATTGACCGGAACATAATCTTCCGGCAGTCTCTCGCTCACCGGAATCCACTTGCCATAGCTTCCATGTTCCTCTGCGTCCTCATATCGTTTCAACTTTTCCCTCAACTCTGCCATTGACCACATATTGCGGTAGAATATCGCAATAAGACCTCTTACGTCTGCAAACGGGTCAATCCCGAGGTTGTCCATCATTTCCTCGTCAAAAGATTCGTCTTGCAATGGCAAATCTTCTCCTACCAAAGTAGTTGTGAGTTTTCTTACGAAATCTCTTTCGTCCATATCAATCTCATAATCTCTGTATCTGCCACTTCCATCCTTTGCTATGTAACAGCAATTAAGTGCCAGTTCAACCATTCCCATATCTGATACATTCTTGTTAGTTGTCAGTCTCTCCATCCTTGCTCCTTTCCACAATCCTCGGTCTCTCCGCTATCACCGGATAGCTGCATTCATACGGCTTAGTCCGTCCGATCCGTATGGCCTGCACACTGGGATGCTGTTCCATCTTCCTCAGCTCATCCTCGCTATGAAATCCTCCACTCATATTGCCATCTCCTTATACTGTCCGATTACCAGCAGCGTTGTGGCAAGATCCCTGTACTTACTCTCCAACTCCTTGCTCTGATTTTCCAATTCATCCATTCGGTCCGTAACAAACGATTCCAGGGCATCTATTTCACCAAGCGGAGAATTTACCACCTCAACCTTTTTAAGCGGTTCCTGTGGCACTGTGGCGCATGCAGCGGCATGATTATCAAGTATCTCTCCGCTGATGATCTCCAGTATCTTTGATTTCGGGCAGGCATTAAGGTCTGCCAGGATCTGTATCTGCGAAGGTTTATGTTTTGCTTGCTTATATCTCCGGATAATCTCCTCATTTGACATTTCCATCAGACCACCTCCGCTATCTGACCCATGTTGTTCAGATCAAGCCTTGTCCCATCCCGAAACTCCATGTACGCCCCATCAGCATTTACCGTGTAGCCGTAGATTTCATGGATTGTATCCGGGTAATCATCTTCAAGCTGTACTCTGGATCCAATCGGCAGCTTATGTATCATGGCTACTGCCACGTTAAATTTCCCCATTCGCTTCTTCCTTTCAGTTTGCCATCATTGCTTTTTCATACTCCTCCATGTCTCCGTAATCTGCTCGCAACATACCTTTGTTGGCATCGTATTTTTTCTGTTCTGGTGCCTTTTCTCGCTTACTGGATCTCTCCCAAGTTCCTCGTACCGCTGCTTTCCAGTCCTCCATTTTGTTTTTCCCAACCATCCAGCCATTGGATTTGTAAAAATCGACAAAGGCCTGTGGGTCTACCTTGTTCCCTCGCTCTTGACAGTAGGCTCTCACCTCATCAACAGCAGGCGGGACGAATTTTTTCTTAGATACGCTAGTATCTTCTTTTTTTAAATTCTTTCCTTCTTTCTTTTCTTCTATTGTTGTCGTTAGAATGTCATTAGAATGTCGCTTGCCTGTCGTTTGGCTGTCATTTTGTATGTCGCTCGACTGATACTCACAGTAGTTTTTTACCGTAAATACGGTATATTTGGGGTATGTTTTGCATGTCACTTCGCCTGTCGATTTTAGGTGCGAAATTGCAGTCCTTACCTCCCGGATCGTCATGGATGTCTCATCTGCCAACTTTGGAAGTGATGAGACGAAGGATCCGCGGGGAATCACCTTGCCTTCAAATCTTCCATCTTTCCAATTTGCCCTGAGAAGCATATGGATAAATAACCGGCAAGTATTTATATTTCCGTACCACTCCCATTCCATGATCTTCCGGTTCAGTTTTATGTACTCCACGCAGACCACCTACCCTATTCCGAAATCTTTCAACGACATCTGACCTGTATTATCTGCTTTCGGTGCCAGGCACCGCCGTATAGCTTTACAACGCTTGCTACAGCTACTGGTCCTTGTCTGCTCCCTGAACAGATATGCCTTGACTTTCTGCCTGTCCGCCAGACTGCCGTCCGGCCGGAAGTATCCATTATCTATATTGATGATAAGTGTATCCCGCTGCAGCAGAGCCTCTTCCAGCTCCTTGCGGATCTTGCGGTCACTCAATCTTGTATCTGCCACCAGTTTTTCCCGGGATATCCGGTTTGCATATCCAAACGGGATGTAATTCTCGATCAGTATATATATCACCTCCCGGGCGGATCCCCGTCCGCCCTGACACTAATAATGGCTGTTTGTGAGACACCACCACATGAACGGTTTCTTTCGCCCCGCAGGGCAGGTGTTGCAACCTCATAAGTAAGACCTTCCAAACTCTTTTATAAACTTCTCACGGGTCCCGTAATGTTCCTCGTAGTACCGCTGACATTCCTGTTTCAATCGCAGATCAAGTCCCTGATTCGGTTTCATATGGACACTGTCCGATCCGTAGATATGCAAAGTAGGATGCAACGGCACCAGGAATCCTCTTTCCTCGCTGGCGGCCTTACGGCTGCCGTTAAATACGTGATGGATATGCACCACATTCAGATGTGTGATATAACAATGGTGCATATCATCCGTAAGCACGCTCCAACATTTCTTCATGGTTTCCACGCTTTCATCATGCTTTCTAATTCATCTGGAGGAAGCGTCTCAATTCCCAGTTCTTTGGCTTCTGCCACGATTCCGTCAATAAAATGACTCATTTCCTTTGTGTCATACTCACTGGACCCCTTAATCATTGCATAAGCATTAAACGTGCCGTTGCTCCTGATTGGCATCCAATGGCCGGTTATCCGGCTCATATCTACACAAGCCTTTACCGTAACAGTGATGGGCACACCGTCCGCCTCTTCCAGTACACCATAATCTTTCAGCATCTTTTCATAGATTTCTTCCTTGGTCGTAAGAAACTCTTGTGCATCCGCAATCTTGCTCATGAGCACCCAGGCATACGCATTTGCATCCAGGGATCTCTTCTTGCGCCACTTTTTTGCGGTAATCACAAGCTTGTCCAAATCTTTAATGCTGTCATACTGGCGGGACACTTCGTCGATAGAGTCAGCCTGGAATGCAATATTATATTTTCCCGTAGCAAAATCCATTGTGATTCCAGCCACTTTCCCGGTAAATTCCATCAGCCAGCCTCCTTAGTTGGCATATTCTTAGCCTTCTGCAGGAAGTCTTTAATCTGCAGATCTGACAGTTTATACACATTCTCAACTTTATAGGTCTTGCAAATATATACGGCCGAATATCCTATCCTTTTCAGCTCAGCCTCTACCAGTGCCAACCTTTTCTTGTCCGCCTCCGTCTTACCATCCGGCTGTTGCGTAGGATCTGTATATTTGGTCTTATCAGCATCCCAGTACACGTCAGCACCGATTCCCAACTGCTTGCATGCAACCGAGATTGCATCGGTGGTAGCCATCTTATAACACTCATCCTCAACATAAGCAGTACCATCTTTCTGCTGCTTGACAAACATTGCTCCGCCCACACCGTGGATGGGCTTTGACCATTCATCCCCGACTTTTATGTAAAGCAGGATATTCACAAAGGCAGCCACCTCCGTACCGGACGGCTCCAGCCACTGTTTAGTAACCTCGTAATACCATCCAATTCCACAGGGGCCGAACTGCTCCGTGAGTACCTTGATCCGCCACAGCGGATTGATTTCTGTTTTTCCTTTCAACCTGCCGCCGTTGATGGCACTCTTGACTTCGTCCGGCACTTTCTTCACCGCATTATAGATTTTCAGATTATCGTCCATCAAATCAGCTCCCAATCAATACCAACGCTCGTCAGATACATCTCCAGTTTCTCTTTTGCCTCCGCTGTCAGTGCCATGCGGTACTCATACAGATTGCTCGAACCTTCCAGATCCTGCGGGATCATGCTATCGATTACTTCCTGCGCAGCCTCTTCCTTTGCCTGTTCTACCGCAGCCTGCTTTTCCGCTTCTGCCGCCGCAAGAGCCTCCTGTTTCTCCCTTTCTGCTCTGGCCAGCGCCTCACGCTCCCGCTGTTCTGATTCCAGTTTCGCACGCTCCTCCCGGCGGATGCGTTCCTCTTCTTCGCGACGGATGCGTTCCTGCTCTCTAGCAAGGATTTCTTTCTGCTGCTGTTCATACTGGTTGATGTAGAGAATAGACTTTGTCAAATCATAGGATTCCAAAAACATGACAACGGCTTTCTCTTCTGCATCCGAGTGCATCTGTCGGATGGCATCCAGCCCCTGTTTTACAGTTTCCTTGCGCTCCATCATCTCCCTGCGGATCTGCGTAGGGTTCGTGGTAGTGTTTTCCCATTTTTTGTTATATATCTTATGCAGTGGCAATTCTTCCTGCATATCACCCAGGCATTCCACGTACAGTTCGCTGATCTGTTCTCTTTTTTCTTCGATACGCTTTTTCTCAAAATCAGCCACCTGTCCATTGATAAAGCTGATAGGTTCTTCATACTTGATGATCAACGCATTCGCCTGCTCTAAAAAATCCTCAAAAGGCTTCATCCACTCTGCCTTTGTTTCCTTTACTTTATCTGCAAAAGCTTTCTGTTCTTTCCTCAGTTTTGCTACCGTTGCCTTGGCCTCTTTCTTGCCATCTTCTGTAAAGATAACCCCCTTGTACTCTGCCAGACGATTATCGATATAGGCATTCGCTGCATTAAAATCACAGATGATCTTTCCGGCCTGCTGCTGTACCTGTACTTCGTAACTCTCCATCGTTTCTTTCCTCCATTTCATATGCTTCATACGCTTTGCGCTGTCTCTTATAAAGATCCTCCCGGTGGAGACCAAGCTCCACCAGTTCCTGCTCCATCACATCACCCATGTACCATCACCATCTGCCCGTCAGCCTGTTCCGTATATCTCGCCCGGATCAGCTGATTAAGTTCCTTTCTTTTCTGAAGGCTTCGGGCTTCCATCCGCCGGAGATCTTCCTGGCGACAGTCATAACAGACCCCATTCTCCAGTTCTCCGGCATCGCACATCCCGCCGCAGCCATAGCATCTATACTGATACATTGTCTTATCCCTTCTTCTCATTCATGAGACCATCAACTGCTGCACAGCTAATTCTGCGTATCAGGACTGTGGGATCTTCGTCTAATACTTTGGCTGCTGACTTGGAAACTTCCTTTAAGATCATTCCAGCTCCAGCTATAATCTCTAATAAATCTCCTTCAGCCTTGACAGTGCTGTTATGGCCATTTTTGTCACATTCATACATCAGCGTTGTTTTTTTCATTGCATTTTTCCTTTCCGTGCCGTATAATAGGCACATAAATAGCATTAACAGTGTTGTTTTTAGGATCCCTTGCTTTGGTCGGTGCGGGATCCTATTTTATTTGTCCATCTTCTTTCATGGACCGGTACGCGCATGCACCACCTACTCCCGCACAGGCCAGTGCGGATATGTACATCTCTGCTTCCACCAAACCTGCCGGAAGGATAAACAGCAATACAAATGCTGCAACTCCGTACAAATTTGACAAATTAAATATCTTTTTCACTTTCTGCCTCCTTCCCATGATGCTTGTCCGCACCCTCTACGTGATGCCCTGTGAGTACGCAGGACACCACAGGACTTTGTAAGATGGGGGGCTGTGGTGTGTTTTATGACACCACGTACAGGGCACGGATATTTATGGTTACTGTAATTTCTGTTGCAGAATCTTTCCCAGCATTTCCTCCGGCAGATCACCACCGGCCAGTTCTCCAACCGGAGCATCTATGATCTCTGCCAGGTCCCACAGATCTCTCAGTCGCATGGATCCCGGATCCTCGATCCGGTTCATCAGCGTTCTGACCTGCACATTCTGCTTCGCAGCGATCTTGTCCTCCGGTACTTTGCTCAGTTCTATGTGCCGTTTGATTCCCGCTCTGGCTCTGGATGCATAATTATTTCTGGTGCTTTCCGTCTTCAAAAAGTTTGATTTCGGCATCTTCTCACTTCCTTTCCAGTTCAAATATCGCCCACCGGATCGCTGCCTTGGTGTCCTCGTCAATATCATCACGCTCCAGCAGAGCATATAATCTGTCGATTCTCTCCATCCTGCTGACTCCTTCCCTTTATTAGTGATGCGTCTGCGCTGCAAAAGCGGCTTTTAAACATTCTTCATATTAGGATTTTTTATTAAGGCTCTTGCAGATATTAGATTAGCGAGAGCCTCTGTTTTTCCTTCAATTTCCCCATTAACGTATTTTCCAGATGAAATCTTTTCACTAATATGAATAGCAAACTTTTCGATCAGTTCATCTACCTTATCCACTCCTGCTGCCTCCTTCCCTTTATTTGTGTTGAGATGCTTATTGTAAATTTCCATTTTTTCCTATATACTTAAGCAAAAATAGTACAAAGGAGATTTTCTTATGGATAAAACCAGTAAAAAGGTTCTGAAACAATTAAAACAATCGCCTGATTCCACCCTCTGGTACTATGATGATCCTTACATATCGCTTGATATATCCGAGCAGGAATTTTTCCGCTGTGTGCGCTATCTCAGCTCTCTCGGTCTTGTGGAAATTATCGAGAACCAAGACGGCATTCATATGGGAGTTTCCCTTTCTCACGCTTCTGTACACAGCTCCGAAATTAAAAGAAGCTCTTTCTTTCATTGGTTACTGCATTCCTACATTGGTGGAGTCGCCGTCGGCGTTACATCAACTCTTGCAGCAGAAGTAATAATTTATCTTTTTGCAAAATTATTGCCAATGCTATGCCAGTGATTACCCCTAAAACAAATCTTAAATTGCATTTTTTCACCAATTCCGCCTCCTTCCCTTATTATTGATGAGATGATAGTTGCATTTTTCTAAATTACTCCATATACTTAAAGAAATACTGTATGAAGGAGTATTCTTATGATTGATGATTGCCGTCATGTTCTTAAAAATCTGCAAAAGCTATCCCAGAGCACAGACACTGAACTATGCTTCATTGGCTGCCATCCTCATATCTGCCGTTCTGACTGTCTGGATGTTTATTATGATTACTCAGATCAGGCTCACCAGATTCATGCTGTCATTGACCAGCTTTCCCTTGACGGATATATTCAATATTCCAATCTTGGCAAAAACTTCTTTTTCCTTACCTACAAAGGAGTTCACCCTTATAAAGTTGAATGGCAACGAATAAAAAATTTTCTGTTTACCTCGATTTTCATTCCCATTGTTGTATCCTTCGCTACAACTGTACTCACTTTGTTTGTGCAATCGTTATTGCAATAGTCGCCAGGCACGATACTGCCATGCTCAATGCAATATTCCAGATTACTCTAAATGTGACATCATTAAATTTTTGTACCTTCTTTTCAAACCGTTCATTCTCACTGAGTTTTTCTGATTCACCCGGTACCTTATGTGTGTTATGCACTCCTGCTGCCTCCTTTACTGATTGAAATGTCACTTTTTGTGGAGTCTAAGAGTTAAAAAAAATTTCCTGTACGCTCTTGTTATAATACTTTGCCAGTGCAATTTTGATGTAATCTCTCGGAATTCTATCTCCACATTCGTACATCGATAATGCTGATACACTGATTCCAACAGCTTTTGCAACTTGTTCTTGCGTTTTTGATCCGCGTAGGTCTACCAACCTTTTCCCTATTTCTTTTGCGTTCACCCTATAGCCTCCTTTGTCACGTTTTGTGGAACACTTTGAATATATCGCTCGTCACATTTTGTGTCAACCACTTTTTGTGGAATTTTGCTATTTATTTTTTCCACGTTGTGTGGTATTGTTATTTTACAAAGTTGAAAGGAGACATCTCATGGGTGATTTTCCAAATGTATTTAAATCATTACGAATAAAAAGCGGATTAACTCAACAACAAATGGCTGAAAAACTAGGCTTGTCAAGAAGTACAATCGGAATGTATGAAAACGGCGAACGTGAGCCCAGTTTTGAAACCTTAGAAGATATTGCTGATTTATTCAATGTCGACATGAATTACCTTATTGGAAAAAAAGAATCTACTGAAATTATTCCGGATAGCTATTATCTTAATCCAGAAGCACGTGACATGGCGCAGTTCCTCTTCGAAAATCCTGAATACAAGGTTCTCTTCGATGCTTCCCGGAAGGTGAAGCCGGAGGACATCCAGTTTGTAAAAGAGATGATCGACCGGATGAGCAATCAGAACGGATGACTGTGGCTCATACCACGTCGCTCCCCTCGCGAGAGCGTGGATTGAAATAGAGGAGGTGGCTGACATGGATATCCATTCGGTACTGGCAACGCTGCCATACAGCATCAAGGCCTATGTAGTGGCAAATGCAGATATGAGCTTTACCATCGTCCTGAACGATGCCCTGTCCTTCGAGCAAAACCGGAAATCTTACCTGCATGAGTATGCACATATCATCAATGGGGACTACGACAGGAAATGCTCCGTGGATATGATCGAGATCGGAGCACACAAATAATGTTATCTACTTCGAGTCGGAATTGTCCGTGCTCAAGTTCATATAGTTGCACCTGTGCAATTTTCAAAAATAATAAAATTAAAAAACAGCCCCGGCGTTGGAGCAACGGAGGATATGATTATGGGAATTGGAAGTAAATTATCACAACTACTGGACGCAAACGGTACTAATGCCAATGAGCTTGCCAATAAAATAGGTGTATCACCTCAAACCATTTACTCTATGATTAAGCGTGATAGTAAAAAGGCTGATATTGATGTTCTTTTAAAGATTGCAGATTCATTTGGAGTTAATGCTGAATACTTTGTTGATGATGAAGATGCTCCTCATACTATTGCCGCCCATTTTGATGGCTCTGAGTATACAGAAGAGGAACTTGAAAAAATCAAAGAGTATGCGGCCTTTATCAAAGCTAACCGGAAATAATTCATTGTGTGAACAGGGGTGTTTTATTTGACAGATCATGAAATGCTTTTAGATTCCGCAGATAGTCAAAATGTGACTGTTGATGAAACTTCACATTTCTGTGGAACGCAAATTAAGGGATTGTATTTAGATAACCACATTGCTCTTAGCAAAGATTTACGCTCTGATACTCAGAAACGCTGCATTTTAGCAGAAGAGCTGGGGCACTATCATACTACCGTCGGAGACATTATCGATCAGTCCTCCGATGCCAACCGCAAGCAGGAGCTCCGGGCACGTCTCTGGAGCTACAATAAGCTGATCGGACTACACGGCATCATCTCCTGCCATAAGGCACACTATACTACCTCTTATGGGATGGCTGATTACCTGGGTGTCACAGAGGAGTTTCTGCTGGAAGCCCTGCAATGCTATCGGAGCAAGTACGGTATCTGCGTACAATATGATAACTACGTGATCTACTTCGACCCGGTTTCCGTGTTGGAGCTGATATAGTTGCACCGGTGCAACCTCGGGATATACACATGTTTATCCACATATTTATACACATTTTGTGTAATTTGTATTGACAAATCAACCCTGAACATATAATATAAATGTGTAACAAAGGTTACACGTTAATAATGCTTCAGGTTGTACGTCTCTCAATATATGAGAATGACCGAACCCTGGAGCTTTTTATTTTATACGGAGGATAATATATGAAAACTGCTATACTTGTAGATGGTGGATTCTATCGCAGGCGGGCTCAAATTGTTCTAGGCGATATTCCTGCCAAGGATCGTGCTATTGAATTGGCAAATTATTGCAAACGCCACCTGAACTCTCATGGCGAACATAATAACGATCTGTATCGTATATTTTACTATGACTGTCCTCCTGCTTCGAAAAGACTTTTCCACCCCTTTCTTCAGAAACAGGTGGATCTGTCCAAAACTGACCTGTATATCTGGATGAATGAATTCCTCACTGAGCTGAAGAAAAAGAGAAAGTTTGCCATCCGCTTAGGAAAACTCGCCGAAGAACAGGCTCATTACACTATCCGTCCTGATGTTGTCAAAAAGCTCTGCCGCGGATCCATTTCTTTTTCGGATCTGCAAGAGTCTGATTTTTGCATTGAGATAGATCAAAAAGGTGTTGATATGAAAATCGGTTTGGATATTGCATCTATGGCATATAAGCATCAAGTTGATCAGATCATCCTGATTTCCGGAGATAGTGACTTTGTATCTGCTGCAAAACTTGCCCGTCGGGAAGGTATTGATTTTATACTCGATCCGCTGGGTGCACCTATTAAGCCAGATCTGTTTGAACATATAGATGGACTGCGTACCTGCGATAAACGGTTCACGCCAACCAATAAGTAAAAAATCAGCCCCAGTGCGCCAACACCGGAGCTGATCCGATTACCGGGTAAACCGATAAATCACCTTGAACAAGTGCATTTTATCATTTTCCCGGACGGATTGCAATGCAAACATATGTCCGGGCATTTTTATGCCCATTTTAAGGAGGATGATACTATGGCAACACCTTATAAGCTGCCGAGTGGAACATGGTGTATTAAGCCATACAGTCACTCAGAGCCGATCTATAATGCAGACGGCACTCCTGTTCTGCTGCCGAATGGCGAACAGAAGACGACAAGAAAATATAAAACCATTACCGGCCCCACCAAAAAAGCGGTAGAACTTGCAGCAGCACAATTTATTCTGCAGAAGGAAGAAGAACTGGCAAAGCAGCCAAAACAGAAGAAAGTAGATTATACTCTTCTTCCGCTTACAGAATTGATAGACAAATACATTGAATCCCGTCTTGTCCTGAATAGATCTCTTACTACTATCCAGGATTATAGGTGTATCCAGCGGAATGGTTTTCAGGACCTGATGCAGATTTGTGTCAAAGATATGGATAAGGAGCTCCTGCAGGAATCAATCAATATGGAATCCAAGCGTCCTTGCAACCGGAAAAAAGGTGCGACGCTTTCCCCAAAGCGTCTTCAGAACGAATGGAGCCTTATTGCATCCGTAATCCGTAAGTATACAAGCTCTCTGGATGATGTCCTGCGCAACATCGAACTGCCCGAAGTCCCTGATCGTGTGCCGGATCTGATACCGGCGGAGGCGCTTCTGCCTGCGATCAAAGGCAACGAGCTGGAGCTGCCGGTCCTGCTGGCTGCCTGGCTCAG
>ERZ1026852.746-NODE-746-length-19145-cov-4.301362_pt1 | contig 19145 bp, 11 predicted proteins | sample MGYA00380156_ERZ1026852 | MGnify/ENA primary metagenome ERZ1026852 (study PRJEB33269, sample SAMEA4719792) | human gut metagenome | biome: human-associated habitat; feature: organic feature; material: feces | place: Cameroon | collected 2013-10 ...
ATTATATATAGCGACTATCACCTTCGTCGGGTGGTAGTCGCTTTTGTTTTCTTACTTTTTTACATTTTGTTGAAATTTGTTTAAATTTATAGGGACCATATTGTTATTATAATCGTTAATAAATCGTGTAATTGAAAGAAAAACCAATAAAATAATCTATATTAGTTATGAGAAAGAAGTATCAACAGTTTCATTCCGCAACGATGAAGGCTTTCAAGATAGCCTTCGTGATGCTCTTTTTGTTGTCTAATTGCGCTATTGTTATGGCGCAGTCGCCTAACAAGAAGATTAGTGTCACATGCAAAGATGAGCCATTGGCGAGTGCACTGAAAAAAGTAGAGAAAGCATCGGGTTATAAGGTGCTCTTTACCTATGACGAAGTGCAGAACTACAAGGTGACTGTTTCTGCCAAAGGACAGGAAGTAAGCCATGTTCTCAAAACCATGTTCGACAAATTGCCGTTCAATTATAAGTTTAATGGCAAATACATTAATGTGAGTAAAAAGGAAAAGCGTAGCCTTAGCCTTTCCGATGGTGCCGAAAAAGGAGACCACATTGTGCGCGGTGTCGTTTTTGACGTGCATGGCAGTCCAATTCCTGGTGTTCTTATTACTGTTGTTGGTAAGCATCGTGGCACTACCACAAATGTTGAGGGTGTTTTCGGACTTGACCTTCAGGCATCGAAAGCACTCGTAGAATTCTCTTTTATTGGTATGAAGAAGAAGAGAGTTACTCTTACATCGCAGAGTGCATACGTTAAGGTTACTCTCGAAGACGAGTCGCATGAGTTGGGCGAGACCGTCATTACGGGTTATCGCAACGTTAACAAGAACAGCTATACTGGTAGTTCTACACAGATTTTGGGTGACGACCTCCGTAAGGTTTCTCAGACCAATATTCTTGATGCTATCCAGAGTTTCGACCCTTCGTTTCGTATCATGGACAACACACAGTTCGGTTCTGACCCTAATGCTATGCCAGAGATGACCATCCGTGGTCAGTCGGGTGTGGGCAACCGTGCTTTGGACACCGACCAGCTCTCAAAGTCAAACCTTAAGAACAATCCTAACCTTCCTACATTTATCATGGACGGCTTCGAGGTGAGCATCGAAAAGATATACGACCTCGACCCTACACGTATTGAAAGTATCACTATTCTGAAAGACGCTGCAGCTACAGCCATTTATGGTTCGCGTGCAGCTAATGGCGTTGTGGTAGTAACTACCGTTGCTCCAAAGCCGGGTGAGGTACGTGTTTCGTATGGCTTTACAGGTACATTGGAGACTCCTGACCTTCGCGACTACAACCTTGCCAATGCTTCAGAGAAGCTGGAGATAGAGCGTCGTGCAGGATTGTACGATCCTAATATAGGCAATTACTTTAATGAATCGGAAGCCGTAAACGCATACAATAAAAAATTAGCCCTTATTAAAAGAGGTATAGATACAGATTGGCTTTCGCTTCCTTTGCGTAATGGCTTGGACCAGAAGCATAGCGTATTTATCGAGGGTGGTACACAGAACTTACGTTATGGCATCGATGGCTCTTTCAACAAAGTGCAGGGCGTCATGAAGGGTTCAGGTCGTGACCGCTATGGTGTTGGTATTTCTTTGGACTATCGTCTTAAGAAATTTCAGGTTAAGAACACTACAACCTTTAATCATACAAAGTCGAAGGAATCTCCTTATGGCTCGTTCGGTGATTACACAAGCTTAATGCCCTATGATACTCCTTATGAGAATGGAGTGCTTACCCAGACTCTTCGCTATTCAAGCGGAAGTGGTGGACGTACAATAAACAACCCTTTGTATGAGGCTACACTTTCCAACTATAACTGGAATTCTTATGACGAATTTATTAACAATCTTAGCTTCAACTGGTATATCAACGACTATTGGATGGCTAAAGGACAGTTTAGTATAACAAAAAAATATAGCCGTAGTGAGAGATTCATCGATCCTTTGTCAACAAAGACAAGTGTTAGTAGTGATAATGCTTCGGCAAACAAGGATAAGAAGGGCGACCTTTATATGACATCAGGCAACGATCTTAGTTTGTCTGGTAATGCCTTTATATATTACAACCAGAGTTTTGGCAAGCACAATTTGAACGGCTCAGCAGGTTGGGAAATCAGCACTTCAACTTATGATAATGTATCGTCACATTATCGTGGATTCCCTTCAGGTCAGTTCCATTCATTGAACTATGCCAATGAGATATATAAGAAGCCGACAAAGACAGAGGGAACATCGCGTATGGTGAGTATGCTTGCTACAGCCAACTATACTTGGAACAACATATATCTGCTGGACTTATCTGTACGTTTCGACGGTTCTTCAGAGTTTGGTTCTAACCAACGTTGGGCTCCGTTCTTCTCAACAGGTGCGGGTATCAACATCCACAACTACGACTTCCTTAAGGGCAACAAGTATATCAACAAGTTGAAGCTTCGCGGTTCGTATGGCCGTACTGGTAAGGTCAACTTCCCGGACTATGCTGCCCAGACTGTTTATGAGCCTCTCTTCGACGAGTGGTATGCTACAGGTTATGGTGCCGTACTGAAGGCATTGGGTAATAAGGACCTGACATGGGAGAAGACAGATAAGTATGACTTCGGTATTGAGACACAGCTCTTCAACGAGCGCCTCACAATCGATTTCGATTACTATTATGAGAAGACCATCGACTTGGTCAACGATGTTACTATATCTACAACCTCAGGTTTCTCTACCTATAAGAACAACATGGGTGAGATTGAGAACAAGGGTCTTGAGATGACTGCTCGTTATGATGTCTTCAAGAACAAGAACTGGCTTGTTGCTCTTTGGGGAAACATTGCTCACAACACCAATAAGATTCTGAAGATTTCTGATTCGCAGCGTGCTTACAACCAACGTGTGGCCGACTTCTATAAGAGTGAAACTGGTGCTGCTCTTAGAGATTCCAAGTATGCAGTACCTATTGCACAATATGAAGAGGGTCAATCATTGACATCTATTTGGGCTGTTAAGTCATTGGGTATAGATCCTACAACTGGTAAAGAGCTTTATCAGAATCGTGATGGTAGCGTTACTGATAAGTGGAATGCAACTCAGGAAGTGGTATGTGGTAATACACAGCCTGACTTTAATGGTGCTTTCGGTGTTAATCTCAATTACAAGCAGTGGAGTCTATTCGCTTCGTTCCTTTATGAGTGGGGCGGACAGCAGTACAACCAGACATTGGTAGACCGTGTTGAGAATGCAAATATCGAGTTCGGCAACGTTGACTTGCGTGTGCTTACCGACCGTTGGCAGAAGCCAGGTGATGTGGCACAGTTCAAGAATATACAGGATGCTTCAATGACAACATTGCCTACATCACGCTTTGTACAGAACAACTCGTTCCTGCGTCTTAACGCCTTGACATTGACATACGACTTCAGCAGAGAGTGGCTCAAGCGCAACTTAGGTTTGAGAATGTTGCGTCTGGAGGCAAGCACCAGCGACCTTATCAACTGGAACTCAGTAAGACAGGAGCGCGGTCTTAGCTATCCGAAATCTTACAAATTTAACTTCTCAGTGAAAGCTCAATTCTAAAAACAGAACACTATGAAAAAGATATATTTCAACATAATCTCCTTGATGCTGATAGCAATCAGCTTTTCGTCATGTTCTGATTGGCTTAATATAAACCCGTCAGACGAGATTAAGGAAGACTACTTATTTGAGACTGGCGATGGCTATCAGACCGCTCTGAACGGTATATATCGCAAGATGGCTACTTTCGACCTTTACGGAAGTAATTTGACATGGGGTATTGTAGATGCTTGGGGACAAGCCTACAGTATGAAAAAAGCACCAACGTCAGGTGGTGGACAGGCAATGAAAAAGATTGCCAACTTTAACTTTACTAATTCGCAGTTGACTCCTACAACAGACCAGATGTGGAAGTCGGCATGGAACGTTATAGCTAACTGTAATGAATTGATACAGAGAGCGGAGGCTGCAGATACTACAATCTTCTATAGAGGTGATTATGAACGCAAGCTTATACTCAGTGAGGCTATTGGCTTGAGAGCTTATATGCATTTCGACCTATTGCGTATTTACGCTCCGGCTCCTGCTGCTAATCCTGGTAGTAAGACATACATTCCTTATGTCAACCACTATCCGGCTTATGTCAATGAAAATCTTTCAGTGTCTGATTGCTTAGAGCATATCATTGCAGACTTGAAGACTGCACAGGCTGAACTTTACAACTTGGAGGGAGAAAAGACAACAACTCTTGATCCGAACACTCGCTTTGTGATGTCATTTTCGGGCAAAAACCTGTTCTTCTCATTGCGTGGCTATCGCCTCAACTATTGGGCGACAACAGCCCTTCTCGCCCGTGTATATCTTTACGCTGGTATGAAAGATGAGGCCTATAAGCAAGCTCGAATTCTAATTGAAGAGGAAAGTAAGTATGGATTCTTTGCTGCTACAACTTCATCTTATGATGGTCCAGACGATATAAAATTTGGAAACATTAAGATGTACGAAAATATTATCTTTGGTCTTTACTCACCTACAGAATTGGTAGATTGGGATGCTGAAATCAATCATGAATCAGATGGTGCAGATGAGAGCGAACAGTACTATCTTTGCTGGACAAATGGTATGATAGACAAGTATTTTGCTGAAGAGAAGGACAATGACTGGAGATACTTATATCAGTTTGAGTCTAAGAACTATGGTCGTTATTATCGTCCGTTGAAATACTACAAGCAGTCGGAGAGTGCTACATACGGTCCTGTCAACAACCAGACTATACCGATGATCCGTATGTCGGAAATTTACTATATTGCTGCTGAGAGTATTTTTGATCCGGCTGACCCTGCAAAGGTTGCAGAAGCTAAGAGCTATCTTAAGTGGGTGAAGATGGGTAGAGGTATCAGAAATCCACAGTTAGACGATATATCAACAACAGAGCAGTTCATGGGAGCTCTTATTAATGAAGAGCGCAGAGAATTTGTAGGTGAGGGTCAGACTCTATTCATCTACAAACGCTTGAACCGCGTGTTGCCAAGTGCAGACAATAGTGATGAAGCTCCAAGAGACGAAATCTATGTCTTGCCAAAGCCGACTTCAGAAAGTAACATCAAGTAGAACTTACTTATACTACATTAATATGAAAATAAAGAAAAACATATTTGCAGCAATGGCAATATGCTGCCTCGCCCTACCTCTGGCTTCATGCTCAGAGGAGGGGGTCCTTGTCAACAGCAATGATACTGCATACATCAGCTTCGATAAGGACTTTACAAAGGATACAACAACAGTATCCTTTAGGATGTACAATGAGGGTGAGAATCCTAAGATTGCTATCCCCGTAAAGGTTACTGGACAAGTTCAGGAAGAAGACCTCCATTTCCGTGTGACTGTTGATGAATCGCGTACAACTCTTGCGTCTAATCTTTATAAATTGCCTGAAGATTGTGTTATCAAGCATGGCCAAGATGAAAACGAGGTTTATGTAGAACTTATTAAGTCGCCTGAGATGGAAACCAAGACTTTCCTTCTCGCCATTCAGGTAGTAGAGGAAGGCAAGGTTAAGCAAGGCACAAGAGAATATGCACGTGCCATTATCAGTGTGACAGACCGACTCTTTAAGCCTGATTGGTGGTCGGTAAATGATGCTGGCTCGGCAGCTAATCCTGGTAATTCTGTAGATTGGTATTACTTGGGTGATTACTCTGAGGATAAATACCTGATGTTTCTTGAAGAACTGAAAAAAGACAATGTTGTATTTGATGGTAAGAACAAGCAGGTGCTGCGAAAGTATGCTATTAAGCTTAAGAATACTATCAAGAAAATCAATGCTGAGAGAGAGGCTAAAGGCTTAGGTCCGCTTACCGACAGCAAGACTGGAATCGAAATAGAAGTGCCCGTTGCTGGATAATAAATCTTAAAGAAGAAGAATATGAAAAAGATATTTTTTTATGCCTGCTTTTTGGCTTCAATGAGTTGTGCTGTGAGTTGCATCAGTGACGACAACAACTACGACTATATTGATGTTAATGAAATAGAGAAAAACGAATTCAAAAATATCGCCTCAAGCTACAATGTGCCAGTAGGACAGGAACTTACCATATCTCCAACGTTCGAGTATACCATCGATAAGGAGAATCCTGATGTAAGTTTTGAGTGGACAATGGATGGCAAGAAGATAGAGGGAGCTAATAAACAGTCGCATACCTTCAGCTTCGAAGAGAGTGGTACACACAAAGTTTCGTTCTATGTTATTGATAACAAGACAGGACTGAAATTTGGTGCAAGTACTACGATTAAAGTAATGTCTGCTTTTCAAAGAGGCTGGGCTATTTTAGGCAAGGCTGATGATGGCAGAGCTATTCTTAACTTTGTTATTCCTTCATCAATTAGCTACACCACTACAGTTAATGGTAAGGAAACAACCAGAGATTCTATCGTATATAAAGCTGTAAAACTTGATGTAAATAAGAGTCTTTGCAAGAATCCTACCGGCATGTGTCTGTATGTTGGTGAAGCTGATTATTATGATTCGTTTGGTATTGAAGAGTATGACGAAATTGTAGTTAAGGGTGACCAGTGGGAAGAACTCAATGGTAACACATTGGAGCATGAGACATTTACTACAGAAGAATTTGGTGATGAGATGCCTGAAGGTTTCAAGCCCGCAGAGTGTGCCTTTACATATAGCATGAAGGCTGTGCGTTCTGAAGATGGTTATATCTATTGTAATGTGAAGCCTGATGGCTCCGACTTCCATATTGGAACATATACATCTGTGCCTATAAATGATGGTATGAAGTTTAAGCGACTTTTCCAGAATTATAAGTATGGTGGTCCGTACTGTAATACCATTCTTGCTCTTTCTGAGGACAATAGTCTTATGGGTATAGCAGATGCTGGATATACTAATTCTAATAGTGAAGATGCATCAATCAGCGAACTTAGCCGTTATCAGTCTGGTAATGTATATTTAGTAGAATGTGACGATGATGATGATGTAAGTTTCGAACAGATGGATGACGAAATCATTGACCTGCTTCCTGCCACAGGTTCTCCCGACAACGACTATGACTATTCGTATGTAGAGCCTTGGTTTGTTGCCTTGACAAAGGATCCTAATAGAAATCAATACTCACTTATGAGTTTTAAGGTTGAAGGTTACTATAGGAATATCCAATACGTCAATGCAGAGGAATATCAGAAGCGTCCTTTTGGAGTTATAAACAATTATAAGGGTATGGCAGTATTCCCCAACAAGCACTATGTGGTTATTGCTGATGGCAACAAGCTTTACTATTGTCAGTATGGTACTGATCCTAAGACTTATGAAGAACTGCTTGGTACAAGAATACTTCTCAAGACCTTCGATCATGACATTGTATCGCTCGGCGCTAATGACGTACAGCTCGGTAGAAGAAGTAAATACGAGTATCCAGGTCAGTTGGGTGTCGCATTAGACAATGGCGAATTCTATATATTCTCTCTTGTAGAGCAGGGAGATGAAGATGGTATCTGTGAAGCAGTCAAAATGGAGCAGAATTTCCCCAACGAGTATGTACAGGACAATCATTTTGGCAAAATTGTCGATATACTTTACAAGGGTGGACGTGCTACTGGTTACTTTATGTATGAATTCTAAAAAAGTCATTAACATGAATTATAAATATCTCTTACTATTATCTGTACTTGGGGTGGCGTTCTGCGCCACCTCCCAAGCACAAACTCTTACGTCTAAAACCGACGACAAGCCTTTTGCAAACTTTGAATTGGCAAAACAATTCAAAGTGTATGGTTTAGGTGGAGAAGCCCAACGTTTTTCTTTGTCTGTAATTCCACATTTCATTGAGAAGACAGACAACTTTTGGTATGAGTTTGAAACATCAAAGGGAAAGGAACTTTATCTTGTTCAGCCTGCCAATCATAAACAAGAGCCTTTGTTTGACAAATTGATAATGGCAGAGCAATTGAGCCTGAATACTCATGAGGCGATAGATGCTTACAAACTCAATATCCGACCAAAGAATGTTGCGAAGGACTTGTCATGGTTTGAGTTTGACCGTGGTGACAAGCTATACAGATACAATCGTTATACACAGACTCTTTCAGAAATAGAGAAAGAAAAAAAGAAAGAGAACGAAGAAGATTTGTATGCTTGGATGAAGTACTCACCAGACAATAAGTATATTCTTTATGCAAAGAAGTACAATCTCTACGTGAAGGGTAATAAGGCAGAAGGTATGGACCCGACGGAAATACAGCTTACCTTTGATGGTGAAAAGGACTTTTCGTATGGCAACAGCAATGACGAGGAGGAGAATCCCGGCGATACTACAGAGATGTCAACTATTGCCCGTTGGTGTGAAGACAGTCGTCATGTGTTTGCTGTAAGAGATGATAACCGCAAATTGAGAGATTTCTGGGTAATCAATTCTCTTACTAAAAAGCCTACATTGGTGACATATAAGTATGAATTCCCTGGTGACAAACATGTTACACTCAATGATTTGACGCTCATTGACATAAAGAATCGTACATGCCAAAAGGTAAATATTGACAAGTGGAACGATCAATGGGTGAATTTCGTACATTCAACACCTGATAGCAAGTTGGTGTTCTTTGAACGTACAAGTCGTGCTTGGGACAAGGTGGATCTTATATCAGTAAATACTTCTACACTTGAAGTCAAGACTATTATTCATGAGGAAGACAAACCCTTCCATGACCAACACGCCAAGAGTATAAGTATATTAAACAACGGTAAGGATATCATATTCCGTTCGGAGCGTACTGGCTGGGCACATTTCTATCATTATGATGGTAATGGAAAACTCTTGAACGCTATCACCTCAGGCAATTGGGTGGTTGGAAACATAGTTGCGATTGATACACTCAAGCGTACCTTATATTTCTATGGATATGGTAAGGAGAAGAACATCAATCCTCACTTCTATACATTATATAAGGCTAATATCGACCGTGAGGGTGTGACACCGCTTGCTGTAGAAGACGGCCAGCACACTGTAAACTTCTTTAAGTCGAACCGTTATTTCATTGACACCTATTCAAAGGTAAATCAAGTACCAACGATAAATGTGAAAGATACCAATGGACGAATCGTTGTTAAATTGGCAAAGCCAGACATTAGCAGCCTGATAGAAAATGGATGGACATCACCTGAACCATTTAGCGTTAAGGCTGCCGACAATCGTACCAACCTATATGGTGTGATGTATAAACCGTCTAACTTCGATCCAAAGAAGAAGTATCCTATCATCTCTATTGTATATCCGGGTCCTTATTATGGCTATGTTCCTACATCGTTCTCTATTAGCGAGAACTATTGCAACACCATGGCACAGTTGGGTTGTATTGTCATAAAGGTAGGACACCGTGGTGACACTCCGATGCGTGGCAAGGCTTATCATACCTATGGTTATGGCAACATGCGTGATTATCCTCTTGCCGATGACAAGTATGCCATTGAGCAGCTTGCAAAGCGCTATGACTTTATCGACATCAATCGTGTAGGTATCTTCGGACATTCGGGTGGTGGATTTATGGCTGCTGCAGCTATTCTTACTTATCCCGACTTCTACAAGGTAGCCGTGTCTTGCTCGGGCAACCATGACAACAACATCTTCAATCGTGGTTGGGGTGAGTGTTACAATGGAGTACGTGAAGTAGAGAAGACAGAGACTGATGCTTCCGGCAAGCAGAAGACCGAGTACGAGTATAAGTTCCAGGTAAAGACCAATCAGGAGTTGGCTAAGAACTTGAAGGGACATCTGCTATTGGTGACAGGCGATATGGATACTAATGTAAATCCTGCTCACACTTACCGTTTGGCTGATGCACTCATCAAGGCTGGCAAGGACTTTGACATGCTCGTAATACCTGGTGCCGGACATGGCTATGGCAGTGCTGACGATTATTTTGAGCAGAAGATGAATCGCTACTTTGCAAAATATCTTATCGGTGACTATCGTGCAGATAAATGGGGAGACATCTTCCAAACTAAATAAAAAAAAGGTAGTATGAAAATACAAAACCATCTATCAAATAAGATCTTTGCTTTGGCAGGGGCGTTGCTATTTTGTAGCAACGCCTTCTGCCAGACGAAGGCAAACTATCAATTGGCTGAGCGTTTCCGAAAGTTGGAACACTCGCCAATTGTAAGACACACATCAAAAGTTTCACCGACTTTTATCAATAACACAGATTGTTTCTACTATAAATTCACAACATCTGAGGGAACTCGCTATTATTATGTGAATCCGGAGAAACGTGAACATAGATTATTATTCGACAACAAAGAACTGTTAAGTAAGGTTGCAGCCTACACCCGTAAATCTTACGATGACAAGCAACCGAGTCTATATATCAACTTTTTGAAAGACAACCAGACAATTGAACTTAACGTAGGTTCTGACGATTTCCATTACAACATTTTCACAAAACAGCTGACACCTGCAAAGGCGAATAATGACGACTCTGAGGTAGACCCTTATTGGATGAAGTATTCTCCCGATAGCCTTTACTTCCTCTTTGCCAAGAAACATAATCTCTATATGGTAGGCAATGCCAAGAAGGGTCAGGATACTACAGAGGTGCAGCTTACATTCGATGGTGCCGAAGCATACACCTTTAATCGTGAAGACGAATGGAAATTTGATGAAAGGTTTGGTGCGCAAGATGCTAATTGGATTCCAAACAGTCACTACTTCTATGCACTAAGAGAAGACAATCGCAAAGTGGGCTATCAGTATCTTGTCAATCCGCTGACTACATATCCCGAACTTGTGAAGTATCGTGCTGAATTGGCTGGCGACAAGAATGTTACTCAATATGAGTTGCTTATTGGCAATGTCGATACTAAGCAAGTAAAGAAAATAGATACTTATCGATGGCCAGACCAATATCTTGAAGTGCTCTATGCTGCCAAGGACGGCAAGCGCCTGTATATACAACGCTATAATCGTCAATGGAATCAGACAGAAATATGCGAGGTGGATGTAGAGGCAGGAAAGGTAAGGGTGGTGATTCATGAGGACAACAAGCCTTATGTTGATTACCAGATGCGATGTGTAGAGTTTCTTAATGACGGCAAGGAGATTCTCTTCCGCTCTGAGCGTACAGGTTGGGGGCACTACTATCTATATGATACAGCTACCGGACAGTTGAAGAATACGGTGACAAGTGGTACGTGGGTGGCAGGACCTATCTTTGCAAAAGACGAAAAGCGCCGTGAGGTGTATTTCTATGGCTATGGCAAGGAGAAGGATATTGATCCGTATTACTATATATTATATAAGGTGAACCTCGACAAGGGAATGTCTTCGCTTCGTAGGCTCACATCAGAAAATGCTTCGCACGATGTAAAAGTCAGTCCTTCTTATAAATATTATGTAGACAGTTATAGTACTGTTGAGATGCCACATAAGAATGTGGTTAGAAACCGACGAGGCAAAGTTATCATGACATTGGAAAGTCCCGACCTTAAGGAGTTGTACGCTTGGGGATGGAAAGCACCAGAACGCTTTAAGGTAAAAGCGGCCGATGGTTATACCGACTTATATGGTGTCATGTGGAAACCTGCTGACTTTGATAGTACTAAGGTCTATCCGATAATCAGCAATGTATATCCAGGACCTCATTTCGAGTATGTACCTTCAAGGTTTACCATAAGCGACAGCAAAAACACTCGTTTGGCCCAGCTTGGTTTCATTGTCATAACGGTAGGGCATCGTGGTGGTACACCAATGCGTGGCAAGTCATACCATACATACGGATATGGCAATCAGCGTGATTATGCACTTGCTGATGACAAAGCTGCGATAGAGCACTTGGCTGAGCGATATAAGTTTATCGACATAAACCGAGTTGGAATCTATGGACATTCTGGTGGTGGATTCATGTCGGCTGCTGCTATTATGACATATCCCAATTTCTATAAAGCTGCTGTATCGTGTGCTGGCAATCACGACAACAGAATTTACAACAAGGGTTGGGTGGAAATTCATTTTGGTGTGAATGAGCATCGGAATGAGGTAAAGGACGATAATGGCAATACTCATACTGAGTATTCGTATAGTGTGAGTTCAAAACCCAACCAAGAGTTGGCTAAGAATTATAAGGGTGGCTTGCTGCTCGTACACGGACTGATGGACAATACCGTCAATCCTTCACATACATTACGTCTTGCAGATGCTCTCATAAAGCAGAACAAAGACTTTGATATGATAATGTTGCCGAAATCAACCCATGGATTCTCTGATAAGGAAGACAAGTTCTTTGAACAGAAGATGTGGCGCCACTTCGCTAAAAAACTCCTTGGTGACAATTCGGCTGACGACAATGTTGATTTATATTTCTATATGGATAAAAAACAATAAAGATTTGAATATGAGCAAAATAATAGGAATCATAGCTTTCTCGTTAGTGTCAAGCTATTCCTTAGCACAGCAGAAACGTCCGCTTGACGTTGAGGCTTGTACTTCATGGAACCGTATAGACAATCCTCAAATATCGCCTACGGGCAGATATGTGACCTATAAAATCGTACCTGTCAAAAATCGCTATTCGGAAAACAGTACGATTCCTACTGTTCTTTATGACAGCAAGGGCAAAGGCAAGGGGAAGTATATTGAATTAGGTGGTGTAGAAAGCATCACTTATTTCAATGCTGATAAGCAATTGTTCTATTTGCAGACCGATACGGCAGACAATACCATTACTTATATAGTAGATCTGCCGTCGGGCAAGAAGAGACTGTGGAAGCATACAGAATCGCTTGAACCAATTGGTAATACGCATTTCTCTGCTTCTCGTATCGACGTTGCAGAGGATAAGACCAAGCAAATCAAGGAACATAAAAATCTTATAATCAGAGATATCAATTCAAGTGATTCTGTATGTATAGAGAACATTCTTCATCATGAATTCTATAATGATGGATGTAATGTGGTTTTTGTGAAGGAGCAAGGCAATGAACGTCAGATTAAGTTCGGTCCCATAATGGGACCTTATCAACTTCTTGTTCAAGCTAAGAAGCAGGATTTGCCTTCTTCTTTCTCGTTTGATCATAAATCCCTTATAGGAAAATACGATATAAAGGACTCTCTGTTTTGCCGCTTCCGACTGGCTGACAAGTCTATTGACACTACATTCTGTATAAAGGATATCAATATCCCAAAGAATTTCAGAATAGTTAGCAGGAGTGTCATGAAGAATCCTGACTATATCATGTTGGAACTTGCTGATGTAAATCAGCCAAGACCTATGCGAAAGAACGAAGCACGAAAGAAGGACGACAGCTTTGAGTTGGAACTATGGACTTGGAATGAGAATGAAGTGCCAACCTTGCAGAGTGAAGATTCGTACGAACGGCCAGCATATGACAAATACATCTACAATCGTAAGACGAATAAGCTTGTGAAGGTGGTTCCTGCCCATGGAGAGATTTCAAAGTCTTTCCGTGAAATGGAGGATGTGAATTATCTGCTCTACACCGACGATACAGCCTACCATAAAGAAAAGGAATGGAGAGAGAAAATACCATACGATGTATATGCAGTTGACATTCACACTGGTCAGAGTAAGATGATAGCCAAAGGATATCAAGACCTGCCCAAATGGTCGCCTACTGGTAGATGGGCTATGTTGTACGACCCTATCAATAAGAATTGGAACAAGTTTGACGCTAAGACAGGAGAGATAAGCAATGTGTCTACCGACATACCTTATCCAGTCTATGACGAGAAATACGACAAACCTGCACCGGCACCATCTTATGGTATTGCCGGATGGACATCAGACGGTAAGTACGTATTTGTGATGGATGGCTACGACTGGTGGAAGATAGCTCTTGACGGTAAGGAAAAAACAACATGCTTTACTCGTGGTTATGGTCGTAAGAACCAGATTTCATATAGAATACTCTATAGCAATATCGACAAGGAGATATACGAACCGAACGAGAAAATATACGTGTTGGGCATTCATATGAAGGATATGAGCCAGGCTATATGTCAGATAGACATGAAGGGTAATGTCCGTACTTTAATACATGAACAATGTGGATATCGTGTATTCGCTTTCTCCGACAACCGTAAGTATTGCCTGTGGGCACGTCAGAATGTGAGTACATTCCCTGATCTCTACCACAGCACAGCCAGCTTCACCGACATTAAGCGTGTTACTGATGCCAATCCTCAGCAGAAACAATATCTTTGGGGTAGCGTAAAAATAGTAGAATGGAAGAATTACGAAGGAAAGCAGAACCGCGGTTTGCTATATCTGCCAGAGGGCTACGACAGCAAGCAGACATATCCGGTCATCGTACAGTTTTATGAGACACACACAGAGGAGAAAAATAATTATATCATGCCATTGCTGAGCAGCGCAATGGCAAACATCACTTATGCCATGAGCAATGGCTACATAGTGTTTATGCCCGACGTACACTTCACCGTAGGCTCGCCGGGACAGAGCACATACGATGCTGTGGTAAGTGGAGTCAACTGGCTTATCGACCAGGGCATAGCCCATAAGGGCAAGATCGGATTGCAGGGACATAGCTGGTCGGGATTCCAGACCACATACCTCGTAACCAAGACCGACATCTTCGACTGTGCACAGATAGGCGCACCCATCACCGATATGGTGACAGGCTACTTAGGCATCAGAAACGGAAGCGGACTGCCTCGCTACTTTATGTATGAGGACACGCAAAGCCGAATGGGTGCTACGCTGTGGGATGCCAAGGAGAAGTATAAAGCCATGTCGCCAATAGTGGATGCCGACAAGATACACACTCCGTTGCTTATCTTCCACAATGACAATGATGAGGCTGTAGCTTACGAGCAGGGTAGGGCTTTGTATCTCGCAATGCGAAGATTGCAGCGTCCGGCATGGATGGTCAACTACAAGGGTGAGGGACATTTCGTACTCAAGCCGGCAGCCCAGAAAGACTGGACAATCCGCATGATGCAGTTCTTCGACTACTATCTGAAGGGCACAAAAGAGCCCCGATGGATGAAGGAAGGCATACAATTGAGGGACAGAGGCTATGACCAAAAGTATGATTTAGTAAAATAAAAATCGTTTTTTTGTTTATTTGCGCGAAAATGTATACCTTTACGCCTAAATTTTAAAAGCGTAAAAAACAAATGGGCATAAAAAAGGCGAAAAAAGAAGATTCATTTAAAGAATTGTTTGAAGAAAACTATTCTCGCCTTTTTTATGCCGCTTTGTTTATACTGAATGACGAGGCTAATGCTCACGACATTGTAGAAGAATACCTTATAGACTTATGGGAGGATTATGATCCCGACCTGGTATACGCCAAGAATTATCTGTTTAATGGTATCAAAAGAAGATGTCTTGACTTTATCAAACACGAGAACGTAAAGAACAAATACGCACAACTATACTTGGCACTTCATAACGAGACTAACTTTCATATAAGCGACGACGAAGAAGATGAAAGGATGGCTGTCATTGAACAGGTAATGGAAGCTATGCCTCCACGCACTAAGTTTATAATCGAGCAATGCTACTTTGAAGGCAAGAAGTATGACGAAGTGGCAGAGATACTTGGACTTAGTCGCGACGGCATCAGAAAGAACATTATGAAAGGCTTGGCATTGTTAAGAAATGCTTTTTCTGTAAATTACAAGAAAGGCCAAGGGACCAAATGAAAAAAAGAGTCGTTATAACTAATAATGAATAAACTAATTATGAATAGCAAGGAAGATATAAAAGGTATAGAATTGCTCGATATGTTGGAGCAATCGGACATTCCTACATTGTCCGACTTCCAAGCACTTCTCTCTGACGAGCGGAGTGCCGAGGATGCACGCATCATCTTGGAGTATCGCCTTGCCAAGGCAAAGACTATACATTCTATCGACACTGACAGAGAATGGAAGAGGTTCTCTCAAAGAATTCAGGAACCAAAGAAAACTGCTAATATTTTCAGCATACGCAATGTTTTCTATGCTGTAGCTTCGGTTGCAGCGGTAGTATTGGTAGCATTCGTCTTCACACAATTTCCGAAACAGGACGACGGTATGCTGGCATTCGAATCGAACGATGCACCCAAGGAAATACTCATGGGCAACGAGGAAGACGATATGGAACCTATCCAGCCTACAGCAGGCATAACAAACACCGGCATCGTTGTCAACAGCACAAAGGCCGACTTCTCAAGGGTCAAGGCTACTTCTGGCGAGCCTGAGATGAAAACTATCTCTACGCCACGAGGCAAAGACTATGAGCTGGTACTATCTGATGGAACCGTTGTATTGCTCAATGCCGACAGTAAGATAACGTTCCCCACACGATTTACGGGCAACAAACGAACAGTCAAGCTTGTCGGCGAGGCTTACTTCAAGGTCAGCAAGAACAAGCATCGCCCCTTTATCGTAGAGACTGGCAACCTTTATACAAAGGTATTGGGCACCGAGTTCAACCTCAAGGCTTATCCGCATTCTGATGTCAACGTTACGCTTATCAAGGGTTCGGTAGCTGTAAATGCCGAGGGCAAGGAAGTGATGCTGAAGCCAGGCGAGAATGCTGAATACAGCGAGAATAAGGATATAGAAGTGACAACGGTTGATACCGAGGGCTACATACAATGGAAAGACGGCTACTTCTATTTCGACAATGTGCCGCTGATAGACGTAGTGCGCGACTTGGGCAGATGGTATAACGTGAATATCGAGATTCGCAACAATTCGTTGATGAGCTACCGCCTGCACTTCATTGCATCGCGCAAGGCAAGCATCAAGGAGTTTGTCGACAATCTCAACGAATTCAATTATCTGCACGTAGTACATAAGGACAACAAGCTGATAATCGACAGAAAGAAGTAAATTTTATTTTAATCCTATATGAGAGGAGTTCTTTTGGAGATATTCAAAAGGACTCCTTTTGTTTCATAATATAAAAATCGGAAGACTCTTAAGCGATTAGGGGTCTTCCGATTTTTTGTTATTATGCAAACTTCTTCAGCCATTTTCTTATCGGCTCATCGTAGAATCGCAGACTAAGCCATGCTATGCATATGCTGCATGCCATTGTTGAGATGGCTATGGGCCATGTCTCGCTGAATGTGTATAGCCTGGTCTTGATGAGCCACATATAGAAGGCGTACATCAGCGGATAGTGAACTATGTAGAGCGGGAATGAGATGTCGCCCAAGAAGCGGCAGATGCGTCGAGATGTATTGTCGGTGGTAGTGCCAGAAGCGCCCAGCCATACTATTATAGGGAAAACACCGATGATGCATACTGCTTCGAATATGCCGTTGAGGCTCATTGGTGAGCCTCCGTCTACGAACGGCACGTGGAAGATACCAATCAGAATGAGTGAGCATGCCCAGAAAGCGCCACGTACATTCTTTATCGGCTTGAACACTCGCGACATAAGCATACCTATGGTGAATGGGCATAGCATACGCAGTGTGCCGCCAAGCAGATTGGTGGTATCAAGGGTCCAGCCTACGCCTATTGAGCCGTAGCCCGACTGATTGGTCACGGCAAACCATGTCAAGGCACAGCAGAGCAATGCCGTGAGCCATGCCAGGGCGCGTGTAGACAGTCGTCGGATGATGAGGGCATACAGAATGTTGCCTATATATTCGAAGAAGAGCGACCAGCAAGGGCCGTTGAGCGGAAACATCTCACCATTGCCACGCACGTCGCGTTGCATTCCAGGCAAAGCCGGAATCATGAGCCATGAACATACGAGGGCTATCAGTGTGAGTAGCAGGGTTGAGTGGGTGCCGTCCCATCGCTCCATACTGGTGAGCAGGAATGATACGGCGCCTATCAATGCTCCAAGCATCACCATAGGATGCAGACGAATCAGACGACGACGGAAGAAACCGCCCATTGTAAGCGACTTGCCCCAACGGTCGTCGTAGGCATAGCCAATGACAAAGCCAGAGAGCATGAAGAAGAAGTCGACTGCGAGATAGCCGTGGTTGATAAAGTCGATGACGGGCTTGTTGCCTGCAAACTGAAAACCTTCGAATACATGATACCATACGACAAGCATAGCAGCTACGCCACGCAGACCGTCAAGCAGGGCATAGTGGGGTTTTGAGTCGGAAAATGCCATTTCTGTTTGTTGTTTTAAGATTTGGGTAATCCTTCATTTTGCCTATAGTTCACTGGCGACATTCCCACTTGTTTCTTGAAGAATGTGCCGAAGGCTGAGGCATTTGGAAAGTTCAGAAGGTCGGCTATTTCCTTAATACTCTTGTCGGTAGTGGTTATTAAGGAAATGGCCTTTTTAGTTATAGCCTTGAACACCAGTTGCTGTACGCTGCTGCCCGACACCGACTTGACGAGCGACGTAAGATATTTGGGCGACAGACATAGGCGGTCGGCATAAAACCTCACGCCACGCTCATGTATGTAGTGAATGTCTATGAGTTGCATCAGCTGCATATAGGTTTCGAGTTTGCGGCTTGAGGCATTGTCGCCGTCTTTCGATATTTCGCGGAATATACCACAGAGCCGGTAGGTGAGCGACAGCAGTAGCAGTCGGCGCTCATTGGCAGCGAACACGTTGTCGTCGCTATTGCCTACAGCCAGCAGTTCGGAGTATTTTGTCAGCTCGCTTTCGTGTCCGGTATGCATCACCCAGCAGTCACGTGGATTGAGCATCTCGATGAACTTCATCCCGACAATGGTGCTGCCCAGAATGTCGCGTATGGAGTCGACACGATACAGAATGATTACCACCGAACAGTCGTCGCTGTGACTGGTGATGGAGAAGTAAACGTCGCGCGACAGAAATGCCGTCTCGTCCTTGTTTACCACATACTCCACATCCTCGCATCTGAAAGCGAATCTGCCCGATGTACACACAATGATGCCCACATCGGCAACCTTATAGTTGTCGAAAAATGCCTTTGGAAAAGAATTTATATTACCACACGAACAGCAGATGTCCTCATGGTTTGCCATCTGCTGTTCGAGAATATCAATGCCATTATTGCTATTCTTCATCGCTTCTGCCGTATGTTTGTGGCGAAGTTAATGAAAAATATTGAATCTGCAAAATAAAAAGAAAAGCCCCCCCCCCAGCCCCTCCCTGCGGGGGAGGGGCTGGGGGTGGGGC
>ERZ1026852.751-NODE-751-length-19056-cov-97.750171_pt1 | contig 19056 bp, 15 predicted proteins | sample MGYA00380156_ERZ1026852 | MGnify/ENA primary metagenome ERZ1026852 (study PRJEB33269, sample SAMEA4719792) | human gut metagenome | biome: human-associated habitat; feature: organic feature; material: feces | place: Cameroon | collected 2013-10 ...
TGCTTGACCCTTCTCTGATGCAGGAGATACGTGTGCCTAGCGGTATCGGAATCCGGGGAAACATTCAGGCAGACGGCTCCAGATATGCTACCCGACTCGCCATTACAGAAGGTCGTGGCAGGATGAAGGTAGATGCCAAGGTAGATGCGAAGACCCGGAAAGACGGCAGTATTGATATGAACCGTCTGGCTTATCAGGCTAAGATTCAGGCGCACAACATCCAGGCAAAGCATTTCCTTCCAAAACAGGATTTGCATTCTTTCACCGGCTCATTGGAGGCAAAGGGTGTGGGAACTGATTTCCTCTCTCCTCGTACCCGATTGCAGGCTAAGGCACAGGTAAACCAGATTCAGTATGGCAAATACAAACTGGATCATGTATTGGCAGTGGCTCACGTTGCCAATGGAAAGGTGCATGCCGATATCGACAGCAAGAACCAGTATCTTACGGGACTCGTCAGCCTTGATGCACTTACGAATTCCAAGAAACTGGAGGCTACCCTGGTGGCAGATGTCCGCGATGTGAATCTTTATTCGTTAGAGGTTACGAAGACACCGATGCGCCTGTCGCTCTGCGGTCACATGGATATCAGGTCCGACCTGAAGGACAGTCATGACATCATGGCTTCGATGAGTGATATTACGGTTCGTACGGCTGAGAAGAATTACCGTCCGGTGGGTGTTGACGCTGATGTCTTTACCCGCAGAGATACCACGCATGCAGTCATCGATTGCGGCGACTTCCATCTCAACATGGATGTACACGGAGGCTATAAGCAGTTGATGAGCCGTTTTGCCGGATTGCAGAAAGAATTGGCTCATCAGCTTAGAAACCATCATATCGACCAGGTGAAGATTCGCAGTCAGTTCCCTTTCGGTCATGTTTATCTTACCACAGGAAAGGACAATTTCATTTCCCGTTTCATCGCTTACTGCGGTTATGATTTCAAGACGGTGGATATGAAGATGACCATGTCGCCTGTAACAGGTGTCAATGGTTATCTCAACATCGATTCACTGGTAGCGAGTGGCATGCAGTTGGATACGATCCGTGCCTTGGTGAAGACAGAGGGCGATACCATCCGCTATGCAGCCCGTGTTCAGAACAACAAGCATAATCCTCAGTATGTGTTCCGGGCACAGGTAGAGGGCGAACTGCAGGAGAAGGGTTCCAATATCGATGCCCGCATCTACGATGCCAAAAACAGATTGGGTGTAGATGTGGGGCTGGAGGCGCTGTTGCTGGAAAACGGCGTGAAGATTTCGCTCATTGATACCCATCCTGTCCTGGGTTACAAGAAGTTTACTGCCAACGATGACAACTATCTGATGTTGGGCAATGACGACCGTGTTTCTGCCAATCTGATTCTGAAGGCAGCCAACGGCATGGGTATCCGCATATACAGCAATGATGAAAACGAAGAAGCGCTGCAGGATCTTACGGTGAGCATGAGCCAGTTTAATCTGGATAAAGTGCTCAGCGTGATTCCTTATATGCCTGATATCTCGGGTATTCTTGACGGCGACTTCCATATTATCCAGACCAAGGATGAATTCTCGGTTTCTTCTAATCTGAACATCGACAATTTGGTTTACGAAAAGTGTCCGATGGGAGATGTCGGTACTGAATTCGTTTACATGCCAAAGAGCGACGGTTCTCATTATGTAGATGGTTTCCTCAATTATGAGGGTGAAGAAGTGGCTACCGTGAAGGGTACTTACAAGTCTGAAGGAAGCGGTTATCTCGATGCCGAAGTGGGCATGGAGAAGTTGCCTCTGCATTTTGTCAATGGTTTTGTTCCTGACCAGATTATGGGTCTGAAGGGATATGGTGAAGGTAAGCTGAGTTTGAAGGGTGCCTTGAGCCAGTTGGATGTAGAGGGCGAAGTATATCTGGATTCGGCTTATCTCGTCAGTGTGCCGTATGGTATCACGATGCGTTTTGCCAACGATCCTGTCCGTATCATAGGCAGCAAGTTGCTCTTCGAAAACTTCATGATGTATGCCAACAATGAGAGTCCGCTCAATATCCAGGGCAGTCTCGACTTTACGAATTTAGAGAAGATGATGCTCGATATCCGGATGAGAGCACAGAACTTCCTGCTGATAGATGCCAAGGAAAATGCCCGTTCCGAAGCTTTCGGCAAGGCGTATGTCAACTTCTATGGTGCGATGCGCGGACCGGTAAGCAATCTGAAGATGCAGGGTAAACTGGATGTGCTCGGCAATACGGATATGACGTATGTGCTGAAAGAATCGGAACTGACTACTGATACACAGCTCGATGAGCTGGTGAAGTTCACGAATTTCAAGAGTGGCAAGCCTGTCGTTGTCGAGCGTCCGGCACTGGAAGGATTGAGTATGATGTTGAGCATGTCGATAGACGAGTCGGCTCATATCCTTTGTGCTCTGAATGCCGACCAGACCAACTACATCGACCTGATGGGCGGTGGTGATCTGACGATGACTTACAATTCGGTTGATGGCATCGGCATCACGGGCAAGTATACCCTGAACAATGGTAAGATGAAATATTCGTTGCCTGTCATTCCGCTGAAGACGTTTGATATCCAGGACGGCAGCTACATAGAGTTTAACGGCGATCCGTTCAACCCGACCCTGAACATCACGGCAACAGAGAATGTCAGGACAACGGTGAACGAGGGACAGGGAACCGGTCGCTCGGTAGATTTCATTTGTGGCGTAAAACTCTCGCAGACATTGAATAAGCCAGGTATCCAGTTTATTGTTTCCTCTCCAAACGATGCCACCTTGCAGGATGAACTGAACACGATGAGTATCGAAGAGCGGGGAAAGATAGCCATTACGATGCTGGCTTCGGGCATGTATCTTGCCAACGGCAATACCAATTCGTTCTCCATGAACAGTGCTCTGACCTCTTTCCTCAACTCGGAGATCAATAATATTGCAGGTTCAGCGATGCGTTCAGTGGGTGTGGATGTCGGTATGTCGGTAGATAACTCTACCAATGCAGCAGGTGCCATGCACACCGATTACAACTTTAAGTTTGCCAAGCGGTTCTTCAACAACCGTTTGAGTTTCAGTGTGGGCGGCAAGGTTTCTACCGGTGCAGAAATGGAGAATGCAGCCAATAATGATGATGTATTCTTCAACAATATCGAATTGCAGTACCGTCTCAACGAAGGTGCGAGCCAGTATATCCGTGCCTTCTACAACAGCAATACCTACGATTGGCTCGAAGGCTTGATTGGTGAGTATGGTATCGGTTTCAAGTGGCAGAGAAAACTGCAGCATTTCAAGGATATCTTCCGGCTCAAGACCGATAAGCAGCAGATTCCTGCAGCCCCAATGGAGAAGAATCCTGCGGTGAAGAAGAGTACGAACGAAAAGAAGGATACGATGGAGAAAGCCAAAACAAAGGACTTTGACCCATTGAAACTTAACGAAAAGTAATGATCGATATGAAACAGCAGAACAGGTTATACCTTATTATATATATGGCAGCATTGCTGATGTTGTCGGGGCAGCTCATAATGGGTTGCTCTTCAACCAGTGCGCTGAAAGAAGACGAGCAGCTGTTTACGGGACTGGTACCTATCGAGTATAAGAACTACGAGAAGGGAGCCTATGCCGATTCTACCATCGCCGAGATGGAGTATGCCCTGGCTTCGGCTCCGAATGGTGCTTTGTTCGGCAGCAGCTATTACCGCACGCCGTTCCCTGTGCGTCTGTGGATATGGAATGCTTTCTCCCAGTCGGATGGAGCAATACCCAAGTGGATAACCAAGGTGTTCGGTTCCAAGCCTAAGCTGATGGCAAATGTGAACCCGCAACTCCGTGCACAGGTAGCTGAGCATCAGCTCGATAAATATGGCTATTTTAACGGTAAGGTGACTTATGATGTACTGACACAGAGCAATCCGAAGAAGGCGAAGATTGCCTATCATGTAGACTTCGGCCATCTCTGGACACTCGATTCGATGACTTATCTCAACTTCCCTGCCCAGGGCAGGCAGCTCATAGATTCCTCCATGAACAAGGCGCTCATCCGGAAGGGGAGTCCTTTCAATGTCTCCAACATGGAATCGGAACGTCAGCGTATCACCCGTCTCTTCCGCAACAGGGGCTATTATTTCTATCAGAACAGTTATGCTTCTTATCTTGCCGATACCGTGAATGTGCCCGGCAAGGTGCAGTTGCGGCTGATGATGGCAGACAGCGTAGACGATAAGGCTACCCGACAGTGGTATATCGGAAAGATTCATGTTAATTTCAGAAAGCAGTATATGGAGGAGTTGAAGGATTCCTTTGTACGCAGCTATCTGAGTTTCCACTATAACGGAAGAAAGATGCCGATACGTCCGGGTATCGTTTTGCAGAGCCTGCGCCTGCGTCCCCGCGAACTGTATCGGGTTCGTACCGAGGAACGTGCCAAGACCGGACTCCAGGAGATGGGACTCTTTAGCTATTCCAGCATCCAGTTTACCCCCCGTTCGGTGCAAACCCTCGATAGTCTGGGCAATGTAGTATATCGTGATACCTTGGATGCCAATATCGACCTGGTATTCGACAAGCCATACGATTTCTATGTCGAGGCAAATGCCCGTGGCAAAACAACCGGTAGAGTTGGACCGGAGTTGGTAGTGGGTCTTACCAAGCGCAATGCTTTTCATGGAGGCGAAAAACTTACTGTCAACCTGCATGGTTCGCATGAGTGGCAAACTGTCAGTCAGGCTGGTGGAGGTTCTACCCGCATCAATTCCTATGAATACGGATCGGATGTTTCCGTAGAGTTCCCTCGCATCATCACGCCTTGGAATATGTTCAGAACGATGGAGCAGAATGAGCGCAGATACCGTGCCGGGCATATGCCTACCAAATATCGGGGTGTGCCAACCACTACCATCAAGGCTTCGATGAATGTACTGAACAGAGCCAGCTACTTCCGGCGTCATGTGGCATCGGGCGAGTTGACTTATGCTTGGTCAACCTCTTACCAGCATCAGCATTCCTTCAGTCCGCTGATTCTCTCTTATGAGTTTATGAACAGCCGCACGGCAGCTTTCGACAGCATCCTCGCCCTGCATCCTTATCTTCAGATATCGATGCGCGACCAGTTTGTGCCGAAGATGAGTTACACCTATACTTATCGCAGTCCGCGCCGTTACCGCCATCCTATCACCTGGTCAACCACCATCAGCGAGGCAGCCAATATCCTTTCGCTCGGCTATATGGCAGCCGGAAAGGGATGGAATGAGAAGGACAAGAAGATGTTCAAGAATCCGTTTGCGCAGTTCCTGAAACTGGAGACGGATTTCGTGAAGTACTGGCGCATCACCCAGGATGGTACGCTGGTGGGGCATGTCAATGCCGGCATTATCTGGAGTTATGGCAATGCAGAGAATGCTCCTTATTATGAGCAGTTCTATATCGGTGGTGCCAACAGTGTGCGTGCCTTTAATGTGCGGAGTATCGGACCGGGCAGATACCAGCCTACCAACAGCAAGTATTCGTATATCGACCAGACGGGCGACATCAAGTATCTGATGAACCTGGAATACCGTCAGAAGGTTTGGGGCGATCTTTATGGAGCCCTTTTCCTGGATGCAGGTAATGTGTGGAACTTGCGCAACCAGGAGTACAGCCCGCTCGGCAAGTTTGATGTAGACAAGTTCTTCCGGCAGCTGGCGGTAGGCACCGGTGTCGGCGTGCGTTATGATATGGGTATGTTTGTGATACGTGTCGACTGGGGTATCGGTCTGCATGTTCCTTACGATACCGGCAAGAGTGGCATCTACAACATCCGTCGGTTCAAGGATGCCCAGAGTCTGCATTTCGCTGTGGGTTATCCTTTCTAAGTCTTTGGGGGATATATCCAAAAATAAGTCTGATATGTGTTACAGATAGTGCAGAATAGGACAAAAATTGATATTAATCAAAAAAAAGTAGGAAAACGTGCGGTTAACTGCATTTTTTTTGTTACTTTTGCATCGTTATTTTTTAAATAACTATCAACTATTAATAAATAAAAGTATAGACAAAAATGAAACCTACGTTATTGCTTTTGGCTGCCGGTATGGGTAGCCGTTATGGTGGTTTGAAACAGCTTGATGGTCTGGGTCCTAATGGTGAGACTATCATGGACTACAGCATCTACGATGCTATTCAGGCTGGTTTCGGAAAGATCGTATTCGTTATCCGCAAGGACTTCGAAGATCAGTTCCGTGAGAAGATTCTTTCAAAGTATGAGGGTCATATTCCTGCAGAGCTTTGTTTCCAGGCATTGGATGATCTCCCTGAGGGATTCTCTGTACCGGAAGGTCGTGAGAAGCCATGGGGTACAAACCATGCAGTTCTGATGGCAAAGGATATCATCAAGGAGCCTTTCTGCGTAATCAACTGCGATGACTTCTACAACCGCGATTGCTTCATGGTAATCGGCAAGTTCCTCTCTGAACTTCCAGAGGGCAGCAAGAACCGTTATGCCATGGTTGGTTTCCGTGTGGGTAACACCTTGAGTGAGAATGGTACCGTAGCTCGCGGCATCTGCTCTAAGGATGCTGAGGAGAACCTGACTACCTGTGTAGAGCGTACCGAGATTATGCGTATCGACGGTAAGGTATCTTACAAGGATGAGCAGGGCGAGTGGGTTGCTGTTGGCGACAATACTCCTGTTTCTATGAACGTTTGGGGCTTCACACCTGATTACTTCCAGCACAGCGAGGAGTACTTCAAGGAGTTCTTGAGCGATCCTAAGAATATGGAAAACAAGAAGGCTGAGTTCTTCATTCCATTGATGGTCAACAAGCTCATCAATGAGGGTACAGCTACTGTTAAGGTTCTCGATACTACCAGCAAGTGGTTCGGTGTAACTTATGCAGCCGACCGCCAGAGTGTTGTTGACAAGATCCAGGGTCTTATCGACGAGGGTGTTTATCCAAACAAGCTCTTCTAATTTAATGAGATGGATATAAACATTAATATATTGACAGATCAGGAAGCCGCTATTCTCCGAGAGACGATAGCGGCTTCTCATCATATTGTCGTCTGTGCACATAAGTCGCCAGACGGTGATGCCATCGGCTCTTCTCTGGGATGGGCTGGTTATCTTCGCTCTTTGGGCAAGAAAGTTGACATTTGTGTGCCGGATATGGTACCGGATTCTCTTTCCTGGTTGCCTGGAGCAGCTGATATCCTGCGGTATGACAAGCAGCCTGAGCAGGTACAACGGGCTTTCGATGAAGCCGACCTGGTATGCTGTGTTGACTTTAGCAGTGAGGGACGTCTTGATGAGATGGATCATGTATTGTTGGGTTGCAAGACTCAGCGTGTCATCATCGACCACCATCTGGCTCCTAATCTTGAGGCTAAGCTGCTGGTTTCGCAGCCACATGCCAGCAGTGCCAGCGACCTGGTATTCCGTGTAGTCTGGCAGTTGGGCGGTTTCCCGCAGATGGATCAGGCCTGGGCTACCTGCGTATATTGCGGCATGATGACCGATACGGGTGGTTTCACTTACAATTCTACCCAGCCTTATATCTATTACATCATCTGTCTGCTGCTTACCAAGAACATCGACAAGGATAAGATATACCGCAATGTCTTCAATAATGCCCGCATTCCGGCAGTCCGGTTCCGTGGCTATCTGATGAATGAAAAGCTGCAGGTAGTAGAGGGACTTCATGCCAGTTTCTATACCGTGACCCGTAAAGAGTTGAAGAAGTATGACTTTATCAAGGGCGACCTGGAAGGATTGGTGAACGTGCCTCTTACCATCAAGGGTCACAAACTCTCCATTTCTCTTCGTGAAGATACGGATATCGACAATCGCATATTGGTAAGTCTCCGTTCGGTAGACGATTTCCCATGCAATAAGATGGCAGCCGAGTTCTTCAATGGTGGCGGTCATCGTAATGCTTCCGGCGGCAAATTGCTTTGCAGCATGCAGGAGGCAGAGCAGATTGCACTGAAGGCTATCCTGGCATACGCCGATATGCTGAAGTAACCGCTTTTTTCCTCAGAAATGACGAAAAAGGCAGAAAACAACCCCGTTTTGAGGCAATAGGATGATAATAAGTGATAAATAATAATAAAATCGACCTATTCCTCTCGGTGTTGTCTTATCTTTTTTGTACCTTTGCCCAATAAATCAGATTTTAAAAAGAAGAATGAAGAAATTTTTGTTTGCAATGATTGCTTTCGCGGCTGTTTTATCGTTTGCCGCATGCAATGATAGTGAGACTTATAAGGACATGCGCGACAGAGAGCTCGATTCTATCAGCTCCTTCTTGCGTAAGGAAAATATTAAGGTCATCTCTGAGGATGAGTTCACCAGACGTTGGAATAATAATCAAAGGTTGACAGATACAGCAAAGAACAACAACGAATGGGTACTTTTCAACAGTAACGGTATCTATATGCAGGTGATTGACCAGGGATGTGGCGACTATATCAAGAAGGGCGAAACGGCAGATGTGCTGGTCCGTTTTGATGAGTATAACCTTTCGTATGCTGCAGAAATGAGCAATAAGTGTCTCACGCTTTCAAACAAAGTTCCTGCTTATTCCTATTATATAGATAAGATGAGCGTTACCAATACTTCCGGTACTTTCACCGGTTCTTTCGTTGATCCTAAAGCCAGTCTGATGGCTATTACCTATAATTCCAGCTATTCTGGTTTAAGTTCTACCGTACCTAGCGGTTGGCTCATCCCGTTCTCCTGGGTTAAGATAGGCAGACCAAAGACTGATGATGACCGCATCGCTCATGTCCGCCTGCTCGTACCTCACTCTTATGGTACCACATCGGCATCAGGCAGTGTGCAGGCATGTGTTTACGACATGACCCTGCAGAGAGGACGATAAACATAAACAGAAAAAAGATATATTTATGACACTGATTAAGTCAATTTCTGGAATCCGCGGTACTATCGGCGGTCCAGCGGGCGATACATTGAATCCGCTCGATATCGTAAAGTTCACTTCAGCATACGCTACCTTCATTCGCCGTAGCGGTGCTTCGAAGAGTAATACCATCGTTGTAGGCCGTGATGCGCGCATCTCTGGCGAGATGGTAAAGAATGTAGTTTGTGGAACCCTCATGGGTATGGGCTACGATGTGTTGAACATCGGTCTGGCTACTACTCCTACCACCGAACTTGCTGTTACCATGAGTGGTGCTGCCGGCGGTATCATCATCACAGCTTCTCACAATCCACGCCAGTGGAATGCCCTCAAACTCCTCAACGAGAAGGGTGAGTTCCTTACTGCAGCTAACGGTAACGAGGTGCTGGACATCGCTGAGAAGGAAGACTTCGATTATGCGGATGTAGATCATCTCGGAAAATATACAGAAGACAATACATTCAACAAGCGCCATATCGACTCCGTACTTGCTTTGAAGCTCGTAGATGTCGAAGCAATCAGAAATGCCCATTTCAAGGTTTGTGTAGATTCCATCAACTCTGTTGGTGGCGTTATTCTTCCTGAGTTGCTCGATGCGCTCGGGGTAGCATATACTTTCCTCAATGGTGAGCCTACAGGCGACTTCGCCCATAATCCAGAGCCATTGGAGAAGAACCTCGGTGGTATCATGGATGAGTTGAAGAAGGGTGGCTACGATATGGGTATCGTTGTAGACCCTGATGTTGACCGTCTGGCTTTCATCTGCGAAGATGGCAAGATGTTTGGCGAGGAGTATACCCTGGTCAGCGTAGCCGATTACGTATTGGGCAAGACTCCTGGCAATACTGTCAGCAACCTTTCATCTACCCGTGCTCTCCGCGATGTTACCGAGAAGCATGGTGGCAAGTACACCGCAGCTGCTGTAGGCGAGGTGAATGTTACTACCAAGATGAAGGATGTTCACGCAGTCATCGGTGGTGAAGGCAATGGTGGAGTCATCTATCCAGAAAGCCATTATGGTCGTGATGCCCTCGTTGGTATCGCCCTCTTCCTAAGCAGTCTGGCTCACAAAGGCTGCAAGGTGAGCGAACTCCGTGCCAGCTTCCCTAACTATTTCATCGCCAAGAACCGCATCGACCTCACTCCATCTACCGATGTAGATGCGATCCTCGTCAAGGTAAAGGAGATGTATGGTAAGGAGAAGGATGTCACCGTAACAGATATCGATGGCGTCAAGCTCGACTTCCCTGACAAGTGGGTTCACCTCCGCAAGAGTAATACCGAGCCTATCATCCGCGTATATAGCGAGGCTTCTACTATGGAGCAGGCTGATGAGTTGGGCAAGAAACTCATGCAGGTGGTTTACGATATGCAGTAAGATACAGAATAATAGATTATAAAAAGAGATGAAGCATTATTGATTTTGCTTCATCTCTTTTTTTATAATCTACTGAACTTTCGCAAGTAAGCTCCACACGCCCTAGTCCTGTAACACACATAAATGTACAAAAAATGAATTTTGTTAAATGAACCAAAATGAACCAATTTCTCTGAATCTTTACATAAAAGCCACAAAAACCCCGAAAACTTTCTTTCTATCAATAACTTAGGTGATTGAGCACGAAAAGAACACTAAAAAGATGTTGAATTTTGTAGAATGATATTAATTTTTTAACACGCATAATTTGCTAGTTTCCAACCTTTTTCGTAATTTTGCCAAGAGTTTCTGTGTCTCTTATGTAGAGATTCAGATGAATGACATCAATAAACGAACTTGATTCGCATGATGAAAGAGACAAATATACAACCACAGGTTACGTCCACTATTGCAGGGGACGACGGCGAAGCCGTGGCAAAAAGTGAAGAAAACGCTAAGAAAAAGGTTCCGGAAAAGCCTAATGAAGGGCTTGAAAAACCTGCTGATGCAGGATGGTATGTGGCTGTAGTGAGAGTGAATTGTGAAACGAGAATAGCTGATTCTATACGGATTCATCTTAATTACGATCATGTTTGGTTTGATTACTGGATTCCCAAGGTAAAAGAGGTTTATATTGATAAGCGTAGCCTCAAGCGTAAAGTGAAAGAAAAACTGTTTCTTTCCACTTTCATCTTTTGTAACGTTTCTCCGTCACAACTTGATAAGATTCGCTTCCGTTCGGATGTGTATAGGATGCTGACGATGCCAGGTCAAAGGAAAATATACCAAATTCCCGACCAGGTTATTGCTAACTATCGGAATTTTGTAGAGAATGACGATGAGCCTGTCACTGCCGCCCCTGTACCTTTGAAGAAAGGTATCAAAGTACGGGTAGTGGCAGGCAGCATGAAAGGTGTGGAAGCCTACGTACAGAGCTATAATGGCAAGAAAGCCATCATCGGCAGCGAAATCAAGTACATCAGTGGTGCCACGCTTACAATAAGTCGAGATTTGCTAGAAGTCGTCACCCCCTAATCCCCTCCGCAAGCCCTGCAGCAAGAGGTGGAGCCCTCTTTAAGGGGAAAAAGCGATGCAAATGAGTGCAATGAAAGCTTGCTTTTAAATTGCCGAGTACAGCTCGCTTTATTAAAAAATAGGGACGGGGTGATTTTCGAAAAAACTCCTAAACTCCGTGAGATACGTTCCCGAATCAAAATCACCTCTAAAAATTTGGTAGTTTCATAGAAAACCCTTATATTTGCACAGTGAACAGAGAAATGAGGTATAAACTTCATTTTAACCAATAAAATTACGCTGTTATGATTAGTAAGAATGTACAAAATATGATTCCAAAGATACAAGATTTCTTTGGTAGCCAGCCAATAACAAAGGCTTGGCTCTTTGGTTCATGCTCACGAGGAGAAGAAACTGCTGATAGTGACATAGACATTCTTGTAGAGTATGATCGTCGGCATAATCGAATTTCTCTGATGAAAATAGCAGGTATTATGTTGAATTTGGAAGACTTGCTTCATCGCAAGGTGGATATAGTAGAGGCTAATCGTCTCCTCCCTTTTGCTCAAGAAACAGCCAACCAAGATAAATTCTTGATTTATGAGAGAAAAAGTTAGAGATAGGGGAAGGTTAGAGCATATTCTTGAAGCGATAGAAAGTATAGAAGAGTTTCATGCTCAATATACTTTTGAAGATATCAAGAAGAACAAGCTCATCTTTTATGGCTTTACCAAATTGGTAGAAGTAATAGGCGAGGCTGTCTATATGCTTTCACCAGAATTTCGTGATTCTCATTCTGGCGTGGATTGGCGTCAGATTGAGCGGATGCGCCATGTTCTAGTGCATGGCTATTATACCATAGACCCCGAAAGTTTATGGGATACGATAGAAGTAGACATTCCTGAGTTGAAACCTTGGATAGTTAGGTATCTGTCGGAGTGATTTCTCCTTTACCGGAGTAATAGCAAGCAGTCTCCATCCCGCATAATATGGCGAAGACCGCTTTGGTCCGCCAACCTTATAGCGTAGCGGTTCCGAGCACCGAGTAGGGCGGTTACATCCCTAATCCCTATGGTAGGGATTTAGGGCTTGGGTATAGGGTAAGGACCCCCTCTTCGCAGAGGGGGACAGGGGAGTCGAAACAATACAATAATTAATAAGGAGATTACGTTATGAACATAGAAGAAAAAAAAGCAGATTTTATACGTCGCTTCAAGGCTTCTAGGGAGCGAAAGGCAGAATACATAGCACAAATGGAAAAGCGAATGCGTGATGACTATCGCCGCAGAACCGGTAAGGAAGCAGAATCATTTTGTGTGTTGTAATGTTTAGCCCTAAGCCAAGTATAGGTTAATAAATGCATTTTTCTCTTAAATCCTTGGTGATTACGAAATTAAATCGTACTTTTGTCGCTATATTAGCAATAAAAATGTATGATTATGGCAAACGACAATAATATACAGCCTATGGCTGATGATTCACAGATAGTACTTTACCAACCAGATAATAGCATTAGGTTGGAGGTTAAACTGGAGCAAGATACGGTTTGGCTTACTCAAGCACAGATGACGGAGTTGTTTCGTACAACTCGTAACAATATAACTATGCATATTCGTAACATCTTTAAGGAGAAAGAGTTAGACGAAAAATCAGTATGTAAGGAATCCTTACATACTGCCGCAGACGGCAAAAGATATCGTACTAAAATCTATAATTTGGATGTTATAATCTCTGTAGGCTATAGAGTAAAGAGTCCGATAGGAACCCGTTTCCGTCAGTGGGCGAATGCAGTTATAAAGCAATACCTTCTTCAAGGTTATTCCGTGAATCGTCACTTGATAGCTCTACAGGAGAATATGGACAAGCGTATGACCCATATTGAGGATGTCCAGGCTAAGCAGCAACAGCAGCTCGACTTCTTTATTCGGACCTCGACCCCTCCTGCCGAGATGGTCTTCTTCGAAGGTGATTTCTACACAGCAAGAGTTGCTTTGGAGAACTTAGTTCGTACAGCCAATCATCGAGTAATCATCATAGATGGCTATGTTTCATCGCTAACCCTGAGTGTGTTAGATGTTCGTAAACCGGAAGTTTCAGCGACAGTTTATACTGTAGGTGTAGGTCAAGGAATGCAACGTCTCATGGATGAGCATGACCGCCTATTCCCCAACAATCATGTAGACATCAGAAAATGGCGTAACGAGTCTCATGACCGATGGCTTATTATAGACGATAGCCTCTATCATTGTGGTCATTCATTAAATGCCAATGGCGGTCATAAGATTTCCGCTATAACCCTGATGGGAACCTCTCCCGAGGTAATCCTGTCAAAAGTAGAATAAAAATAATATTCCTCATTCGAGTGGCGACCAGTGCAGAGCGATACTGCAATGAGGAACAAAATATAACTAAAAAAAACTGATAGGTGTAACTACTTGTAATATAGTGGTGACATTGTATTGGTGATATATAAAAAGTTGACTATGGTTAGTGTTTTGCGTACAAATTATTTGCGTACAGTACCAAAGTTGATTTTGTTCTTGACATCATATTCACCTTTGTTTGTATGTATAATAGTTAGGCAGCTATATTATAACCGCTCCTTTTTGCATTTTGCAGGTTTTGACAAGGCGAGTATCTCGTGCTTACTACATAAATTTGGCTTGTCTATATTCTTGGGACTCGTACTTGTTTTAGTAACATTAGGAACAATACTCTTTTTAAAGATACTTCGTTCTAGTTCTAAAAATGGCAATAATGTGACGGTTAGGAGTATTTCAAATAAAAATGCAGAATCTATAGGCTATATAGCAACTTATATCATACCATTTCTCTTTCAGAGTTTTGACGAGCTAGGCGACATAATACCATTATTGATACTCTTGATTATCATTTATAGGATATATGTCACTTCAAGTCTGCTTTTAGTAAATCCTGTCTTAAATTGCAAATACTCTTTGTTTGAGATGGAATACGAAGAACAGGGACAACGAAAGCAAGGTCTTATGATTTCTCCATATAGAGATATCTATGAAAGTGATAATATTAAGATATACAATATTGGTTATAAATTGTTTTATGTTAATAAAATAAACAAAAAATGAATTTAGGAGAATTGTTGAATTTAATATCTTCGACCAGCGTTGATGATACCAAGTTGTTCTTTATTACAAGAGCACTTAAACCTAACATGAAGCGTAAGGCAAGATCGCATGAAAAATATCTTTATCATGTTTATCAAGTTGATAACGATGAGGAATTAAGAGAATATATATATGAGACATCAATAAGTCAACTGAAATCTATAGTTGACAAAAACTATGAGATGGTTGACTATGATGTTTTGAATGATGATACAGAAAATCTATTTTCATATCCGATACAGAATAAGGTGTTTTCTTTTCAAGATGTTGTTACCAACCAATTGCAAAGAGATGTTCCAAAGATAAAAAGTATTCGTGATTTGGAAAATGATGAGGTAAAATTATGGGCCTATTGTGTCGGTTTCGAAGATGTACAAACTGGCGAATGGGTTTATACATTTCGTAAGATGCAAGCCAGTTCTGTAGCCATCGATACACGAGAGGCCAATCTCAAAGCAAAATTCTTAGCTTGGTTTAATCCAGAAAGCTTAATGCTTCAACAGTTAAAGGGTGATGCATTAACTCTGGATAAACAGATAGACTGTGTATTCTATAAAGACATATTCTATGTGATTAAGAAATTTAACTTTGAACAGATGATGGGCTTGCAAGAGGAATATGCAGAAAAAGCTAAGATTATAGCAGAAGAAATGGAGGATACAAACACTTTTTCTGGCATAGAAAAGTTAAAAGCTGTCATTGAAACCAAACCCTCTGTACATAAAAAACTTGTAAAAATAGGAATGCTTGGCTCCTATAAGAATGTGACAGCAAAAGATATTAGTCAAATGAAACGAGTTTGCAAACAGCACGGTGATACTTTAAAAATTGTAGATGGTAAAATCTGTATGGAAGAAGAAGCTGATGTTGATGTTGTGTTGAAGATGTTTGGCGATTATTACAAACAAGGTGAAGTTTCTGGAAAATCGTATGGTACTTTTTCTGGTAAGGAATTGAAAAAATAATAGAGGTGAAGGAGTGTGCTTAGTTATCTTTCACCCTGCACACGATACAAAATAATTTTTTCGAAAAACTGATAGGTGTAACTACTTGTAATATGTGGGGACGCTGTATTGGTGATATACGGTAGGCGAAACTGGATGCATACCGGTAGCCATTTAGGTGCGGAAAACATAGCTTTTATGTTCTCACTTTTTGAGAGCTGCAAGTTGAATGACATTAATTTTGGCGATTATATAGAAGATATACTCACCCGACTGATGGAGGGGGAGCAAGACTTCATGTCCCTAATCCCATGTAATTATAACTCGAACAAAAAGGTGAATGTCAAGGCTGCCTAATTGGCAGCTCTGGCAATACCAATTAATAATATGCTTTTTTTGAAAAATGTTGGATGTGCTAACTGCTGAAAATCAGTAGTTACGTTCTAACGGTGATTTACATATGTACAAGATTATTCTTGGTTATTGCAGCTCATAGTGTCAATTTGAAGGCATTCTGGAGGGTTAAAAACGTTGAGAAGGCAAAAAACTGTGATGATGAATAAAGCAGGATAGCTATTTAACCAGTAAATGCTGCTATATAAGTTGAAAAATAAAACAATATTATTATGAATTTACAAGAAGAATATAAAAATATAATTTCAACTTTGTCTGAAAACATGTTTCGTGATTTTGTGAAAGAATACGTAAAAGCATATTGGAAAACGGATGAGGTTGAAATTACAGATGGGCCTTGGGATGGAGGCGTTGACTTAGTCTTCTATAAGAACAATGTACCTGAAAAAAGAAATATTCAAGTTACTGTTCAAGATAAATATGAAACGAAGTTAATGAATGATGTAATAAAGTCAAAGAAGAATGTAGATATGTATAGTTACCAATCTTCATTGTACTTTTTTATATCAAAGCCTATATCACATTCAAAAAAAGATGAATTAAATGATAAGGCTGAAAGAGATTATGATATTTCTCTAAGGATATACGATGCAAACAAACTTGCATGTGACATAGAACGTTATCCTAAAGTTCGGGCATTTTTAATGTCTCTTTTTAGTCCAAAATTACTAAGCAAACCTACATTTGATATAAAGAATAAAGTAATTTATGACATGTTTACAACAGGCAGTAATGTTGCAAACATAAAATATGACTTTATCAATTCTTTCATTCAGTATTATTTGTTAGAAAATTCAAAGAAGACCATTGATGACATTCAAAAGCAGGTTAATACTCAATTAACCGATAATTTGTCTCAAAAGACAATTCTAAGCCAGCTTGATTATCAAGTGAAACGTGGCATCTTAGTGAAAGATAACTTTCAAAGATATTCTCTGTCTGCAACAACAAGAGGTGAATTTGAGAAATTACGAGAGACCTCTGAAATACTGTTGCAATCTTTAGTTCTAACAATTCAGCAATGTTTGGAAAAATATGGTTTGCATAAGTTTACAAATCAAGTTTGCAACAAATTGATTGAATTGTATAATGCTCATTATAATAGTGAAATAGAGGAGATAAGTCAAAGCCGTGACAGTAAAAATATAAGTGAGCATAAAGTTTTTGAGGATTTAGAGGGATATCTTAAAACATTGCCTTATACTGGTGAAGTCAATACTGTTGTAAAAGATATATTATTGTCTGTAAGCGATAATGTTTACTTAAACAAAATCGCAGTTACAACAATGTTTACCAACTTATTTAAATCCAATTCTTTTGAAGAATACTTTTCTGTGTTCAAGAAAAATATTTATTTGGATACTCAAGTTCTTCTCCAAGTTATTTGTTGGTCATTTAAAAATACGGATTATGACGACATGCAATATGGGGCTGTTAAATATTTGATGCAACAGGTGACAAGTCAAAAAGACAAAGTTTGTCTTTTAACCACAAGAGAGTATGTCGAAGAAGCGGTTTATCATTTATGGGAAGCTTACCAGCTGCAGAGATTACTTCAAATTCCTGCAATTACAGAGTTGGGACCATCCAAAAATGTATTTTTCAATTTTTATCTTCACTTGTTGAACATTGGTGAAGCGATTTATGCTGATTTTACAGATTTCTTGTACGACTTGTTGGGTGATGATATTAGTGTTGAAGGGATGGGGCAGAATGAGTTTATCCATGAGATATCGGGTAGAATTGAAAAAATTTTAGAATATTGTGGAATTGAAGTTATTACTACTCGATATTATGACGAGCTTCGAGTTGCTCAAAAGGAATATGATTTGCATTTATTAGATAAAAGATATTCTAAACCTCGACGTGCTCAAAATAACGATTTGATTTGCATGTTGTATTTGAGTGAAGAGTGTAATCATATAAATCCAGACAGCAATTTACTCGATGAACCTTTTTTCATAACTTGGGATTCTACTTTTTATACATTTAGAAAGAAATTTTTAAATAAGTTTAAAGGGCGTTCATATTTTTATATTTACACACCTATGAAATTTGCCAATCGATTATCTGTTATGAATTTAAAGATAAATACGGCATGTATCAACTATGACATAATTAGTTTGGCTGAAAACAATTTCAAATATTCAAATGAAAGTATAAGTTTTATAGATACGCTGTCTTCTTTTTTTAGAAGTGATGATGCTAATAACTGGAAATTAGGACAGAAATTGGCGACAATGCGTAAGCAGCAAGAAGAAGACTCTGAAATATCTGATTTCTCAGTAGGCAGACAAGTCTATCAGCCTGTAGATGTGGTACTTAAAAATATCAAAGATCATTATAATAATGATGTCAAAACTTCTTTTGAGATTATCGTCAAAATCTTTGAAAAAAATGAAATCGCAGATATGATAGTTGATATAATTTCGAGAGGTTGTGAAATAATAACAACCAATGCTAAATTAGATGATAACTATTTCCAATTATTTGATAAATTCATAAATGACGCTCAAATCCCAGAATAGTTATGTCACTTCAATCAAATAACAACAAGCGAATAGCGAAGAATACGTTTCCCGAATGCAGTTCTTGATTGGTTGTATCGTAGTTTATGAGGCGATGTTTATTGTAAGGATGTTGAAATAACAGAGAATATTATGAGCGAGGAACAATACAATGAATTGCTGAAAGCCTATACAAAGGAAGCTTTGGCAAGTATGATAAAGGCAGATATACGCAGTAGGTTTCCCGAACCTTATGCAAGTCTGTATTGCCAACAATTTGATGATTTTAAAAATATTGCGGATTTCTTTGAATTTGCAGCAAAGTTAATGAGGAGATAACAATATATTTATAGCTAGTCTTTGTTTTTCTCAGACTTATGTAAGCATTAAACTTTGGCATATAGTATCGTTATCCCCATGCGGTCCCATCCCGCAAAAACTGGCGAAGACCTTTGATGGTCCGCCAACCTTAGAGCGTAGCGGTTCCGAGCACCGAGTAGGGCGGTTTCCTTCTTCTTCCCTGAGGGGAGAAGACCGAGATGAGAGGTGGAGCCTTCCTTAACGGTAAGGAAGGACGGGTAGGTTTTCGAAAAAAGCCTTTTTTAATGGTAAAGAAGGACGGGATGATTTTAGAAAAATATCTCCTTAAGGAGACTAAGAGGTAAAAAAACAAGATTTAAAGCCATTTTGACAATCATGTGATGTAATCAGAATGAATACAACGAACAAAGGG
>ERZ1026852.754-NODE-754-length-19005-cov-7.523483_pt1 | contig 19005 bp, 15 predicted proteins | sample MGYA00380156_ERZ1026852 | MGnify/ENA primary metagenome ERZ1026852 (study PRJEB33269, sample SAMEA4719792) | human gut metagenome | biome: human-associated habitat; feature: organic feature; material: feces | place: Cameroon | collected 2013-10 ...
GTCATGACACAAGAAAAGCTCCCTCACAGGAAGGAGCTTTGTCTACAGTCTGAACAGCCCGGCAGATTTTCTGCCGGGCTGTTGTCAGTTCCCAGAGAATGAAGGGGGTCATTCTCACTGACTTAATGTTAACTGATAATAGAATCGGTTAACATTAGTAGTATATCTATAGAAAAGGAGAAAGTCAACTTCATATGAATAAAGGCAGCCATATTCCATCGACAAATATCGCGTAGAATCAAGTATACATAACCGATCACAAATGTGGTTATAAAAACTACATAAAAAGACTTAAAATACCATGAAATGCAATACGATGTCAAAAACTCGTTGCTTTTTACCCTGCAACGTGGTAAGCTAAACTCTGAAAAGAAGCAGAAAGGTGTATGCGATCATGAGTGAAGCATTTCATATTATATCAGACGGTTCCTGCGATCTTCCGTTGGAGCTTACCAAAGAGAAGAATATCACAGTGGTTCCCTTCTATGTATCTTTTGAAGAGGGAAAATATCAAAAAGAAATGGTAGAGATCGGTGTACGTGAATTCTATCAGGAAATGGTGGATCATCCGGATGTATATCCCAAGTCCTCTATGCCGTCCGTACAGGATTACCTGGATGCATTTCAGCCTTATGTCAAAGCGGGTACACCCATTATCTGTATCTGCATTACGACCAAATTCAGTGGCTCCATGCAGTCCGCGCTGAATGCGAAGGCGATTCTGGAAGAGGAATATCCCGAAGCACAGATCTATGTCTGTGATTCTTGTGTGAACACAGTTCTTCAGGGCATCTATGTACTGGAAGCAGTAAGGCTCAGAGATGCGGGTGCAGGATATCAGGAGAGCATTGACCGCCTGAATGAGATCAAGAGCTCCGGAAGAATCTTTTTCACGGTCGGAAATATGGAATACTTAAAGCATGGTGGGCGCATCGGCAAAGTAGCAAGTGTAGCAGGAAGCCTGCTCGGCATCAAGCCTATCATCACCTTAAAGGAAGGCGAGATCTTCCCCTCCGGCATTGGCAGAAGTCGTCGTAAGACCGTGGACAAGACCATCGACCTGCTGCTGGCATATCTGGCAGAGGAGAAGGCGGATATTGCAGATTACAGTATCTGCATAGGATACGGCTACGATAAGGAAGAATCCGTGGAGTTCAGGGACAGACTGGTTGGCAGACTGAAGGAGAAGGGATACGACATCGACACCATTCCCACTTTCCAGATCGGTGCCACCATCGGCGTACACACCGGACCTTATCCGCTGGGAATCGGTGTCGTGAAGAAATCCATTAGAGAGTAACTCTCAATTTATTTTTTGCAGGCATCTAACAGTTCCTGCACATTTTCAAAAGCATAATCCGGCAGATATTGGGTATTCGGCTCCCCCTCGGGAGTCAGAATATCCTTTTTTTGTGCCTCGCCGGTGAATAGAACGCAGGTGTCCACACCGCCGTTGATGCCGCAGGCAATGTCAGTGTACAGACGGTCACCAACGACAAGAGTTTCTTCCGGGGTAAAACCGGATACCTCCAGGCATAAGTTTACGACTTCTTTGCTAGGTTTGCCCAAGTAAATGGGCTGTTTATCGGTGGTAGCGGTGATCATATCACAGATCGCACCGCAATCGGGGATAAAGCCAAAGTCGATGGGGCAGCGCAGATCCGGATTGGTGCCGTAGAAGGGAACGCCCTGGGTGAATAAAACCTTGCAGACTTCCGTAAGCTTGCCGTAATTTAATTCACTGTCGTAGGCAACCACCACACAGTCGATATTCTCTTCGCAGACCTCGGTGACATGAAGCCCATTTTTTCTCAGCTCTGCTACGAAGGAAGCAGTTCCCAGTACAAAGATTTTTTTCTCTGCATAATTTTCCCTCAGAAACCGCAGCGTCATATAGCCGGAGGTGATGAACTGATCCTCTGTGCTGTCCAAGTGAAACGCATCGTGGAATTTCTTCACATAATCCAGTCCGCTTTTCGTGGAATTGTTGGTGATGTAATAAGCCTTGCCTCCGATGTCATTGATATAGCGGATCAGATCCGCACTGCCTTCGTACAGGGTATCGCCCACGGCAATCGTTCCGTCGATGTCGAACAGGAAAAGCTTTTTATTTTTCAGACGAGCCAGCTTCGCGGCATCGCTGTAAATATGCTTCGGGTCAAAAGTATTCATAATTGTCCTCATTTCTAAGCGAAAATGCTCAGGTTCATGTTAGCAATGAATGTAGTCACTGTCAAGGAAAAGACAGCGCGCGGAGGGAAAATGTGCGAAGAGAAAATGTGCGGATGGAAAATGTGTGGATGGAAAATGTGTGAAGGGAAACGTAAGTGGAATTGCGTAAGTATTTATGGTATGATAGGCATAGATGTGCGTTGCACCACACGCAGTGAGGAACGATTAAATTGCGTATGGAATACGGAGCATGAGACAGCACCCTGACATCCCGGAGTTACGGGATGTTTCCGGAATACGCAGTAAAGTTGCCAAATTATGACAGATAAAAAGGATACGATCAGCGATTATGGATGAGAAGAAAGACAAAGGCTTACAGGGAAACGAAAAAATAGAAGAGGCAATTCTGGCATTACAGCAGGAGCCCACGGAAGAACTTCTGGCACACACGCTGACGGTGGTGCGCAGACGGATGCGGGAGCAGGGGCAGTTCATCGTGGCTGTGGAACCGCCTTCCGCAGATGTGAAGGAAGCGGTGATGCAGGCAGCCGGAACCGCTATGCGTTTACAGGCGGTGCAGACCTCCGACGGGAAAAAATGGTGGTCGGCATTTACCGGCTTCGAAGAAGAATTAAAAGGAAGCGGCAGTGTGATGTCTACGTTCCTCACGGATATCGAGCAGCTGTTTCGCATGACGCTGACCGCAGAGGGCATTGAAGGCGTGATCCTGAACCCTTGGAACCGGACATTGATGTTAGACAAGCAGCTCCTCCGTATCATTCTCGGAGAATAACAAAAAAAGGGAGAATCAGAGCATGACAGAAAACTATGAACTGCCTGTGCTGTTCACGGAAGAAGAGCGGAAGGCTTATGCTGCCTGGGGCATCAAAAAAGAGAAAGTACTGATACCGTTTGCTATAGCAACGGTCTTGATCTATGTGGTTACGGCGGCATTTGTCGTAATGAAAGTCTGGGGCGTGCGGGACAGTGATCATGTGCTGTTCCAGATGCTGGTACTGGGAGACTGGATCCCGAAACTGACGGGAGTGCTGGCGGTCCTTATGACGATCCTGCTGCTGGGACCTTTAAATTTAATATTGGACAAAATATGGAAAAAACCGGCAGAACCCATGACGCTGATCGTAGAACCGGAAGGAACGAACGTGAAGATTCATAAGGTGCAGACCGGCAGAGAAGAGAATCCGAAGAATCGGAAGATGGCGATGGAGACGGAGAGCTATCCGCTGGCACAGTTGTTCGCTTTCTTAAACCCGAAGGACAACACAATCTGTTATCAGAAAAAATGGTACACAATTGGAGAGAATACCATAGAAAACATATATCCTGCAAAATACAGACATCCCTGGATGGATCAACCGGAAAATAAAGCAAGCGCAATCACAGATGTACAGAGACTTACGGATATTCTGAAGGGATACGAAGCGTCCCTGGAGGCTGCCCGCAAGGAACAGGAATGGTTAAACAATCAAAAATAAGAAAGAGGAATCAGAATGAAATTTATCTCGTGGAACGTAAACGGACTGAGAGCCTGCATGCAGAAGGGCTTCTTAGATTTTTTTAAGGAAATAGACGCAGATATTTTCTGCCTGCAGGAGACTAAATTACAGGAGGGACAGATTGACTTGGATCTGCCCGGATATCACCAGTACTGGAACTATGCGGAGAAAAAGGGTTATTCCGGTACCGCCATTTTTACCAAGGAGGAACCCTTGCAGGTGACTTACGGCATCGGCGTGGAAGAGCATGACCATGAGGGGCGCGTGATCACCGCAGAATATCCGGAATTTTATTTCGTGACAGTCTATGTACCGAATGCCCAGCAGGAATTAAAGCGCCTGGATTACCGGATGCAGTGGGAAGCGGATTTCCTGGCGTATCTGAAGAAGCTGGAAGAGAAGAAGCCGGTGATCTATGCCGGAGACCTGAATGTTGCGCATCAGGAGATCGACCTGAAGAATCCGAAGACGAACCGCGGCAATGCGGGATTCAGCGACGAGGAGCGCGCCTGCTTCTCCAAAGTACTGGAAAACGGATTTATCGATACTTTCCGCTATTTTTATCCGGAACAGACCGGAATCTACTCCTGGTGGTCATACAGATTCCAGGCGAGAGCGAAAAATGCCGGATGGAGAATTGACTATTTTGTGGTATCGCAGTGCCTGCAGGACAGACTGGCGGATGCTAAGATCCACACGGAGATCACAGGATCGGACCATTGCCCGATCGAGCTAGATATACAATAGGCAGAAGACTGCAAAAGGAGACCTATGAGCTTACGTTTCTATTTCGGACCTTCCGGGTCCGGCAAGAGTCACAGAATCTATGAAGAGATCATGCAGCGGGCGGCGCAGGAGCCGGGGAGGAATTTCCTGATCATCGTGCCGGATCAGTTCACCATGCAGACCCAGAAGGATCTGGTCATGCGCAGTGACAGAGGCGGTATCCTGAATATCGATGTCTTAAGCTTCGGCAGACTCAGCCATCGTATCCTGGAGGAAGTAGGAACGAAGGAAATGCCTGTACTGGATGACACCGGGAAAAGCCTGGTGCTGCAGAAGATCGCGGCAGATCTGAAGGAGCAGCTGCCTGCCATGGGAAGCCTGTTGCATAAGCAGGGCTATATCCATGAGGTGAAAAGTGCTATCTCCGAATTCATGCAGTACGGCATCAGCACACAGGATATGGATAAACTGATCGCCAGCGCCGAAAAAAGAGGCGCACTGGCAATGAAGCTCAGAGACTTAAAGACTCTGTACCGGGGATTTCAGGATTATATCAGAGACCATTTTATCACCACAGAGGAGACACTGGATGTGCTGCGCAGATCCCTGGTAAAGTCGAAGATCCTTCCGGACAGTGTGGTGGTATTCGACGGGTTTACGGGATTCACCCCCATACAGAACCGTCTGATCCAGGAATTGATGAGGGTGTGCGAGGAGACCATTGTCACTGTGACCATTGGTGAGGAAGAAGACCCTTATCAGATGGACGGCGAGCAGAAATTGTTCCATCTGAGTAAAAAGACAGTGGCGGATCTGGTGAAGCTGGCGGCGGAGGCAGAGGTGACACGAGGGGAAGATGTATTTGTAAAGGGCGGTCCCAACCGCTTCACCGAGGCACCGGCGTTATGTTATCTGGAGCAGAACCTGTTTCGCTATCAGTATGAGCCTTATACGGAGAAACAGCGTGAGATCCGTATGTTCGAGGCACTTTCGCCCAGAGAGGAAGTCCATCAGACGGCATTGTATATCCGGAAGCTGATCCGGGAAGAAGGACTTACTTACCGGGATATTGCTGTGGTCATCGGAGATCTGGAGGGGTATGCTTCCTATGTGGAGACAGAATTCGGGCAGTTGGAGATTCCCTGTTTTCTGGACCGGACCAGAGGAATTGTTTTAAATCCCATGATCGAATACATCAAAAGCGCCTTGCAGTTATATATCAGGGATTTTTCGTATGATACCGTATTTCATTTTTTGCGCAGCGGCATGGCGGATATCTCCAGAGAGGAAATTGACGAACTGGAGAATTATGTGATCCGCACCGGAGCGAGAGGGTATCGTACTTACAGCAGGCTGTTTACCCGCAGGACGGAAGAAATGCAGCAGGGTAGTGGGCAGGAAGCCACAGAGCGGGTGGAAGAGACCCTGGAACATCTGAACCGTATCAGACAGCAGTTTGCGGATACCGTGGAGATCCTGCATATGGCTCCCCGGGCAAAAGCCGGCGAGTATGTGGATCACCTGTATGATTTTCTGGAACAGAATCAGGTACAGCAGAAGCTTTTGAACTATCAACAGCAGTTCGAGCAGGAGGGCGACCTGGCGAAAGCCAGGGAATATGCACAGATCTACCGTCTGGTCATGGATCTGCTGGATCAGATCTATGAACTTTTGGGAGAGGAAGAGATTTCCCTTCAGGAATTTGAGGATATTTTAGAGGCTGGTTTTGGCGAGATCACAGTAGGTACGATTCCGCAGAATGTGGATCGTATTGTGGTGGGTGATATGGAGCGGACCCGCTTAAAACAGGTTAAAGTATTGTTTTTCCTGGGGGTAAATGATGGAAACATTCCGAAAAATGCCTCCAAGGGCGGCATTATCTCCGATATGGACAGAGAATTTTTAATCGAATCCGGAACAGAAATGGCACCGAGTCCCAGACAGCAGATGTACATTCAGAGACTGTATCTGTATCTGAATATGACGAAACCCTCAGAACGGCTGTATCTGTCTTATGCCAAGGTAAACAGTGATGGAAAGGGAATCCGTCCGTCTTACCTGATCGATACGGTACGGAAGCTTTTTCCGCAGCTTGCGATGGAATATCCCCAGAACCGCAGCCGTATCGAACAGATCGAGGGCAGACAGGAAGGTGCCAGATATCTGGCGGAGGAACTGCGGGAATATGCGGACGGAACGCTGCGGGAAGAGGAACGGCAGGATTTTTATCTCATGTACCGTGCCTATGAAGCGGATCCGGAGGGCAGAGACCGTCTGACGGGGGCAGCATTTAGACGATATAAGGAGAGCGGTCTGTCAAGGATCGTGGCGAGAGCATTGTACGGTAGGCAGCTGGAGAACAGTGTGAGCCGCTTAGAGACCTATGCTGCCTGCGCATGCAGACATTTCCTGCAATATGGCCTGTCTCTGCAGGAGAGAGAAGAATTCGGTTTTGAAGTATCGGATATGGGAAATGTGTATCATGCGGTATTGGAGAACTTTGCAGGAAAACTTGCAGAATCCGGTCGAACATGGTTGGATTTTGATGAAAATTTTGCAACTCAGGCAATCAAAGAAGCAGTGGAAGGTTATGCTGCGACTTATGGGGAGACCGTTCTGTACAGTTCTGCAAGGAATGAATATGTCATTACCCGTATGAGCAGGATCCTGACCCGGACGGTGCTGACCTTGCAGCAGCATCTGAAGCAGGGAAGCTTTCAGCCGGACGATTATGAGTTGTCCTTCCGGTTTGCGGAGGATCTGGACAGCATTCATGTGGACCTGTCCGAAGAAGAGAAGATGCACCTGCAGGGACGCATTGACCGTATCGATGTATCGGAGGACGCGGAGCATGTCTATGTCAAGGTCATTGATTACAAGTCCGGCAATAAGAAATTCGACCTGGCGGCATTGTATTACGGGTTACAGCTGCAGCTGGTGGTATATATGAATGCGGCAATGGAGCTGGAGAGCAGAAAGCATCCGGATAAGGAGATTGTACCGGCGGCACTGCTGTATTATCATATTGATGATCCTACGATAGAGACTCCGGTGGAACTGACCCAGGAGCAGATTAATGAGGAAATTCTTGCAAAGCTTCGCATGAACGGTGTGGTGAACAGCGATCCCGCTGTGGTGGAACGTCTGGATCGATTTTTACAGGACAAGTCCAAAGTCATTCCGGTGGAAAAGAAAAAGGACGGAAGCTTCAGCGCCAGATCCGGGGTCTTAAGCCGGGAGGAGATGCAGCTGGTATCCTCCTATGTGGATACGAAGATACGCAAGATTGGCAGGGAGATCCTGGACGGTAAAATAGCGGCAAATCCTTACGAAAAGGGAAATGAGGAAGCATGTACCTATTGCGCCTATAAAAAAGTCTGTGGTTTTGATGGCAGTATTCCCGGATATGAGAAGAGGCAGCTGGAGGATCTGGATAAGCAGACGCTGATGCAGCGGATGCAGGAGACGGTGGAAGCGTAGGATAAAAGAAACAGAGGTAGCGTATGGGAATGAAATTCACCCCGGAACAGCAAAGAGTGATCGAATTGCATAACAGTAATATTCTGGTATCGGCGGCTGCGGGAAGCGGTAAGACGGCAGTGCTGGTGGAACGCATCATCCGCATGATCTGTGACGGAGAACATCCGGCGGATATTGACAGATTACTGATCGTGACATTTACCAATGCCGCCGCAGCAGAAATGAGAGAACGAATCGCCGCGGGCATCACTGCCAGACTGGAGGCGGATCCCGGCAACGAGCATATCCAGAAGCAGTCTGCGCTGTTACATAATGCACAGATCACTACCATCGACAGCTTCAGTCTGTTCCTGATCCGGAATCATTTTAATGAGATCGGACTGGATCCGGATTTCCGTGTGGCGGATGAGGGAGAGATCAAGCTGCTGCAGCAGGAAGTACTGGCGCAGCTGTTAGAGGATGCCTATGCCGGGCAATTTGTCCCGGAAGCCCCGGAGCAGTTCCATGCCTGCGTGGAGTATTTCTGCCCGGGAGGCAGGGAGAGCGTGCTGGAGCAGCATATCCTGAATCTGTCCCGCTATGCGGGAAGCTTTCCATGGCCGGAGGAATGGCTGGAGGAGCGCAAAAATGACTATGCCGCAGGTGATATGGAAGCACTGGTTCACAGCGATTACGGACGATATCTGACGGAACGGGTGAACCGCACCGTGGCGGGATGCCTGGAAAAACTGCGGGAAGTAAAGCGGCTGTGTGAGCTGCCGGACGGTCCGTATATGTACGGAGAACTGACCGATGCAGAGATCGAACAGCTGGAGAGACTGACATCCTGTAAGGACCTGGAGGAACAGGCGGCCAAAGTTCCTGCGGTGACATTCGGACGCCTTCCTTCGAAGAAGGATGATAGTGTGGATCCTGCCAAACGGGAACTTGCCAAAGCAATTCGAAACAGCGTGAAGGATACTTTAAGTGATCTGTCAGAGAACTATTTTAAGACGCCCCCGGAACTGGCAGTGGAGCAGGGAAAAGCCTGCAGGGAGCCGCTTCGGATGCTGCTTGACCTGGTACTGGAATTCGACAGAAGGCTTCTCACAGCTAAGCAGGAGAGACATCTGATCGACTTCTCCGACATGGAGCATTATGCGCTGCAGATCCTGTTAAAGAGGGAAAAAGTGGAAGAATCCGGCGGCATGGGAACGGATCGTACCGAAACGAAATATCGTATTGTGCCAAGTGACGTTGCAATGGAGTACCGCCAGTATTTTCAGGAGATCCTTATTGATGAATATCAGGACAGTAATCTGGTGCAGGAGTATCTGTTAAGTGCCATCTCGGGGGAAGAAGAGGGTCGTTACAACCGCTTCATGGTAGGTGATGTGAAGCAGAGCATCTACAAATTCCGTCTGGCGAGACCGGAGCTTTTCCTGGAAAAATACGATACCTATCAGGAGACCGGAGATCTGTGCCGGATCGATCTGGCGAAGAACTTCCGAAGCCGTATCCAGGTGGTGGATGCGGTCAATGGTGTATTTTCCCGGATCATGAGCAGGGAGATCGGCGGGATCGCCTATGATGACAAGGCGGCACTGTATCCCGGAGCAGTGTATCCAGCACAGGAGGATCCTGCCTACGGCAGCGAATTGTTGCTCATCCGGAAGCCGGAAAAGGGAGACAATGCGGAGGACGCCACCGGAGAGCAGCGTTCCGAAGGGACAAGAGGTCCCGTGGACTATGACAATGTAAGGCAGCTGGAAGCACAGGCCATTGCCACCCGCATCAAACAGCTGAAGGGCAGTCTGCAGGTGATGGAGAAATCCACGGGAGAACTGCGTCCGGTGCGGTATTCGGATATGGTCATCCTGCTCCGCACCACCAGCGGCTGGGACGAAGAATTCAAAAAGATACTGGAACAGCAGGGAATCCCTGTTTACATCACTTCCAAGACCGGATATTTCGGGGCACTGGAGGTGCAGGAGCTGTTGCAGTTTTTACGGGTGCTGGACAATCCGAGACAGGATATCCCACTGTTTGGCGTAATGCAGTCCGTCTTCGGGGGATTCACGCAGGAAGAGATCGCGCAGATCCGCAGCGGTGGGGAAGGACATTCCCGAAAGCGGATGACGTTGTACGAAGCACTGAAGGAAGTGGCACAGAGCGGCCGGACGGTGGAAGAAGGAGAAGAGACATCAGCGGGCGAAACAGCCGGGGCTGGGAAGAACACGTTGGAAACGGCAAAAGTGCCGGAAGGACCGGAGAGCATGGAACCGGAGACAGAGCTTTCACAAAAGGCAGATATCTTCTTACAGCGTATCGACCACTATCGTGACCTGACTCCTTTCACCTCTATCCGTGACCTGTTGCAGCGGATCCTGGACGATCATGATTATCTGAATTATGTGACGGCACTTCCCGCCGGCAGCAAGCGCCGCGCGAATGTGGAGATGCTGCTTACGAAGGCATCCGCTTTCGAGAAGACCAGCTATTTCGGACTGTTCCACTTTATCCGTTACATGGAGCAGCTGGAAAAATATGACGTGGATTACGGCGAGGCGGACACCCTGGATGAAAATGCCGATGTGGTCAGGATCATGAGTATCCATAAAAGTAAAGGTCTGGAATTCCCGGTGGTATTTGTCTCCGGACTGTCGAAACGCTTCAACATGCAGGATGCGAACCAGTCCCTGATCGTGGACATGGATCTGGGTGTTGCGGTGGATTATGTGAATCCCGGACGTCGGATCAAAAATAAGACACTGAGACGGGCGGTGCTGTCTGAAAAAATGAAGGAGGACAGCCTGGCGGAGGAACTGCGTGTCCTCTACGTGGCACTGACCCGTGCCAGAGAAAAACTGATCTTAACTTCTGTGATGGACAAAGCCGACGAAAAGTGGGAGCTGGCGCAGATGACCGGACAGGAGAGGCTGACTTATCTGGATTTCTGTGAGGCGGGAAGCTATATGGATTTCCTACTGCCGATCCTGCCGAAGACAGGAATTGCGGTGAAGACACTGAGAACGGAGGATCTGGCGGCAGAGGAGCTTGGAGAGCAGCTGCGCATGGGCGATCGCAGAGAACAGCTGCGGCTGATAGCCTGTGGAGAGACACCTCTGACCGGGGACCCGGAAGAAAATGAGCGGAAGCTTATGCGTCTGCGGGAGCGTTTTGCTTATCAATATCCCCATCCCGGGTTACAGAAGCTGTATACCAAGACAACAGTGTCAGAGTTAAAGATCGCAGCTATGGCGGAAAAGGACGAAGCAGCCTTCCATACCTTTGAGGAAAAAGAAGTCGTTCCCTATATCCCGTCATTTCGCAGAGAGCAGGAGAAGGTCAGCGGAGCAGTGCGCGGTAATGCGTTTCACCGTACCATGGAGCTTCTGGATTTCACATATCTATTCGCAGAATCCGGGCTGTTCACCGGATGTCCGGACACCTATGAGGAATATCGCAGAGGACTGGACAAGGACCGGTTACAGAACCGCCTGGAGGAATTTTTACAAAGAGAGAAGACCTCTTTACGCCTGACGGAGGAATATGCCAAAGCAGTCAGTCTGCCGAAGATCCTCAATTTCCTGGAGCAGGAGCTGGCATACCGCATGTGGCGTGCGCAGGAGCAGGGGCTTCTATACAGAGAGCAGCCCTTCGTGCTGGGAATCGATGCAAAACGCCTGGACCCGGATCTGCCCGAGGGAGAAAAGGTGCTCATTCAGGGTATTATCGATGTCTTTTTCATAGAAGACGGTGAGATTGTTCTGCTGGACTACAAGACCGATGTGATCGACTCCCTGGAAGCTCTCTGGAACCGCTACATCGTCCAGATCCAGTATTATGAGGAAGCGCTGACGAAGCTGATGCAGATGCCCGTGAAAGAAAGAATTCTGTATTCCTTCTATCTGGAGAAGTATAAGTAAAAACTCCTTTCACTCATTTGGACAAAGGGCAGTAAATGCCCTCCCCCTTTTATTTATCTTCCAAAACAAAAGCATGCTATTGACAATAAAACAAAAGCATGCTATTGTTATATGCGAAGGAGGGAGAGTTATGATGAAGGAAGAACGATGCGCTGTGTTGATCAAGCAGATTCATATTGAGTTGGAGAAGAACGCCAATAATACACTGCGACAGGATGACTTAACAATGTCGCAGATCAGTGTCTTGGTTGAATTAGATAAAGCAACTGATAAACAGTTGGAATTAAAACGTTTGGAACAACTACTTCATGTTGCACAATCCACAGCAGCCGGTATTGTCCGGCGCTTAGAGCAAAAAGGTTTTATCGAAGGCTTTACAAGTTCTGAGGATAAGCGCATTAAGATGGTTCGGATTACACCGGAAGGTTTGGCTTGTTGTCGTAAGGCCGAGACAAATGCGCAAAAAGTGGAAACGGATTTGACCGCTGCGTTGACAGATACAGAACGTGCTATTCTAATCAGTCTGTTACAAAAAGTACGTGACTCATTTTCGTGAATTTATTACGTTGTTGATATATGCCCACCTTACGGTGGGCATTCACAAAGCTAAATCAATAGTATGCTTTTGAAATTACGCTTTTATAAAAGGAGTATGAGATATGACAAAAATTATGAAATACTTGACCAGGCGTCAATGGGTATGGATTGGAATAGGTGTTCTGTTTATCGTAGGGCAGGTTTGGCTGGATTTAAAAATGCCGGATTATATGTCGGCAATTACTACGCTGGTACAAACCGAAGGCAGCTCTATGCAAGATATTCTGATTCAGGGAGTTTATATGCTGTTATGTGCTTTTGGCAGCATGATATTCTCGATCATTGTAGGTTACTTTGCTGCAAAAACAGCGGCGGGACTTGCACAGACACTTCGAGGGAAAGTATTCGATAAAACAATTGGTTTTTCCCTGGAAGAGATTGATCGCTTCTCTACTGCCAGCCTGATCAGCCGCAGTACCAATGATATTACACAGATTCAGAATATCATTGCAATGGGTCTTCAAATGGCTGTTAAGGCTCCGATCATGGCAGTATGGGCTGTTATGAAAATTGCGGGGAAAGACTACTGGCAATGGACTGCTACAACTGCTGTATCTGTTTTTATCCTGATGATTGTTCTGGCAATTATTATAATATTTGCTCTTCCGCGTTTTAAGAAAATTCAGGGACTTACCGACAATCTGAACCGTATCACCCGCGAACACCTTACAGGTATCCGTGTGGTTCGGGCCTATAATGCAGAACAATATCAGGAAAACAAATTTGCAAAGGCAAATGACGAGGTTACGGAAACGAATATGACCGCTAACCGCGTTATGGCGCTGATGTCTCCGACAATGACTTTGATCAGTTCTGGTTTGACACTGGTTGTTTATTGGTTTGGTGCTTATATCATTGAAGCTGCAGGAGTTACGGCAAAACTCGGGATATTTTCCGATATGGTAGTATTCTCCAATTATGCCATTCAGGTTATCCAGGCATTTATGATGCTGAACATGATTTTTATTATGTTGCCACGCGCCCAGGTATCCGCACGTCGGATCTGTGAAGTTTTGGAAACAGGAAGCCGCATCCAAGATGGAGTGGGGCATCCGTCCACTGCAAAACAGGGCTGTATTGAATTTAAAGACGTAAGTTTCCGTTATCCCAGTGCATTTGCCGACACCCTGAACAATATCAGCTTTACTGCTAGAAAAGGTGAAACCGTAGCACTTATTGGAGCCACCGGATGTGGCAAGACAACGTTGATCAATCTGATCCCTCGTTTCTATGATGTAACGCAGGGACAAGTGCTGGTAGATGGTGAGGATGTGCGGGACTATCCGCAGAAAGAACTTCACAACCGGATTGGTTATGTATCGCAGAAGGCGGTGCTTTTCTCCGGCACAGTTACCTCAAACATTGCCTTTGGAGATAATGGGAAGGGAACAATTCACGCAGATGATGTTCGAGAAGCCGTTTCCGTTGCACAAGCCACAGAGTTTGTTGAGCGGATGGATGGAACCTATGACGCACCTATTGCACAGGGTGGTACCAATGTTTCCGGCGGACAGAAACAGCGTCTCTCGATTGCACGTGCTGTTGCAAGGAAACCTGAAATTTTGATCTTTGATGATTCTTTTTCTGCACTGGATTATAAAACAGACAGAACACTGCGAAGCACCTTACAGAAAAAGACAAAAGATACCACAAAGCTGATTGTCGCACAGAGAATCAGTACGATCAAAGATGCTGACCAGATTCTGGTATTGGATCACGGAAAGATCGTTGGCAAAGGCACACATAAAGAACTGCTGAGAAACTGCCCGGAATATTTGGAAATTGCACAATCCCAGCTCTCAAAGGAGGAAATCGAAAATGGCTGAAAAGAAATCCACAAATTTGAAAAAATCCTTTCGTGACTTTTTTTCCTATATTGGTAAACATAAAGTCACATTGTTTGTTTCTGTTGCGCTCTCTGTCATCGGTTCTGCACTAACCTTGATCGGTCCCGGAAAAGTCGGGGATATGACCAATCTGATCAAGGATGGGTTGACTGACACTATGGATATTTCTGCAATTATGAAAATCGCTGTGCTTCTGGCGGTTTTGTACCTTTTGGGATTTGTAGTGAATTATGTGCAAGGCTTTCTGATGGCTACCGTTACGCAGCGTGTTACCCAGGGAATGCGCCGGGATATCTCTGAGAAGATTGATCGTATGCCGCTCAAATATTTTGATTCTCATACAATCGGTGATACCCTGAGTCGTGTTACGAATGATGTTGACACAATCGGTCAAACAATGAATCAATGCTTCTCTACCATGATTTTTTATATTGCGTTATTGATCGGTGCGACATTGCTGATGTTATATACAAATTGGATTATGGCACTGTGCGGTATTGTGGCATCTCTGGCGGGCTTTGCAGTGGTAGTCATGCTTATTTCCAAGTCACAAAAATATTTTGTTCTCCAACAGCAGGAATTGGGTGGCATTAACGGTTGTGTGGAAGAAAGCTATACCGGATTACAGGTCATCAAGGCTTACAATGGAGAAAAAAGTGTTCAAAGTGATTTTCACAAACGAAATGAGCAACTCTATGATAGTGCATGGAAGAGTCAGTTCCTTTCCGGCACTATGCAGCCGCTGATGACCTTTGCAGGAAATTTTTCCTATGTAGTAGTTTGCATTGTAGGTGCAGTTCTGGCTGCTCAAGGAAAAATTGAATTTGGTGTCATTGTTGCTTTTATGCTCTATATCCGTAACTTTACATATCCGCTCCAGAACATTTCTCAGGCTTTACAAAGTGTTCAGAGCATGGCTGCCGCCTGCCAGCGTGTCTTTGAATTTTTGGATGAAGAGGAAATGACCGACGAAAGTGAGAAAACAGCACTCTTGCAGGAAGTCAAGGGAAATGTGACCTTTGATCATGTGCGTTTTGGTTACAATCCCGATAAAATTATTATTAAGGACTTCTCTGATCAGGTAAAAGCAGGACAGAAAATCGCGATCGTTGGGCCGACAGGTGCAGGCAAGACTACGATTGTTAATTTGCTGATGCGTTTTTACGAGGTAAATTCCGGCAGTATTTCCATTGATGGAATCCCCACAACGTCACTGACACGAGAAAATCTGCATGACCTGTTTGGTATGGTCTTACAAGATACATGGATGTTTGAAGGAACTGTGCGAGAAAATCTTGTTTACAACAAGAAAAATGTTTCGGATGAAAAACTGGACAAGGTTTGTCGTGCAGTAGGACTGATTGATTTAATCGACCAGTTTCCCCACCGCTACGATACCATGCTGTCTGACAACGCCAGTATCTCTGCCGGGCAAAAACAGCTATTTACCATTGCCCGTGCTATGTTGGAAGATGCACCGCTGATGATACTTGACGAGGCTACAAGTTCTGTGGATACCAGAACTGAACTGCATGTACAGCAGGCAATGGATTTGCTGACGCAGGGACGAACAAGTTTTATCATAGCTCACAGATTGTCAACCATTAAAAACGCGGATTGTATTTTGGTCATGAAAGACGGAGACATCATCGAATATGGCGACCATGAAACTCTGATGGCTAAGGGCGGCTTCTACGCTGATCTGTATAACAGTCAATTTGAACAGGCATCATAAAAGGAGGCAGGCAATCATGAATGAGGAGCTAAAAGAGAATGGAAACAGCAATTTTCCGGATGAGGAACAGTTTGGCCAATTTATATCCCAATATAGGAAACTTATGCTGCTTTATGAAAGTGCAGTTCAGTGTGTTACTGTCCGGCTTGATACCATAGGAAAAGAAGTAACGATTCGGGAACAGCGTTCTCCGATTCGCACTGTTACCAGTCGAATCAAAGAACCTCACAGCATTTATGAAAAACTGAAAAAGCGTGGATATCCTTTGACATTGGAATCAATTACGGAACATTTGAACGATATAGCTGGTGTTCGGGTTATTTGCGAATATCTCCAGGATGTTTATGCAATCCGCGATGCATTGATCAGTGGAGGCTCTATTCGATTGGTTCAGGAAAAAGATTATATCAAGCATCCAAAGCCTAACGGCTACCGTAGTTTGCATATGATTGTAGATGTTCCGGTTCTGCTGTGTGAAGGGGAAAAATATGTTCGTTGCGAAATACAGATTCGCACGACTGCTATGGATTCATGGGCAGGATTGGAACACAATCTGCGATATAAAAAGGAGCGTGCGCAAGATTACAATACGAATCAAAAACTAAAAAAATGTGCGTCAATCTTGGCTGAAAGTGATTCACTTATGCAGAAAATTACGGATGAACTTGGATTATTTTGGAATATATAAAATTCAAAGACGAATGTGCGGATTCAAGATAGAAAAAAGACTTTGACCTTTTACAGCCAAAGTCTTTCGGATATCTCCTTTTACATACGAATGAAATTATGCGGTGATCACAGTGCCTGCCTTGCCCTTAATGGCATCCTTGACATGATCCATGGAGGTGATCAGTACTTTGCCGGCAGGAACCTTCTCCAGATAAGAGATGGCTGCTTCGATCTTGGGAAGCATGGTGCCTTCCTCAAACTGTCCTGCTGCGATCAGATCCTTTGCTTCTGCTACGGTGAGAGTCTCCAGTGCTGCCTGATCCTCCTTACCGAAATTCTTATAGACATAGGGAACTGTGGTCAGGATGATCAGCTCGTCACAGCTTAAATCGGAAGCAAGCTTGCCGGCGATGGCATCCTTCTCGATGACTGCGGAAGCACCTTTCAGCGCATGCTTCTGCTCGATCACGGGGATTCCGCCGCCACCACAGGCGATGACTACCTGATCTGCGGCTGCCAGCGCACGGATGGCTTCGATCTCTACGATATCGATAGGCTTGGGGGCTGCAACGACACGGCGGAAGCCCTTGCCGGGATCTTCCTTGACATAATTGCCCTTCTTTACTTCAATCTCAGCATCTTCCTTGGACATGTAACGACCAATGACTTTGGTGGGCTCATAGAAAGCCTCATCATAAGGATCTACCGTGACCTGGGTGAGGATGGTGCTGACAGGCTTGGAGATCCCCCGGTCCAGAAGCTCGGCACGAAGAGAGTTCTGGATATCATAGCCTACATAACCCTGGCTCATAGCGGAGCAGACACACATAGGTGCGGGGGTATAGTCGATGTACACACGGCGTAACTCGGTCATGGCCTTATGGATCATGCTGACCTGCGGACCGTTACTGTGGGTGATCGTCAGCTGATAATCTGCCTCCACCAGGTCTGCCAGTGCCTTGGCGGTTACTTTTACCGCATCCCACTGTTCGGTAGTGGTATAACCCAGGGCATCATGTCCCAGAGATACGACAACGCTTTTTTTGCTCATAAGATTACCTCTCTATATGTATTTTCCTAAGAATTTCTTCGTCAAAAGATGTTATCAGTATAACATATTTTCTCTAGGGTGTATAGCCATTTCTATACAATGAAACCTTCCAGAATCGTAGTCAGCTCTTCTGAACGGGCTGCCAGTGCGGAAGTGGCTTTGTCCAGATCCTGAATGGCCTGCAGCTGTTTTTCAGCAGAAGTCTGTACATTGGAGGATCCGGCAGCAGTTTCTGCGGATACTGCGGAGATACCGGAGATGGCGGACAGGGTAGTGCTGCGCTGTTGCTCCATTTCCGCTACGCCTGCATTGATCTGCTGCAGGAATTTCAGAAGCTCTGTTACCTTGGAATCTATCTCACGGAAGGAGTCTGTGGTACTGCCAACGGACTGGTTCTGGTCCGCTACAATGCCCTTGGCCTGTCTGGCAACCTGCGTAGCTTCGTCAGTGGTAATCTCAATCTCTTCGATGATCCGGGAGATCTCACCGGAGGAGTGCAGGGACTGATCCGCCAGCTTCTGGATCTCCTGAGCGACCACTGCGAAGCCTCTTCCGGATTCTCCGGCTCTGGCAGCTTCAATGGAAGCGTTAAGGGACAGAAGGTTGGTCTGCTCGGCAATCTCGTTAATAGCTTCGGTGATGGAACCGATGGCCTTGGATTTCTCGTTCAGCCGGCCGATGGTATCTACAATGTTGGAGGTGATCTGCATGGTGGAAGAGGTGTTCTCCTTCAGATGTTCCACGGATTCGATACCGGTATGGATTGCAGCGGTGGTGCCGGTGGCAAGTGCACTGATCTGGTCAGAATGTGAGGATACGTTGCCAATGGTGTCGGACAGAGAGTCCATCTGCTGCAGGCAGTCATCAGAGCTTTCATCCAGTTTTTCGATACCCTGGCGCATTTCACCTACCTGATTCTGGATATCCTGGGAGGTCGCCAGAAAATGTGAGGAAGCCGCAGACATATCGGTGGCAGCCCGGGATAATTCTTCATTGACATCCTTCAGCCCGGATACCAGCTTCTTCATGTGTGCGATCATATCACAGATGCCCTCAGCTAATAGCTGGAATTCGTCATTGCGCTTGGAGTGGACTTCGATCGTCAGATCTCCGTCAGAGACTTTTTTCAGGCGGCGGATAAAATAGTAGATGGAGCCGCCATACTGCCCGGCTAGCAGAGATCCCAGTAAGATCGCCACGACACTTGCTACAATGACAAGGATCAGAGACACATTTTTAATCTCAGCCGTCTGACCGATGATATTTGCCTGAGGGATCAGGGCACAGATCATGGCATTACGGG
>ERZ1026852.755-NODE-755-length-18978-cov-7.429213_pt1 | contig 18978 bp, 34 predicted proteins | sample MGYA00380156_ERZ1026852 | MGnify/ENA primary metagenome ERZ1026852 (study PRJEB33269, sample SAMEA4719792) | human gut metagenome | biome: human-associated habitat; feature: organic feature; material: feces | place: Cameroon | collected 2013-10 ...
TTTTCTAGATAATAAGTATCTTTGCACCTGTATTTCAACAACATAAATGTAAGGTGTGCGTATGACAAAGATAGACTTTAGCTTAACGGCAAGGCAGAGGGAAGACATTATGAAGGCTTACTGTGATGTGGCGAATACCTGCCACTCGCAGAAGGAGGCATATATGAAGGTGGCTGCCCATCCTGCCCCGAGATATTATGTTAGCCCCAAGCAGGCGTTTGAGCGGCTGAGAAGGATGGTGGTAGGCGATTTCACCGTGGTGGATGCCATGACGGAACCGAGAAGGCGAATGTACTATTCGCTTTTCGATAGGCTACAGAAGGTATCTCAGCGCAAGGAGTTCATCGGGGAGTCTCTGCATTCCATCTGCCAGTTTCTGGTGGGGGAACCTGCTCCAGAGTTCTTCCTTTCGCCTGAATCGGTGCAGTATATATTTAATAAGTGCAAGCGATATGGTAAGGATTTCAGAGATAACAAGTAAGCCAGACTTTGGATTGAAGGCTGCAATCTCCATCCTCTGCATCGTCCTGTTGCCCTGGCATGTGGGTTTCAGTCCGGCACTTCCCTTGGAGAACCATATCATCTACAGTTTCTTTCATGTCAACGTGTTCCATCTTGCCGTGAACCTGCTGGTTCTTTGGCAGATCAAGAACAGACTCACTCCAGTGAAGGCTTTCATGGTAGCCGTGGCTGCCAGTATGCTGCCTATGTACGTCAGCGAGCCAACGATGGGCTTGTCTGGTTTTCTCTTCGCTCAGTTCGGTATTCTTTGGGGACGGACGGGGCGATGGAAGGAGGCGGCAAAGAAAGCCATGCCGTTCATATTATTCACGATGCTGCTGAACAATGTGAACGGATTGCTCCATTTATACGCATTTTCCATTGGCTATATAATTGAATATCTTTCCAAGAAGGCGGCGGCTCGTAGAGAGTAGCCGCCTTCTGTTTATTTACAAACTATTGGAAAAATTATCTAACCTTGTCTTCTCTTCTGTTCTGAACCACCACGATGGAGCCTGCAAAGGAATCGTTTGCCTTGAAGCCATTCAGCGAATAGGCAAACTTGAAATATTTCCAAGGCTTTCCTTTCAGACTCTCCAGTCTGCACCAGTGCTTGCAGTCATTACTGCCATACACTTCAAGGCTTACCACGCCATCATCCGTATCGGCTAGATGCTTGATAGCTCTCAGTGATTTCAGTGTCATGCTGCCGCCAAGCTTCAATGGTCTGGTCGTGAACAAACCATTATAGACATTCGTATCATCCTCTTGCAAAGGAATACTGGTTAGCGAATACACCATGCTATCAGTAAACTGCACCAGACTGTCGGGATAGTTGTTTGCTACATTTCTGCAGAAGATCTTGCCTCCTGCATAATTCTGAGCAATGGCAAAGTTCTTCTCCACCATATTATATACATAATGGTAGTTGGTGCTCTTGTTGAACATTCTTAGCAGCGAAGACTTGTAGTCGTATGCTATCATGCAGTCTTTGATGAACTTTCGGAAAGGAAGGAAATTCTCAGGCAATCCTCGGTTCTTTCCGCCGCTCAACAGTTCTGATACGCAAGCCGCTTCTCCTCCAGACGTAGCCATCAGTCCTTTCTCGGAAGTAAAGTACACAACCTTATCGGTAGGTGTGATTGATGCTGCATTGTTGCAAACCTCCCTTGATATAGGGTGAACACTGGAGTAAAGTCCTTCGGCATTCACACTCATGGCATAGATTCCTTCGTCTGTGAACGCAAGCAACGGATATTGACCGAACTGTCCTTGACTCACTGCTTCCGTATTGGCTACGATTCCAAGAATCTTTCCTGTGCCAACGGTGTTATCTCCGTTGGATTCAAACACGAACGGATTGTTAACTACCGATGTGAATATCTGAGAATCCAATGTTTCGTGGGCGGTGGTATCAACAGTTGGTTCTGTTTCGCTGCCTGATACCACGTGATTGTAAACAGGCATGGAGCTGAATGAATAGGCTCCGTTGAGTGAAGGGTGAGGCGTTAACTTTACCTTTATTCCGCTGCCGCTTTCATCGCCGCTTGTCTTCATGATAATCATTTCCGTGGCGTTTGGGTCTGGATAGTAAAGCCAGCCAGGAAGAGTAGCTTCGAGCACGATGTTGCTATCTGATTTAACCCAGGCATCCATACTGTCGGAAACGATATGCGTGTAGAAAACGAAATCTTCTCCGCTGGTGCAGGAGTCTGCCGTGAACAGATTGAATCCCCTGAATGGGTATCTGTCTGCTCCAAGAAGGTTGAGTCTGTTATTGTATGGATATACTTTCTTTCCAACTTTCTTGGTCCATCCGAAATAATCATCAACTGCCAGTTGCTCCTGTGATGTAAGATTTTCAACCGTGTGGCTCTTCATTACGGTGCCTGCTTTTACGGTGGCACCTTTCATCTGTAGGGTATCAGCCTTCAGCGAGAAAAGTCTGTAGTATTGGGTCTTCTTCATCAACTCGTCTATAATCTCATCATCCGTCTTGTATTTCTTTGGTACAAACTGGATTTGAGCCACGAGTGTTTCTAGACCATTGTTGCTGAGCGAACCATCATCCGAAGTGTATTTGTAAGGAACATCTAGGTATCTTCCGTTGATAACTGCATCGTATCTTCTTTGTCCGTTAAGAGTTTCCGGTCTTACAATCTTCCAGTCTTCATCAATATTGTATGGCGCAACATCGTCTGATGCGAACACTACCAATTCCTTAATGATGTCTCCCCATTCGCCAATATGGTTATTCGATGCCTTGAAATACAGTTCTCCGTAACAGGGCTGAAAGAGAATGCGATAAACAGAAGGATTGTATGCTGATGGGTAACGGTTGACAAAATTACCATTTCTTCTGGCTGTAGGATAGCAGATGATAGGATTCGATATTTTAGCATAGCTGCCATCGAATAGCTTCCATGCGAATCTTATGAAGAAAGGATGCGGGAAATAGTTGTTTTCTTTCACTATGTTCGTTGCCTTGGAAACGCTGCCCTTGATTCTATCCTGTGCGTTATCGTACTTTTCAGAATCAGTTGATAGTTCGAGTAGATGATAACTGTGGTTTCCTCCGTTTTCAACGTTTATGGTGCCATCCTCATTCAATGTGTATGAAACATTACTACCTCCATTTTTACAGAATGGCAAAATATCATCATACGTATTCTTGGGAAGAATCGCATTCCATATATCGAACCATGGCTTGAAATGAGGCTCTGGCATTTCCACGCCAAGGTCCTTATACTTTTCTCCCTTATGCAGGAAGTATCTCAGTCCGGAATCTGTTGCTGCAACTACGGTGTTGCCAACAGAGTTCACATCGTAAACCATTCCTACATTATTAAACGTAAAGGCAGGAGTATCATATTTGCCCTTGTTATAGAAGGATAGAGTTCCGCCATCTTCAAACTCATCGTATGCAATGATGTTCTCGAAGTCTGCCATCTTGTGTATGTGCATGATCTTGCCACTGATAGAGCCGATGTTTGCCATTCTCTGAATCGGCATCATTTCTCCTCTGCGATAGATGAAATCCTCGCAAAAGGATAGCTCGCTATCCTCACTCAGCAAGTCACTTGGTATATTAGTCATACCCTTGCTAAAACTCAAAGTTGTTGTTTCACAATTTAATTCCATTGTTTGTTACAAATTAATTATTTATACTTGTTACTCACCAAGAAGTTTTGCCAACAAGTCTTCAAACTTGTCTTCGTACCATGAAGGCTGAGTTTCCTTCGGGTTGTTTGGTGATACTTGATTCTCGCCGAAAGCCTCTCCTTTTGGAGTGATTGCCTTGAAGGTCTTTACTTTTCTTTAGACGATGTTCGTGCCTTCTCTTCCAAGAATCCTTCCTTGATGGCAAGCTTATTGAATGCCTGCGCTGAGATACCGGCACTGCATGACTTCAGGAGTTCGCTAGCTGACTTCAATATACCCTTGCTTGATACGTAGTCGGGTGTAGGGAGACCAAGAGGGTCGGTAACAGACTTCAACATCTTTAGCTTGCTCGCCTCGTTAAGGTTGAGGAACTTGGATGCGAAGTCAATAACCTTCAGCTTGTCTTCAAGGAGTGAAGTCTGCTTGGTTGCTGCTTTCTCGCACTCGATAAAGTACTTTCGTGCCATTCTTCCCTTCTCGTTGTTCTCGACCATGGACAACTCCTTTGCCATGTCGATGGAAAGGGCATACTCTTTGCGAACCGTAGCACCATTGTCTCGCTTGACAATTTTGTCAAATGAGCAATAGTCTTGGTTCTCAACGAATCCATATTGCTCAATACGCTGCTTGATCCAAGTAGCGAACTCACGCTTGTTGCCCAAGAACTCATGGAGTTCTCTTGCGTTGACGGCTTTCTGTCCGTCCTTCTCTGTAATCTTGATAATCTCTTCCATTGCTAAATTATTTGTTTGTATGCCCCACCCAGCTGTGAAACTGGGTGGAGATTGTAGTTACTCGCCTAAGAGGATATTAAGGAGTTGCTGAAATTTATCAACATACCACTTCGGTTGCGTCTCATTCAGATTGTGCTCATCGTTTCGGTTCTCGCCGAACTGCAATCCTTTTTGGGTTATGTTCTTGAAAGATTTCTGCTTACCCTTGGAGTCGGTGCGATAAAGCGTTTCAAGATAACCATTCGCCTCTGCTAGCTTATTGAAAGCTTGCGAAGATATTCCTGTTTTATTCTGTCTCAACAGGTCTCTAGCTGACATAAGAGCACCATCACTTTTTATGTCTTCTGGTACCGGCAAGCCTAATGGGGCTGCAACTTTCTTTGTTAGATTGAGTGTAGCGGCATTACTTAGATTGAACAGTCTTTTCATGCCCTCAATCCAAACCATTCCTGCTCTAGCCTCATCTTCCTTGTTGTTTATGTGGCGAGGTGTGGCGTTGCCAGTTTCCAGATCTTCCCAACGATTAATAATCTTCTCTCGAAGTAGAGCATCATAGCCACTGGCGAGAATTAAACATCCTTTCTTAGTGAGCTGATAGCAACGCTGTTCTCGGTTTGACTTATCCTTATAAGAGGTCTGTCCAAAATTGGACGCATCTACTCCTTGTGTTAACAAAGCATCAATATCACGCAACACATGTTGATGCTGTTTACCTGTAACCTCGGCTATCTCTAGCGAGGTCATTGTCTCTTTCTTAATAATCTCTTCCATTGCTAAATTATTTGTTTGTATTGTTACTTATCGAAATTGTCAATAGCCCATTCCACAAAGTGCCACACACCTATAGTAAGAATGATTGCGGTAATACTTCTTTCGTTGATGTCAAATACTCGAAGTATTCCATATAATATCACCACACTGACACCGAGTTTCACTAAGGTGTTAAATATTTCATCTAGCATAACTATTCTTTGTTTTCTCTGTCTGCCATATCACCGCCAAGAACATCCTTGATTTTCTTTTCGATGTACTCATCAGAAGTGCTCTCCTTTATTAGAGCATCAACATCTGGTAATTCTGCATCTACCTTGTCTGCTTGCATTTTTGAGGTAAGCATGCCCATTACCAGTTTCGCCCAAGGGCTATTAGCCATATCTGCCAATGATTCCTTTTTGCTTTCATAGGCTTTCTTCAACTCTCCGTTATCACGGAAATATCTGAGCACTTCCGTCAATGCAGCAACAAAGTTCTTGTCTTGCATCGGGTTGCTCTTTGCCTCTTCCAGTTTAAGCATCAGGAAGAGTAATGATGAATGTAAATCTGTTTTATTCATAACTATTCCCCCACTTTTACACCAAATGGTTGACCATCAGCAAAGTTGTAATTATCAAACATGCTTTCATAACTAAAGGGAGTATCATTCATGCCAACTACTACACCACTAGCGATACATGTAATCATATAATATCCTCTTTTTGTATATTTAAACTTCGTAAACCCAAACGGCTGGTGTTTTTGCATTTCAGCCCAGCACTCTTCTGCGTTAGCAAAAGGTCGATACTTTGACTCTGGCTTGATTCTGTATTCAAAATCATCATCAAAGCTTGGGTCATCATCATCATACCACAATGACTTATCACCTTTAATACATCTGCTTTGTACGGTCTTTCCTTCTGCAAAAGCTTGCAATATAGGATAAAATTCTTTTGCTTGATTTCTGTCCATAATCAATCCTCCAACTCTATATTATTTTCTTCTGCGTAGCCATCTTGCGCTTCTTCACACCAGTTTCCTTCGCAAAGACAACCTATACCAAGATTATGCCCTGGAATGATGTTCTTGTTACAATATACACAGACAGCATCGCCAAATTCATTTTGTAATTCTTCTCTTGTCATACTCAATCCTCTAATTCTTTTTTAATATCGTTCAACCACGCAAGAATATCATCAATATGAATAGAAGAGACACATGCCTTTTTATACTTTCTTAATTGATTCTTCTTGCCAATAATTATATTAATTGCAGTTATTTTACTCATTGCTTATCCTCCTTTGCTTTTTTAAGATAAAATTCTCTCCAATCTTCTAAAGTCCAATCTCTTGTGTTATGAGTAAGATTGAAAACTTCCGTATCTTTCTCTAACTGGAGCAACAGCCAAGCGTAATCTTCATATCGCTGTCTTAGCAATCTTTTGCGACACAATCTTACATGCTTGTATAACTTATAATCAGCGGTTGCAGCATCAAAGATTATTTTACCTACTATTGCTAACAGATAAGCGGATATAACACCTAATGCAATCCAGCCTAATATTGTAATTACTAATTCCATATTCTCTTCTTTTTACCATCCTTAGTAATTGATAATCTTCTGTGTTTTACGAACCTTAGCGAAAAACTCACTGACTTCTTGTGAAGTTGCTTCTCTCCAGCAGCCTTCCTTCATCCAGTTACCAATACCATTTGACTTCTGAATCATTCCATCAGAATCCTCACCAATTATCACACCATATCCATCAGCGTTAACAAAGCCATCATGGATAAACACTTTGCCATCACCATCAACTAAGATAGTACCTGCTTTATATTCACTTATTCTCATATTCTATTCTTTTTACCCTCTCCATTTTGCAGGAGAGGGTGGTTAGTTACTCTGTTACTTCAACGAACTTTCCGTTTTTAAGTTGATACCAAGTATCAGCTTTGATATTATCTCCATCAACGTACTCAGTCTTAACACATACTGGAACATCACGTTTCTTTTCATCGCTCCATTTCCATTCTGCTAACGTTATCCATGAGCCTACCTTTGCTTTTGCTATTGACCTGTTGCCAGCACACATGATAACGGAATCTTCTCCTGTGCTATCAATCTTAGCATAGTCACCGCTAGAACCAATCTGAGCAGAGTAGCCCGATGAGCCAATCTGTTTTCTTCGGTCTCCGTTGTCGTTCAACGCTCCATTCGTCTTAACCTTTGATGGTGAGGTAACATCTTTCAGCCACTCGACACCGATATTAATGATGTCTGCCAGCTTCAACTCAGCCTTAATCTTGATATGTGAAGAACATACCTTTGTTGAATTTTCTTCTTCGTCAATCTTGCCAGACTGCTCTACCTCGGCAAAGCGAGAGTTTAGCATATCGTAGTAGTCCCATACTTCCAAAGGAGACTTGCAAGCGTGAAAACCTCGGTTACAACACTTGATTTCTCCGTCAATATTGTACTCTTTTCCAACTTCGTACTGGAAATCACGGCATTTCATATTCTTGTCGAATCCCTTGTACGATTTAATCACATTTTTGCTCATTTTATATCTATTTATGCCCGAAGATGGTTAATCAATCTTCTTGATACTATCAACTTCCATACTCCATAGAACAAACTCTCTGTTGGAGCGAGTACCATCTTTCTTAGCAGGATTGATTCTTACTTCAATCTCGCCATTATAGCCCCTGTAACCTCGTTTAGGAACGATGCTTGTAATCCAACAAACATCACATCTAGAGCAGCTTACTTTGTCTCCAGCCTTGTATGGAAGACTTTCTATGTACTCCTTCACATCAGAACAAATCTCATCGTTAGCATCATTGATGATACTTTGTTGCTTGGCAACCTTTGCTTCTAATTCTTCTTTTGTCATATCTTTAAAATTTATGCACGAATGCGTTAAACACACCATCCGCAACCACCTACGCATAGTTTGCATTCCAATTCATTGCAGATGTTATAATATTCTTCTTCTGTTATATTGTATTTGTCTAACACTTCCTTTGTTGGAGGTTTTCTATCAAAGTGCATATCCGCACACTCATACTCCTCTGCGTTTTCAGAATCATGGTCATACGTGTCACCAAAATCATCTTGGTCGGCAGTCTTTCCATTGATAGTGAATACCTCCAAACTACAAGGTAGTGCATCCATTGGTTCGATAACTAATTTCATACACTTTACTTTTTACGATGATTATACTTATCACAACACCAAGTAAATTGACAAGCCCAGCACTTTGAACCATCACATTTCTCGTTATGCAATTTATACTTTCCATACGCTTTACTTTTTGAGTTTCTCAATCAATGTCTTAATTTCATTGTAAGCCAACACATCAGAACCTTTATATAGGGTTCCAATATTCTTCAAATCCATGATTATCTCATGGTTGGTAGGCACACCATGCTTCTTTCTTAACCATTCAATAAACTCTGGAATTACAACATTACCGCTTTCCAAAAATCCACTTTCTCTGCTATTGTATGACAGAAGATAGTAGTTCTTTCTTGTCAAGAACCAACACAAAGCAACTAACTTGTTCTTGATATTTAATAATTTCTGTTTCATAATCAAAATGCAATTCTAAAATTCTTACCTTTCAAAGTTGGTCTCATTTCGAGGACGAACTTTGTTAAATCTTCAAAGTCAATCGGGAAGAGTGGACAGTACTTATACTTTAATGTACATATGAATCTTCCGTTGAGCATAACATCGAACACAAAAGTCTTCATTGCTCACCTCCTTCCTTTTTGAATAAATCATCAATATAAAGCCACTCTTCTATAGGTGCTCTTTTAACAAATCCTTCCCAAGACTTGAAGTCTTTTACTTGGGCTAACGAATAAAAGTTGCCAACACTATAGTGTAACAATATCCATTCATCATACCCTTCTGGTTCTTTGTTTACTTGATGCCACAAGTCCTTCAATATCTCTTCTTGCATCCACTTAGCACCAGCATTAAAACCATCAATGTGACCTTCTAAGAATGCAAGGTGTGTTGGTTTTGAATTATCAAACCCATTAGCATCTACAACCTTTTCTGATATTTGTCGAGCAGCTTTTGCTATTTTCTTGTCGTCTATCATACCTATCCCTCCTTCACTCCGAACTCATTCTGCAACTTCTGAATCTCATACACGAAGCGGTTGATGTTGATGCCGCAATCTATCACCTTCTGATGATGCTTGATAGCGTCCTCAATCAGATGGGTGCAGCCTTCGGTGAAACCGCATACTCTCTCGGCATCAATGGTGTAGAGATAGTTATTTGTGTTATAGTAGGCACACTGGCAAAGGTTGATGCCTTTCTGGGCTAGTACGCCTCTGGTGTAGGCGTTGTTCATGCGAAGCACTATCATCTTGCCTTTTGATGAGTAGTACTTGCGATACTTGATGCGGTCATATACTATTACAGCTATAGCCGCAATCCATAAGATTACCAACACGATAAACGTGTCTGTTTGAATTACATTCATAACTTCTTGATTTTTCTGTTTAACTATTCTATTGTTGTTTACGTAGGTCCTTGCGATAGAACTTCTTTTCTGCCATCTTTCTCTCTTCTTCATCCTTGTAGAGCACCTGATTGACATCATGTTTGCTCATATCTACGGTATGAATGCGATGAGTGGATGGGTCAAGATTGTTCTTCTCGCAATAAATCTTCCAAGCTTCTACGCCATGTGGGTTCTTGGCTTCTTCAGTTGCCTTCCTTGCCTCTTCCTGCTTCTTGCGCTCGTCCTCTATCCTTCCACGTTCTTTCAGCAGGTTTTTCTCGTATGCGCTGAATGCTCTCATCAGTTCCTGCGGATTGATGGTAGTATTGTTTTCTCCATGCTTATGCTGATATAGCTTGCCATACTTTCCATCTATGAAAGAGATAAATGCGTAGTCGAGTTCGGTGGTGGTCCAGTAGTAGTACTTGGCACAGATTCTTGTAGCGAGCATCTGAATCTGATACTCGGTAACGATGTCGAAGACTCCGAGGAAGGTGAAGAGTTCTATCAGTCTGCCCTTGATCCATCCGACGAGTGAGCGTAGCCCACCCTGCTTCTGAATGGTAAGCAAGGTGGTGTTGCTCTTGCAGATGGCATCCGAGAAGGAGGAAGGGCGGACGTAATCGGGCTTATCCTTGATAATCGGAACCAAGGATTCTTGCTGCCTTTTCTGTGAGGCTGATAACTCGTTGTTGCTCATGATTCTGCTTTTGGATGATTTCATCATTCCAACACTCGCCATTGAGGTAAGTGAGTGGGTCTTTTCTGTACACTGGGTCGGGAGTGGATGCTACATAGGCAGGGGTAGCTCTCATACAGGCAACCTTTTCGGCTAAGCTAAGTTTATTCCACTTGGCTTCTGCCTTCTTGCGTCCACGTTTCTTTCCGTAGAAATTCCACCAAGTCTCAAAGGTAGGAATCGAGCTAACATTTGCTTTTGTCACCTGCAAATCCACGGTCTCCACCTCATCCTCTTTCGGGAACATCGATTTCTCCTTGTAGTACCTGCCAGTTGCCATGAATCTTGCGCCTTGCACAAAGGCTTCACGCAAGGCTTCGTTGTCGGGGGCATATCTGTTTGCCTCGGCAATGACTTCCTTTAATGTTTCCATAAGCTTTTTTGTTTTAAGTTGTTGTTACACCCACCCCTTGTTTGAGTCAATGTCTCGCTGACAATACTTCATGGCTAGATCATCGTCCTGCTCGGGAAGCATAATGCCTATGCTGCCTGCATAGTCGATGATGTTTCTGATTACGGATGATGCTTCTGCGGTATTGAGCAAGCCAAGTGACTTGAACTTGGGATAGCCGTGCTTGTCGTATTCACCGGTCATGAAGACGTGGGGAGCTACGTTCTTCTGAATCTCGCTGAGAGTCTGGTAGAACGTCTGCCCTATCTTGCCGGATAGATACGTGATGATGAAGTTGAGATAGGCTTTCTGCTGGTTGGTGGCGATGGGATGGAACTTCTTAATCTCCAAGCTATAGCCTGCTTCCTTTGCATTTTCTATCTCTTTCAATGCCTCCATGTAGGTAGGCGAATCCTTCAAATTTGCGAATACTGCCATATATCATTACTTTAGATTGATTTCAAGTCCTTTCTGAGCATAATATACTGGTATGCCAAAGACCTGTTGGAATTTATTTACTGCCTTGGTCGGGTTGAGGTGACGGGCGGAACCATGAATGAGGATGATTTGGTGGGCTGACTGCTCTGCCTTGCAATCCTGCAACCACGAAACGGCATGTTCGAGACTCATGTGGGATAAGCGAACACGATCAGCCTGACTTCGTGGAGTCTTGCCTTCTGCCACTGCCTTGTCTAGGAGTTCATCCGAATAGTTACACTCTGCAAGATAGGTATTGCAACCTTGGATAACGAAATTCAGATTGTAGCAATCCGTGGCAAAGAAGATGGTGCCGATTTCCTTATGACGAATCAGATAGCCGTAATTTGGTGCATCCTCATCATGCTTTACAAAAAAAGGTGTGGCACTAAATTCACCAAAACAATGAGTACACTCGCAACCCAAAGTTCTTACACAATTAGGGAAATGCTGCGATACGTTGGCGTTGGAATAAACTACAATTCCAGCTTTGTCATACTCCTTGATATACTTGGCATGGTCTGAATGCCGATGAGAACACAAGCATGCCTCTACCTTACTCGTCTTGTACCCGATAGCTCTCTTCACCTCTTTCAAGGGTATGCCTGCTTCAATCAGCAGGATTTCTCCCGAATCTGATTGAAGGGCATACGAATTGCCTTTTGATGAAGAACCAATGATGATTAGCTTCATTTTCTCTCCTCTTAAACTACAAAACCTCCCAGTCTTCCGCAAATACGTCAGAAACGGAAGGTACCCAAGAATCTGCACGACCATCTGGATTTACGATGAGCATCTGATTGGTGTAGTCAATATGAGGATTCTCACGACTCATCAAGATGTCCTTGGCAGACTGAGGGATCGACTGCATCTTAGGAATAACGTCACCTTCAATGTGTGAAGGAACCTGCTTCACGATGAACAAGCCCTTACCATTCCATCCCTTGCGTCTTGCCGCAAGACCAGTCTTCAAAGCTTCTATTACCTCTCCGAAGTTCATGCCTTTGACTTCATGGTATGCTTTTTCAAACACATCTTTTGGAGACCAAGAATCATAAAAGCTACCGTCTGGGTTTGTGTACCTTACATGATAGCCGTTTCTCCACTCATGGTTATCACTATTTTTGCGTGCGTAACCAATAGACTCTGCATCAATCTCGTACATTGGTCTTGCTTCCACTACCTTAGTACCAATGTACTTCTTTAAATTTAAATTACATTTATCCATATTACTATCTATTTATGCCCGAAGGCTGTTCATACTAGCTCAATTTACGATGTGATGATGCTACTGCAGCAGCCGCACCAGTAGAAGCGATGGCAGACTGAGCGTTACTTTCACCTGCTGACTCCTTAATCTCGCCAGTCTCTGCGTCAACCACGATTACCTTCTTATCCTCGGCAAACTCAGAATCACGCTGAGCTTCTGCGGTAGGAACATCATCAACTGTCATTGCGGTCTGCATTTCGATGGAAAGATAACCATACTTTGAGAGAAGGCGGCGAAGAACAGTCTTTGTTGCCATATCGTTGAAGTTTCCATACCAGCCAACGCTATTTCCTGGACCAGCCTCAGCCTGCTTCTGAGCCATATCAGCCAACTGCTGATTTGTCATTGTGCAGTTGCGGAGGGTTGCAGAGTACTTCTTGGCGTATGAGCACATATCATCAAGAGTCATGTACATCATCTTACGGAAGCCATTGGTAAGTTCTAAGAAGGCGAAATATCCGACAATCTTGTTTGAACTCTTCGCACCATCAAGATGAAGCTCACCAGAAATCTTATCGTAGCCTTGATACTCTCCTTCATAGACAATATCGGCATTGATGTTCTTGTAGAGTCCTGATCGGATGGCAAGCTGATAGAGTCCCTTGTAACCTACAATCATTGTTGGGGTCTTGCCGTAAGGTACGATGTAGGCATATCCCAACTGCTTGTTAAGCGGAAGATGAAGGGATGCTGCCTTCATTGCCTCTGCCATCAACAGGCGACCATCACATGCGAGGAGCTTCTCGTCTGATGTGACAAGTTCGAGAAGGGATGCGGCAAAGGTTCCTGCATTCTCCTTCATTACGTTCTTCAACTGCTCTTGGTAGTAGCCGTTATCGAGTACTGCCTTGAAATTACTTACTAACAACGCCTTCTGCGATGGCTGCTTTGTTGCTACTGCTGTTTCTGCCATGATTTACATTTTTATATATTACACTTCATTTACTCCATAACCGCAAGGGCAGGATATTCAAACTTCAACTCATCATCGGTGGTTACAACGAAACGAATCTGCTGACCGCCACGACAAATCGGGTGGTTCACACTCTCGCACTCATCGAGCAGCATAGGCACCTCAATCTCGTTGTACTTGGCGAAGGTGTAGGCGATGTCGATTCCTGCATTCACCTTTGCTGCCGTGTTGAGTCGGCGGTAAGGTACACCATCGTGATAGCACTCGCATGTGGTTTCACGCTCGCCTTTTAGGTTGGTCTTGAACATGGACCACTTTACGAAACTGAAATGCTCGTTTACTCTGTCTTCGAGCAACTGACCTGCCTTCAGATTGTACTCTCTTGCCACATCAAGCTGCTCATCGAGTGCATCGAGCTGAGTCTGATAGGTCACTTTATCCTCGTTAATCTCTGCGATGCGAGCGGTGATGCGGTCGAAACTCTCCTTTGTTGCAAGGAGTTCAAGCACCTCGTTGTATCTGATTCCGATAGGCTCACGCTCCTTTTCGAGTTCAGCGAGCATCTTTGCGCTATCCTCCGAACTGGTCTCGGATGGCTTGTCGAGTTCAGCCTGCAAGTCGGCAAGTTCCTTCACTACATGCTGATACTCTTCTTTCTCGGCAAGAATCTGCTCATAGGTCTTCGGCTTGTCGGCATCCACCTCCAGTTTCTTGAACTCGGCTTCCTTCAACTGCTTCTGCGCTGCCGTCATGTTGTTCATGTTGTCCTGCATGTACTTGTCGGCATCTTCGAGAATCTTCTTCAAGTTGGTGTAGGTTTCCTGCAACTTGTCGAAGTCTTCATCAAGCTTCTTCAGCGTGTTAGCCTTGCGGTTGTTGAAGTTCTGCTCGGACTCCTTCTTGATGTGCTCAACATCTTCGGCAGGAAGCGGCTGACCGCAATGTGGGCAGATGCCATCCTCTGCATTCCACTCCCAAGTGCTTGCATTCTCTTCATCAGTCTTCTGATTGATTTCGTTTGCCTGCTTCTCGCACTCCTCCTTCTGCTTTCCGGCATGAATCTTGGTTTCGTTGAGACCCTTCATTTCTGCCTTCAAATCATCTACAAGACGCTGAGCAACCATTACGGCGGTGTTTGCGTTAATAACATCGCTCTGATGCTTGGTTGTAATCTCGGTGAAGAGATTCAATGCGCCCTGCTCCATGTTACGCTTGCGCTTCTCTGCAAAATCTATCTTCTTGCGGATGGCATCAAGGCGCACCTTGTCGGCACCGCCAGTGCGAATCTCCTGAATCTTGTTGGCGAGTTCCACAAGTTTCTCGTTGAGCAGAGTCTTCTCGGTGGATAGGGCTTCCCAATCCTGCGCTTCGGGCAGTGACTTATTCAACTCCTCCAAGCGGATAGGCACGGCATCAAGCTGATCCTGCACCTCCTTGCGGCTGTACTTGATGTGGTGAACGTACTTGTCGATGTCCTGCTGCTTAAGGGCTTCGACCACGAAATTATACTTCTCGTCACCCTGCGTAATATCATCGGTGGTGATATTGCCGACAAGTGCCTGCAACTTGTTGCGCTGTTCCTGCCAAGGGCGGCAAACGAAATCTCGTGTTGACGAACAGAGACGGAAAACGTCTTCGGGACAGATGGAATCCACCACGTCCTTGAAATCGCCTGCGGTTGAAATCTCGCCATTCACAAAGTACTTGAAGGTGTTTCTGCACTCATCACCCTTCCACGAATCGGTCAGTGTGCGCTTCAAGACGACTACTTGATTTGAGATTCCGTCTTCTCCAATACAGTGGACTCTAACCGTAAGCTCAACCTCATGAGGAATCTCACGGATGATGTTGTGGCCTTTGTCGAACGTCTTGATGTCGAGCGAATTGCCGTTTATGTCCTTGCCGAACAATACGTACAGAATGGAATTTAAAATAGTGCTCTTTCCAAGTCCATTCTTTCCCTTGATGATGGTGAGATTATCACCAAACTCGTACTCAGCATTGCGAATACCGCAAAAGTTGAGAAGCTTAATCTTCTTGAACTGAATCTGTTTCATCTGTATTATCGTTATTTTGTTCTTGTTTACCTTTTCCTCTCAGCTCCATATCGTATGCCTCGAAAGCGCATGCGGCTGCGTAGGTGAACGCATTGCTATGACGCATGGCATGAAGGAGAAGCTGCTGCAGGTCTCCATCTGATGCGTGGATGAAGGAGAAGCCTTCCTTTGTGTTGGCATCGCCCATGAGGATGATGCAGCGGAAATGCTTTCCTTGCTCTCCTGCCTTGTCAACCTCCTCAGTAACCTTTCTGATTTGGTTGAGATAATTCTTTCTTATATTCTTTTTACTCATGATTTTTAAAAACCTGCCCACTCCCGGTAGCTACCCCAGGAAATGGGCAGTAAAAAAAATGAAAACATTTAAATAGCCTTAATATTATTATAATGTCAGATTTTCCGACATTTAATCATCATAACAGCAATCATCCTCTGTAACACCAATATCACGAAGGCGAGCATTCAGTTTTCTCAGATCACGATAAGTTGCCATCAGGTTCTGAATCAGCGAAAGCAACTCACTCTCCGTGAATTTCTCAATAACTATTTCGCCGTTCTCACCATTAGCCATTTCATTTATGATGAGACCTGCCCTTGCCAATGAAATCTTTTCTTCTCCATCGTTATCAAGCTTTGTGCAGCAAGAAAACACTCCAGAAACTACATCTGCACCATCTTTCAAGGATACCGATTTGCATCTGAGTGATTCTTGAATGTTTACTATAGATGCAACAACTGGTTCAAAAGCACCACAATGCTTTTCACCTTCGGCAATAGCCTTTCTTACAAACCCTTTAAAATCCATTTGCTTCTTACTTCTTCTCTTTCTTGACATTGTTATATCCATTTAGTAGTTCTGGCTGAGCCAAGAACTTGTTAATAAAATACATTTGACCTTTTGCAGTGACTTTCGTTGTGAAAGTTTCAACCTCTCCTCTAGTAGTTGAAGGTCTCTTTCCTGTCTTGATTTGGAACAAATCTTGTTCAACATACTTTTGTATAGGCATATTCCAGCTTTCTCCTCTCTTGCACAAGTAACCATTTTCTCTGAGCCACTTAAAGAGATTATTTCGCCCTATTACCACTCCGTTTTGAGTAAGCAGTTTTGCAAACTGCTCCATCAGACACCCTTCTTTCACCAAAATCATAGCCTTTCCGAATATCGTAAAAGGCTCATCCTCCTTTATCTTGGCTTCTAGCATCTTGGACTTTTCGTATTGGTCTGCCCATGCTCTTGCAGCCTCGGCAGGATTTGAAAAGTTCGGCATGACTATCTCGTTCTTGCGAACTTGTTTTTCCAACTCCTCCCAACGATTGATGATTCTTTCTCGAAGGAGGGCATCGTAACCACTGGCTAGAATAAGGCAACCTTTCTTAGTGAGTGTAAAGCACTTTTGCTGCCTATTTGCCTTGTCTGTATAAGAGGTCTCCACAAAATTGTGGGCATCTACTCCTTGCAACAACAGATTGCGAATATCTCGCAAAACTGAATCATGTCGCTTGCCCGTTACCTCAGCTATTTCTAGCGAGGTCATAGTTTCATTCTTAATGATTTCACTTCCATTCATCATAGTTCTTTTCTATTTTAAGTTTCTCTACTTCCTTCTTGTAGAACTCTATAAGCTCTTGCAGCTCAAACAGAGACCAGTTCTTGGCTTGACGATGTTTCCATTCTAGCAGTTCCATCTTCTTTGAGCCTAGTTTCTTTTCTAGATACTTACCCAAGTATATCAGATGAGAGCTGTTGAATCTGTTATCATATTGGCATTCGATTGTCACGTTGTCAGGATCAAATCTCGTTGCCATGTGAATACGTCCCCAATAGTGACTTGCGTCGCCTTTAGAGAAAGGTAAGATACGCCTACAAGTTGGGCATTGAAACACACCTTCATTGTTTACGTCACGAAGTCTTATGTAGAGCGAAAACCACCTATCTAATCTCTTGATAAGTGCTGGCTTGCTAAGTCCAGCCTTCGCCTTTTTCTTTTCCAGTTCGTTCTTTGCCTTATCCCATGGAGTTCTCTTGATGGGAGTTCTCCTTAGGGGTTTACTCCTCTTCATCATACCTTTTCGTATTTAAAGTTTCGTACTCTCCTTCCTCTCGTCCAAGGTCTGCTGCCAGATTCTTGATTCGGGAGTTCAGCATATTTATCTTGCGTATTTTTCGCTCGAATATCTCAATGGGACACCAAGCGTTACGCTCTAATTGTCTGTATATATCGTTAACTCGCTCTTGGTACGACCGAGTTGAGAATAATCTAAGCATACGCTAATTGTTTTTGAAGTTTAAGATAACCCTGCCTATCCTCACGTACGAGCAGGGGCTTTGCTTATTTAATACACTAACTCTTATGTCTAATCATCGGTTGCCGCTGCAACCTAATAACAACGTATTAACGAGTTTGTCCACCATCTAGGAGTCGAACCTATCTTCCCGATTTGATAAGAATAGTTAAGGATTTACACATCTGTTTCCTTTCGGGCGTGCTTCCGTTACACCATAGGCGGATGAAGCGGCATCGTGCGCTACCACGAATTTGAGAGCCATGCTCACCGCTTTTGGGATGCTCAGCATTGCAATTATGGCTAATCACATTCAACTGTCTTAAATACAAAAAGGTGCCTGCATCCCTATTGTAATAGAACGAATTATTCTCGGCTTTACTTTTCCAATATATCAAAGAGCTTATGCCTTCTTTGGTGGCAATGACCTTGTTGCGGTTGCTATATATAATAATGTGAAGAAATGAAAGGTGTTGGTAGGATAGCAGCCAACGCTATCTCCTTATGGTTTGTGGCGATGATTTTCGAACGCAAATAATAACTAATATATTCGCCAAGTGACTTTACCGCACTTTTTGCACCATTTCACTACATTCATATCACCTTTAAAAATAACAATATTCCACAACGAATGAGGCACCCAGTGGACTCGAACCGCCGACCTCTGCAAGCATCCTTGCAGCACTCTACCAACTGAGCTAAGATGCCATGCACTCCTATCCTCACGAACCAGAGTGTCGAGAAAATCAACTCAAATCTATTCTAACTAAAAACATAATCTAAGAACAAGAATCTAACTGATTTCTTAGAACCTCCACCCTACTCACGCAGGGTGAAGGCTGAACGCTTAAACAATTTATATCTAAAAGCCAAACGGCTTATAACTTTACATTCTGACAATTTGCGGAACCTTCACCTTCTCTGCGCCTAGGAAATTCAGCGCATAGGAACGAATATCCGCTGCCTTCTGACTATAGCTTCGGAAGGCTAGTGCGTTGTAAACGGCAGCTCTTCCGCATCCAAACTTTTTCATCAGATTAGGAATTTTATCCACATCCATGATAATTTTTTCTTTTTTTACAACTTTATTCATATTTATTTTGTATATTTGCAACGTAAAACATTTTAAGACGAGTTTAACGCTCGTTTACGGATGCAAAGATACACATTTGTAGGC
>ERZ1026852.756-NODE-756-length-18963-cov-5.663264_pt1 | contig 18963 bp, 13 predicted proteins | sample MGYA00380156_ERZ1026852 | MGnify/ENA primary metagenome ERZ1026852 (study PRJEB33269, sample SAMEA4719792) | human gut metagenome | biome: human-associated habitat; feature: organic feature; material: feces | place: Cameroon | collected 2013-10 ...
TCCTCTTCGTCGGCAGCGTCAGATGTGTATAAGAGACAGGACGAAGACATCATAATCCTGGATTCTCATAAGAAGTAAGGTCAATGATTTTCTGCAAAGACCTTGCAGGAACTATATGACAGCGGTGCGTGAACCAAAACCACGCACCGCTGTCATAATATGATATCAGTTGTTATTTCTCTCTGAACTCGATGGCAAAGCCGCCGCCGCGGGCCATGAATACAGGAATCACGCTCTCGGATGTAACCTCCTGCTCTGTAATCACATAAGCCTGAGGATTCTTCTGATAGTCTGCGTCAGGAGCGTCAGCATAAATCTTAGCCACGTATGTCTTTCCAGGGTCGAGGAAGTTCATCGGAACATCCAGTGTCCTGCTGTTTTCATCCTGACTTCGTCATTGCGTCACCCTAAATCACCCTTAAAAATTCGCAATATGATGATCAATGAGGTGTTTAATAGATTAATTTTTGTCTTGTTTAGCTGTATAATCTGAAATTTATGTCTATTTTTGTAACCAATATGAGACAGTTCGGTCAAATAGAGATACATGTTGTGGGGCAGAAAGGCAACAACCCGCTTACTCCTGATAATTACGATATCAAGGAGATAATCTCGTTGTTATCCAATATCGAACCTCTTCTTTATCCTGGAATGAAAGGAAATAGGCCGGATATTGCATATCGACTTGAGTCCGGCTCTGTCCGAAACATCTTTAAAGTGACCAAACAGGCGGAAGCCGCCTTTGTCGGGGTGATGACAATGGTAGCAGCGACAAAGTCAATCGACACGCTTGAACTGCCATCTGCCAGGGCAATAGAACAGATTCAGAATATGGCTGTAAAGTACAACTACAATTTTGAATTCAAGGCAGAAAGTATCGAAGGTCATATTCTGAGTATAACCCCGACGACAAATTTTTATCGTTCGGAGGCATTGTGGGCTGATGCGGAGGTCTATTTCTATGGCACACTCGTGGATGCCGGAGGAAAGGACAAATCGAACATCCATCTTGAAACGAAGGATTACGGCACTATTGTGATTGCCGCAGATAGGGAGACCTTGAAAAACGAAGAACGAAATCTTCTGTATAAAGAATACGGAATACAAGCTCTGGCCAAGCAAAATGTAATGACTGGGGAGATAGATAGGACATCTGTGAAACTGCTCAAGATCATTGACTACAAACCTAATTTCGACAAGGACTATCTTGATGAACTAATTGAAAAGGTTGGAAGCCGATTTGACAACATGGATGTGGATGAATATGTTTCTAAAATAAGGGGAGCCTATGCTTAAAGAACAACCATTCAGTGTTTTGCTTGACACCAGCTTCCTCATTAGGCTTCTTTCCAAGAATGACCCTCTGCATCAGAATGCCGAGGATTATTACAGGTATTTTCTGGAGAATGGAATACCTATGTATGTTTCCACCATCACCGTTGCGGAGTATTGTGTGAATGGAGACATATCCGAACTTCCGCTGCGCAGTGTGCGGATTATTCCTTTCAATATTCAGCATGCTCCAGTTGCCGGTGGCTTTGCGAATATACTATACTCGGCAAGAAGATCAAAAGACATTTTTGTGGACAATCGGCTGATCATTCCGAATGACGTGAAATTATTTGCGCAGGCTGAGTGCAATCCGGATGTGAAGTACTTTGTGACCTCCGACGCCGAGTCATCAAAACTTATCAAGAAAATTTCAGAGCAGAAGAGTGTTTCCTTTGAACACATGGATATTCATGTACCATACACGGAGCAATTCGGGATTCTGCCGATGACGGTGTAGAAACGGCTCGAACGTTCCGTAAATATCATCTGTATTTTGAATACTATTTCTTCTTGCGCCTTGTTTTCCGCGCCTTCAAAGTCAAGTTCGGCTATGCCCAGATGCTCTTTTATCCACTCTCGTCCTTTCTCGCATAGACCATCGACTCGGACTCGTCCGCCGCGATGCCTACGGTATGCAGTTCCTTAAACTTGCCTCCGTGCTTGTCCACCGCGACTATGCTAATGCTGCCGGACCGATTCTTTTTTCTTCGTACAAACATGACGCAAATATAGTAAATTCGCACCTTGCGTCACCTTAAATCACCCTTAAAAATTCGCAATGTACTGATAATCAATGAGGCTTTATTTTAACCTTTAAAAAGTGACGAAGTCAGGAAATAAGGTCAATGTTTTTCTGCAGAGACCCTGCAGGAACCATAGAAACAGCGGTACGTGAACCTAAACCACGCACCGCTGTCATAATATGATATCAGTTGTTATTTCTCTCTGAACTCGATGGCAAATCCGCCTCCGCGGGCCATGAATACAGGAATCACACTCTCAGATGTAACATCCTGCTCTGTAATTACATAAGCCTGAGGATTCTTCTGATAATCAGCATCAGGAGCGTCAGCATAAATCTTGGCCACGTATGTCTTTCCAGGGTCGAGGAAGTTCATCGGGACATCCAGTGTCCTGCTGTTTTCGTCAGTCACGCCGCCGGCGAACCATTGGCCGGACTTCTTGGCCTTGCGGGCTACGACGATGTAGTCACCAGGCTCCGCAAGAAGGTATTTGCTCTTCTGCCAATCCACTGCGACATCCTTGATGAACTGGAACGCGTCAGCGAACTGCTCGTAATGCTCAGGGAAATCAGCAGCCATCTGGAGAGGCGAATACATCGTCAGATAAAGGGCGAGCTGGTTTGCGATAGTAGCATTGACCTTGGACGTATTCGAGCAGAACTTGGAGAGGTCCATTTCGAAGATACCAGGGGTGAAGTCCATCGGACCGCCGTTGAGACGGGTGAAAGGAAGAATAGTCACATGCATTGGTTCTGTTCCGCCAAACGCCTGATACTCAGTCCCTCTCGCACTCTCGTTGCCGACGAGGTTAGGATAGGTGCGGCAGAGACCGGTCGGGCGGACAGCCTCATGGGCATTGACCATGATATGGTGTTTCGCAGCTTCCTTCACGGCATAGAGATAGTGGTTGTTCAGCCACTGTCCGTAGTGATGCTCGCCGAGAGGCAGGATATCACCCACGTAACCGCTCTTCACTGCGTCGTAGCCGTACTTCTCCATGAGATTGTAGGCCGCATCCATGTGTCTCTCGTAATTGCGTACAGATGAGGAGGTTTCATGATGCATGAGAAGTTTCACGCCCTTGGAATGAGCATACTCGTTCAGAGCCTTGATGTCGAAATCAGGGTAAGGGGTCACGAAATCGAAGACGTAATCTTTGTTGCAGTTAGCCCAGTCTTCCCAGCCGACATTCCAGCCTTCTACCAGAACCTCGTCAAAGCCATGCTCAGCGGCGAAGTCGATATAGCGGCGCACATTTTCATTGTTAGCCGAATGCTTGCCGTTTGGCTTGGCTTTAGAATAGTCGGAAACGCCGAGGTGAACTGAAGAGAAATCATCAGTATATGCCCAGGTGCCTTTTCCGGAAATCATTTCCCACCATACGCCGACATATTTCACAGGGTGAATCCATGAAACGTCATCATAGGCGCAAGGCTCATTGAGATTCAGCACAAGTCTGGATTCCAGCTGTTTACAAGCATTGTCCACAACCTGGACAGTTCTCCACGGGCTCTTGCAAGGTGTCTGGAGACGGCCGCGCCATCCCTCGGCGTCAGGTGTAAGTTCAGTTTTGAAGGTCAAAGTAGCAGGGTCGAGATCAAGGTGCATGCAGGAATAGTCCACCAGCGCAGCCTCATGTATATTCACGTAGAGGCCCTCGTCAGTCTTCATCTGAAGAGAAGTCTGCACACCTGTCATTGAAAACGGCGTCTGTGAAGAATTGCCGCACATCGAAGTCTCCATTCTGGACTTGATTTCGCTCAGGCGGGACACGGTGTACTGGTATTCCTGAGTATCATAATCGCCTGGTATCCAGATGGCTGTATAGTCTCCACCCATAGCGAACTCTGTCATTTCATCCTTGATTACGAAATAGGTCAGGCCCTTCTGCTCAGGGAACTCATAACGGAAACCGAGGCCGTCATCGAAAAGACGGAAACGCACGGTCATACGCTTGTCGGAAGATGTCTGCACGAGATTGACAGCCAACTCGTTATAATGATTGCGAATCTCTGACTCCTCTCCCCATACAGGCTGCCAGGTCTCATCGAATGTGCATGTGTCAATGCTTTCTACCTTGAAGCCGTCATGGAAAGACCAGCATGGCTTATCATCCACTTTCTGGATATCCTTGTCCCCGAAAACGATCTTCTGGGCCTTGAGCACACCGCGCATCTCATATCCGAGATGACTCGGCCTGATCACGGCAGTCTCACCGTAATTCAGTGAATACATGGGACTTCCGTCCGGCGCAATGCCGAATTTCATGGAAAGGTTTCCGTCCGGAGATTTCAGGACAGAGACGTCAGAAAGTTCAGCCGCAGTCTGGCCTGAGCCGCCGCAGGACTGCGTCAATGCCGATGCCGCACAAATCGCAGCACCCGCAAAAAGCACTTTTTTCAAAAGGTTCATATCAATGTCAATTTACGTTATTTCTATTTGCGCTTATACTCTACGACCAGGGCTTTTCGCGGACCGACAACCGTAGAATCATTGATCTCTACCGCCTCGCCGGTCATCACATCGCGGCCGTCAGACAGGCCGTCTGCGATTTCCGCATAGTGTGACCACGGTATCGTCTTGCGGCCACGGGAGTTGTTGATGAAGACGAACACGGCCTCGTCCGCATTGTAACGGAAATAAGCATAGGTGTTGTCCCTTGACAGGAAATGGAGGGTCTTGCCGTCATGAATCACGCCCTTGTTCCGTCTCCACTGGAAAAGTTTGCGGGTAAAGTCGTGAAGGTCAGCAATCTGACCGGCCGGAACAGGCTTGCCGTCGGTTCCTGTCAATGCTGCCTTTCGTCCTTCTTCCGTGAACCAGTTTTCCTTGTCACCTGACCATCCGCCAGGGAAATCCACACGGAGACCGCCGTGGCCCTGACTCTTGTCCTTGGAAACGAACATCATCTCGTCGCCTGCGAAAATCTGAGGAAAACCGCGCATGGTAGCCATCATGGTCATCACAATCTTCATCCTGTCAGGATTCTGCCTTACTACATCTCCGATACGGTCAGTATCATGGTTTCCAGGGAAGATCATCATCTTGGAGAGGTCATGATATACGAAATCATGTGACAGACAATCATATACCTTGGTCATGCCGGCACCCCACTGAATGGAATCCGTAGGAACTCCTGCACAAATCGCATCGTACAGAGGGAAGTCCATTATAGACGGAAGATTGGAATTGAAGCCATCTTCATTCTCATTATCAGCCTGCCAGTAAGCAAGTTGCGGGATAGAAGAAGTCCAGCACTCCCCTACGATATTGAAGTTAGGATACTCTTTACGGACCGCCTTGCACCATCTGCTCATCGGTTCCTTCTCATTGTACGGATAGGTGTCCACCCTGAATCCGTCAAGTCCGGCATATTCGATCCACCAGATTGCCCACTGCTGGAAATACTTGAGAGTGAAAGGATTGTCAAGGTTCATGTCCGGCATTGAAGGAACGAACCAGCCGCTTTCCTGGAGGTACAGGTCATACTTGGAGGCATTAGGATCCATGTTGGTAGAGAAACATACATTGGTTCCGGTATATTCCGGGAACTGGTGTATCCAATCCTTGAAAGGAAGGTCCTTCATCCACCAATGCGCTGTACCACAATGATTTGTCACGATATCCATCACTACTTTCAGACCTTTCTCGTGAGACTTGGACACAAACTCACGATACAGTTCGTTGGAGCCGAAACGCGGGTCGATGTGATAGTAATCCGAGCAGGCATAGCCATGATAGGAGCCGTCCGGCTCATTGTCCTCCAGAAGCGGTGTACACCAAATCGTTGTCGCACCGAGGTCCTCGATATAATCGAGATGGTCAATGATACCCTGGATATCTCCTCCGTGACGGCCGAAAAGAGCCTCACGGTTGGCCTTTTCAGTGGTGTTGTCCGTATTGTCCCCTGAAGGATTTCCATTCGCAAAGCGGTCAGGCATAATGAGATACACCATATCCGCAGAAGTGTAGCTCTTTCTCTGTGCAGAACCGGATTCGCGGGCTGCAATCTCATACGGATACTTGAATGCCTGCTTTCCGTCCTTGCTGAATACAAGATAATATGTTCCAGGCTCAGCATCCTTGAGGATATTTACGTCAACGAACAGATAGTTCGGGCTGTCAGCCTTCTGTATAGCATTGACCTTTACCCCTTTGCCTCCTTCGATTGTGACGCTGTATCCTGAAATGTTCTCGCCCTGTACGAGAAGCTGGAGCGGGGTTTTCATCCCCACCCACCATGAAAGCGGTTCGACTCTGGTGACCTGTGTCAAATCGGCATCAGAGACAGAATCCGGTACGAAAGCTGTGTTTCCGGCACAAGCCGTCAGCATTACTGCCGTCATAATTCCAAATACTCTTTTCATATCAAAAATACTATTTTTATTCAAGATTCGCAAGTCAGATAACTTGCTGAGTTTTTGCGCTAATTAGCAAGTTTGGCGAAAGGTGAAAGTGCTATGGTCGGCTTACCGTCATTGAAAGCACCCAGATCATAGCCGTTGCGGGCAGGCTCGGACTCCGGTTCCCAATAGAAGATGCCCTTGAAACGCTTCACTTCCTTCAGTCCGTTCCACAATGTTTCGAGTGCCTCCTTTCCTTTCTGAGGCTCGGCTGCCGGCATTCCGAACTCTACCAGCATCACATCCCTATTGTAAGTCTTTATCAGCTGAGGAATATTGGCAATCGCCTGATTCACTTTCTCTTCCCACGGTTCGTATGCATTCTTTTCCTCATTCCAATATGATGGGTACAGAGACAGGCCGATCATATCGTATTTCACGCCGGTATTCGCCATGAGAGAATAGAACCACTGGAGGGTATCCATATTCCATGCATTGTCAATGTGAAGGACGACCGATGCCTTGGGATAAATGCTCTTGACCTTGTCTGCACCGGCCTTGAAGAGTTTTGCGAAGCCGGAAGCGTTGTCGCCCTTGACACGTCCCTGCTCCCAGAGCATACCGTTGGTCACCTCGTTTCCAACCTGCACCCATGCGACATCTACTCCATTATCTTTCAATGTGTTGAGGACATCTGAAGTATGGTCAGCCACGGCTTTCGCCATAGCATCGAGGTCATATGACTCCCATGCCTTAGGAACAATTTGCTTGCCCGGATCAGCCCAGGTATCAGAATAATGGAAATCAATCATTATCTTCATACCGAGTTCCTTTGCTCTCAGGCATTTCTTCAGAACATCTTCCTTGCCGTTCCATACGTCCTTTGGGTTCACCCACACCCTGAAGCGCAACGAATTGAAACCCAGTGACTTCATAAGAGCAGGACAATCCATCTCAGTACCGGAAGCAGTATAGAATTTATGGCCTATCTGTTCCATTTCCGTATACCAGCCGATGTCGGCACCCTTAGCGAAGGCCGGTTTCGTCGTCTGGCCACCATCAGAATTGGACTCGTTCTGTCCGCAAGATGACAGAGTCATAACAGCCAAGACACACAATGTCTTAATCAGATTTTTCATATATCTTATATCTTAAGTGTCAATTATTCAAATATAATCAATTTAAACTCACCGGGAGCAAGATTTACGGTAAGGGAATTGTGCCCTTCCGTGTCCTTGGCCACATTGTAGGTTTCCGAACCGAATGCCGGATAATCCTTCCAGATTCCCGGTTTCGGCAACCAAGCGGTGATATCTTTCTTTGTCAATGAGAAATTGCCGATGACAGCAAATGACTTCCCGTCCACGGAACCGTAAACAAAGCGTCCGTCATCCCAGTTGCCGTCACTTACGTACCAAGCAAAGTCAGCATCCGAAGAGAAGAAACGAGGATTCTCCTTACGGAATTTTATCAATGAAGCGTATGTGTCGTGGAGGGCCTTCCGGTCGGCATCCTCCAGATAGTCCCAATGCACTGGCTTCTTGCCGGTTCTGCCATTTTCTTCAATAGAGATGTCATATCCGAGTTCTTCGAACTGCCATATCATCTTAGGTCCCGGCACAGTGAAGAAGAATGCCGCATTCAGGGCCTCACGTTTCATTCTTGCCGACAAGTTGGACTTGCCGCTGATGCCTGAGGCACCGTCAGTAAGCGCCTTGTAGGCAGTCCTCTCTTCATCATGACTTTCCATGAATCCGACATAGGCGCCGAAAGGCATTGCGGAACCCGTCCAGAGTCCTTCGAAGTTGCTTCCGGAAGACTTGCCCATTGCTGACTGGCAATATGCATTATTGAGATTTCTCCAGACCTTTGCACCAGCATTGGCAAGAGCCTTCTCTTCGCTGGTCTCGCAGAAATGTTCGAGAATCACGACGGCATCATGGTTGTGGCTCTTCACGCTCTTGGTATAGTCGGTCAGGATATCCACGCGGCTCTGGTCGTAGTTGGAAACTGTACCTTCGTCGCTCTTCTTGTTTGTGAAGCCTTTGGTGAGGTCGAAACGGAAACCGTCGACATGATACTCGTCCATCAGATAGTTCAAGCTTTCCTTGACATGCTCACGGAAAGGCATATACTCGTGATTCCAGTCGTGGAATACGCTGTATGGGTGCGGTGCATCGACATTGAACCACGGATTGTTGGAAGCGGTCTTGTTATTGGCGGAATCCCAGTAAAGCTTGGCGTAAGGATGCGCCCCGGTTGCCTGATTATAAACGACATCCACGATTACAGCCATGCCTTTCGCATGACATTCGTCAATGAACTGCTTGTACATTTTGCGTGTTCCGTAAGCCTTGTCCAGAGCGAAATATGAGCATGGATTGTAACCCCAGCTGTCATTTCCGTCAAATTCCTGTACAGGCATCAGTTCTACGGCATTGACACCGAGCGAGGACAGATAATCAAGCTTTCCGAGGGCTCCCGGTATGTCTCCTGTAGAAGTGAAGTCGCGGAAATGCATTTCGTAGATCACGAGATCGTCCAGGTCGGCAATCTTGAAGCCGGTGCTGGTCCATGCGTAGGTATCTTTGTTGACCTTGAAGGCAGATACAAGTCCGCTTGTGCCCTTAGGATATTCCGGAAGATCAGGGTAAGTCGATGACGAGATGTACTTGTCGTTGGATCCGTCATAGACGATTTCAGTGTAAGGGTCATGGATACGGAAAGACGAGCCGTCCTTGTCCACGACATAGTACTGGAACATATATTCCTTGTCCGGGTCCACGTTTGTCATCGTGTACCACCAGCAGCCTGCTGCATCGTCACGTTTCATGGAATAGTCGTTGGAACGCTGCCATTTGGAGAATTCTCCTGTCACATAACAGTATTCATGGCATTTGCCCTTGTTGTCAAGGTCACGCAGAACCAGTGTAACGCTGCCGTCAGAGTTATAATTGATGCCATCATGAAGTCCGGAAGGCATTGTTTCCTTTACGACCGGAGCAGGTTCGAAAACGAATTTCTCATCTTTGACATTGACAAACAAATCATCGGTCTGGAGTTTGCCGTCGGCGCTCCGCACGACTACACCGATCTTGTTTACAGGTGTATCACCGGAAGCGAACCATTCCCTGACGGAAGGTTCGAGCTGAAGTTTCCAGAGATTGCTTTCCTCGCACGGCTGCCACTTGCATTTGTCAATGTTCTTGTCCCACTCAGACTGGACATACATCCATTCCGCCTCAACGATTCCGATGTGGGCGTAAATGTCCTCGTGGTAGTCATAGAACGGAGAAGACTTGTCCGCCCTGTAATAAAGTACGCATGGAGAATCAGCTTCCGGCAATTCAGGTATCGCAAAAAGTCCTGTAGCTGAAGGATTTATAAGTTCATCTACAGGATGCTGTGTCACCTTTACGACAGCTGATTTGTATCCGGATGCGGAAAAAGTGATGGTCGCAGTCCTCAGTTCCTTATTGTTTTCGGTAACATTGACAGTTATCTCGCCGGAACCGGTTCCTGATGTCTTGTCTATTTCAAGCCAATCATTCTTGGAAACCACTGCTTTCCACTGCGAAGCATTCGTCTTCAGTTCCAATGTCTGCGATGATGCGGCTTTGGTAAAATACAAGGCATCCGGTGTAACCTGCAGTTTCTTTCCCTGCTGGACTTGTTCCTCCTTGCTGCAGGAAACGAGTGCTGACAGGCAGAGGACTGACAGGACAAAAAATCTTGTAATGTTTTTCATTATAAATTCGAGTTTCACAAGCACTGGCTTGAGATACTATATCCAGTATTTTTCAAAAAGGGCAGGCCTTTCCTTAGCGCAGGGCCTGCCCGGATTATAAATTCAGTAAATCCACACTTTAGCTCAGGAGATCGAGACTGAAATCAGATGTCTCAGTATTGAATACGAGCGAGTATTCTCCGGCTGATTCAGTGAACTTGATATTACCTCCGCCGAAAACGACATTGTCCAACTCTCCTCCGAAAGAATATGTCCAGTCAGAATTGAAACGGATCTTGATCTCGTCATCCGGTTTCATTTTAAAATCTACTACCGCAGCCCATTTTGAACCTTTCTTCGTCATCGGGAAGAATGTTCCCCAGCCCGAAGCCGCGAAACTGCCGCCGATTTCGAGGTTCTTCACCTGAACCATCACGAGTGTTCCGTTCTTCTTGTCAAGCTTGATGTAATACAATCCTGAAGGGACTTTGATGTTGGAACCGCCCAGTGTATTCGATTCCGCATATGCAAATGGGAGGTCCTCACTGCCTTTGGTTTCTACTGTCACATTCTCGAAGCCGAAATCAGTTTTCGACCATGAAGGAGTCGCACTGAACTTGAATTCCGCATCAGAACCATCCGCAGTGGAGAGATCTACAAAGCCCTGGTACACGCCTTTCTGCTTGGCTGAAACTGAGAGCGAAGGAGCATTGGCAATGTCCCAACCCGTACTCTGATAACTTCCAGGAAGCCACATCTTTTCAGGGAATGAAAGGATATAGGTAGTAATCTTGACTTTTACGGCATTTGAAACGACACCTGCAGGCATGCTTTCACAAAACGCATAAACCTTCAATGTCAATTCCGCTTCCGAGCCTTCAGCTGCACCGGCAGCAACTACGGCTTCGTTAAGACCGTCCACAGTGGTCTTATAAGAAGTATTAGTGAGACCGTCGGCAAGAACATTTTCTGCTCCGGTGCCGTATGACATTGTTACTTTATATGTAACATCCTCGCCATAAACAAGCCTTGCATCGGTCCAAGAGAGAAGTTCAAGTTCATCTGACTGCTTTTCCTTGTCAAGAACGATTGTTGACTCAGTTACGCTGGCTACAGGAGCGACAGCATCGTCATAGAAGTAAACTTTCACGCCAACTGAAGGAGACGAATAGACATTACCGGCTTTGTCTGCAACATTGACAGAGAAATCAAGCTGGTGTGTCGCATTCTTTTCCAGTTCGAAATTGGTCTTGAGGAATGTTCTGAGTTCCTCCTTTGAGACCGTATAGAAGTTGTCGGTGATACCTTCTTTCAGAGCCACTTCCTTCTCTCCGCTCTTGACATTCAAGTTATAGAGATATGCTTCCGCGTCGATTTGACGCGCATCAGTCCATGTGAAAGTCACAGACTCAGCTTTGGTACCTTCAGTGATGAGGATGTCTGAATGAGCCTCCAGTACCGGAGCGACTGGACTCTTCGAGAAGGTGTCTTCACTTTCTATGGTGCAGGCCACTGCCGCAAAAGCTGCGGCAGAGACTGCAAATATGTTTCTAATCCATTTCATAAGTCAAACCTGTTTACTGTTTTTCATATGTCACAACAATAGGTGTCCTGTTGGCATAGAGTCGGACGATATAGTCACCTGTTCCCGGAGTCGGGATGTTCTCTCCGCCCTTAGTAATCTCATATCCGCCTGCAATGTCGTTAGTCGCAACTGCACTGCCATACTTGTGGTCCCAGTTCTTGTTGAGTCTCAGGAGCCAGCCCTGGCCTTCCGTGAAGCTGATGACAGGAGATTCCCAGACATTCTTCGCAGCATTGTAGGTAAGTTCCTTCTCCTCGGACTCATTCCATCCGTTGAAGTCACCTATCATAGCGACTTTGGACACGACCTCCCTTGCAACAGTCTTGGTCTTGGTGCTGATAGTCAGCCACATGATAGGCTCATCCGCTGATACAGAGAAGTTGCCGTCAGAATTTTTCGGATCCGCAACCTCCCAGCCTTCAGGAGTATAGCCCTCATTCATTCCGACCCAAGACTGGTTTTCATCGACAATCTTGAAGTAATAAGGTGTCTCTGCGTCATTAGAAACATCGACAAGAATCTTGTACGTGCTGGTACCTGCCTCCGTTTCCCAGATTTCAGTTCCCAACTGATTCCAGTCCTGATACTTTCCAGGGAGCCAGATGTTCTTCTTAGGAGGAAGATAAGTATAAACTGAGAAAGCGACTTTCTCTGAAGTCAATACTGGTGAGTTTACCACGTCCTTGAGGGCAGCCTCCACATAGGCATTGACAGTGACAGTGGTGTTTTTTTCACCTTTCAGTGAGCTGCATATCATGCCGACAAGGTCTCCCTTGTTGATACTGAGAGAGTTCTTGTAGTTCTGTCCTATAAGAGCCTTCTCTGAGCCAAGTTCGGCATATACCGAGTAGAGAATTTCTGTTCTGGCCCCGAAATCAGCAGGGTCCCAAGTGAAATTGACCTGTTCCACCTTGGTGGTATTGGCATCGGAGATGACATTGGAAACCGGTCTGAGGACAGGGGCCGTCAACTCTGACGAAATCTGTTCCTTTGGCAAATCCAAGGTGCAAGAAGCAGCCAGAACCGAGGCGGCGACCATTGCCATATATTTCAATGATTTCATAATATCAATTTTAAATGTTATCAATTCTGCTAATAACCTTCATTCTGAACGAGATTGCTGTTTGAACTGAGGTCGCTCTGGATAATCGGGAATATTGTCTTGTATGAAGGGAGAGCAATCTTTCCGTTCATAAGTCCGCCCTTGAGTGTCCAAGGATAATTCACGTCAGTGAACTTGCCGAAACGGATGAGATCCACACGACGGTGACCTTCCCACATGAATTCACGTGCCCTTTCATCGAGCAGCCACTCGAGATTTACCTCTGACGGCATTGATACGCCTGCACGGTCACGGAGGTCCTTCACATATTTGAGAGCATCAGCATCCTTTACGACACCGCCATTGAGACGGGCATCTGCCTCAGCATAATTGAGATACATCTCGGCGAGACGGAAGATAGGCATATCGGCAGAGGAGAGTTTCCAGTTTCCAGGAACGCCATCCTGCTGAACGAGTTTGTCTTTGGAATCAAGTCCGCAGAACTTCCAGCACATCCAGCCTGTAGAAACCTGTTTTTGATCGAAGTCCTGGACTGAACCGTAATTGGTGAAGAACGCACGCTTGTCACTGGCTGCCCTGTCATATCCGAAGACATTGGTCTTGCTTCCCCATACTACACCATTGAGCTGGAAACGTGCGACATAGTCATTAGGAACATGGTAACCGGCCCAGTTTTCAGCATTGATTTTGGAAAGACCGAACTCTGCACCGAGTTTGAGGTTTGCCTCCTCGCTGAGAGATGCGGAAGCAAATGTTGAAGTTCCGCCCCAGCTCTGTGTGGAAACTCTGTCATAAGCGATAGCGAAGATGAATTCTTTTTCTGCTGAACCGTTCTCGGTATTGTCCTGACGGAACATGTCAGAATACTTTGGAGCGAGAGAATATCCCATTCCGATGACCTTCTTGGCGGCATCCTTGGCATCCTGCCATCTTGCAGTACCGGTATAGACCTCAGCATTGAGGTACATACGGCTGAGAAGTGCCCATACGGAACCCTTGGTAGGACGAGGATATGGAACAGAACCCACGGCAGGCATTGCGCTGTTATCAGAACCGAGGTCAAGAAGCTCAGTTTCAAGCCAGTTGAAGAGGTCAGCCCTGGTGATACGGGACGGATTTGCGCCACCGATATTCTCAGGCATAGGGAAAGGAGGGTTTCCGAATTCATCCATAAGAACGTAGAAGAACATTGCCCTATGGAAACGGGCTTCAGCCCTGTATCCTGCAATCTCACCCTTGAGTGAAGACTGGCCACGAGCCTCGATCTTGCTGTCTGTAGTCTGGAGAAGGAATTCGTTAACGAGAGCGATGGCCTTCACCGCACGGGTATATACTGCTACCAGAGCATCGTTAGTACTTGAGCCCCATGAATCATGCTGAAGTTCAGTAAGATAAGAGTCACCCCAGACGCACTTGAGTCCGTCACAGGTCATTTCGTTCATGTTGAACCACTGTCTCAGGAACTCTGACTGTCCGGAATCTGAGAATCCGAGGTCATTTTTGCCAGCATCATCCTGACCTACAAGCATATAGTAGCCATTGATGTAGGCGAGAGCCTTGAGGTAGCTGTCTTCATTGGCATACGCGTTTTCCGACGTGAAGTCAGTCGTGTTCAAAGGAAGTGTATCCAAATCCTTGAGGCATGATGAAAACAGTATCGCCGCTACTGAAAGTATGAATAATTTGTTTATGAATTTCATAATGTTGTTCCTCCTGCTTAGAATGAAATGTTAAGACGAAGAGTATAGAGACGAGGACGAGGATAAACGTAATTGTCCACACCGTCGATATTGTTGATTTCCGGATCAAGTCCTGAGTATTTGGTGAATGTGCATACATTCTGGACAGAACCTGCAAGACGGATTTTGAGGTTGTTCTTGAGATTGAAGGTATAGCCGAGATTGATGTCGTCAATCTTGAAGAATGTCGCATCCTCAATCCAAAGGTCTGAATATTTCTGTGTCTCGCTGTTAGGAGCGTGCCACTCAGGAAGGAGCCACTTAGGGCAGAGGTTGTCAATGTAACCCTTGGTCCAGTTGTCGCTGTATGATGAAGAATATCCGAGGGCTACCTTATTGATGAGCTCGGCTCCGATAGAACCGTGACCGTTGATACCCAAATCCCAGTTCTTGTATCTTACCTGAGTGCTGATACCGTAGTAAGCCCAAGGTGTAGCGCTGCAGCCGGTCATGTAACGGTCATCAGCATTGATTTTGCCGTCGCCGTTGCGGTCCACGAAAGCATTCTGGACAGGCTTGCCTTCAGCATCATAGAGCTGCTGGTACATATAGTATGTATATGGAGCGAAGCCTTTTCTGTGGAGTGAGCTGAAGCCGACATTGGCACCCATTGAAGGGCCTGTCTCTACTCCGAGGTAGGTTTCATCGCTGTTGGTCAGCTTGGTAATCTTCACGTCCTGGAAGGTGATGTTTCCACCGATTTTCCAGTTCCAGTCCTTGGTCTCTACAGGTACGAAGTTGGCTGAGAGCTCGATACCCTTGTTCACCATTGTTCCGATATTGGAAATCACCTGCTTGCCGAAGTTCGAACCAAGAGGAATTGAGATATTGTTCAGAAGGTCGAATGTGTTGCGGTAGTAAGCCTCGACTGTACCGGAAATCCTGTCATTGAGGAAACCGAAATCCAAACCTACGTTGTAAGTCTCAGTTGTCTCCCACTTGATGTTAGGGTTGTAGGCCAATGGTGAGAGAAGGTTATAAGACTTGCCGGCAGCACCCATAGGATACTGCATCGTCACAGACGCTGACTCATAGTATCTTGCGATGTAAGGATAATAGTCGTCTCCGATATCCTGCTGTCCGGTGCGGCCCCATCCGAGACGGAACTTGAGGGCTGATACTGACCTGTTGCCCTTCAGGAATTCCTCATTGGCAATGTTCCATGCGAATGCTGCAGAAGGGAAGAAACCCCAACGGTTTGAAGGAGAGAAACGGCTGGATGCGTCACCGCGGGCGGTGAAAGTGAAGAGATATCTCGAATCGAAGCCGTAGTTGAGACGTCCGAAGAATGAAATCAGGTAGTACTCTTTGGCATTGACAGGAGCGATATGATATACGGTTTTCCTGTCATTGTTGTAGTACTGTGAGTTCTCGTACTTGATGTAGTTGTGCTGCCAAGAATAACCTGCCATCGCATTGAAATTGTGTTTTCCCCAAGTTTCATTGTAGTCGAGGTAGGCCTCCAGAAGCATATTCTTGTTGAAGTTCTTGTACTTCTCATAGAGGTCCGGAGCACTGGTAAGCGAACTGCGTGAACCGACGGTGTTGTACTTGGTGCCGTTGGTCCTGGCGATATCCATACCCAAGTTCAGGTTTGCCCTCAACGCCTCAAGTCCATGTACCTTATAGTCAATCTGCAAGTTGCCTACTCCACGGTAGGTATGTCCGTAGTTGACGTAGTCATAAACTGCAGAAAGAGGGTTGGCGGCTGCCATGGTATTAGGCACACCTGCGCTGAACCAGTTCCAGTAACCGTTGGAAATGGCAGTCTTGTCGATGTTGCCTTCAGCATCCGTGAAATAGATAGGCTTGGTAGGATCGAATGAAAGAGCACTCTCTACAGGGTTATTGGCCCAGTTGGTATGCTGATATACGCCTTTGGCATTGAAATTAATCGAAAGATGCTCGTCGAAGAATTTAGGAGAAAGGCTTACGTCAATGTTACCTCTCTGGTTGTCACCGACTTTGATGGTAGCCTGGTCGAGGTTGTAGCCCATGCTGACACGGAAAGGAACAACTCCACCTGAATAAAGGCTGATGTTGTGGTCAGTATTCACGCCGATACGGTAAATCTGATCCTGCCAGTTAGTGTTGTACATTGTACCGTCCACACCGAGAAGTTCGATAGCTTCAGGACGATATTCCTTGATATAGTCAAAGAACTGGTCTCCGTCCATCATCTTGATGGCATCGGTATTCTGCTTGAGGGAAACGCTTCCGCTGTAGCCTACGTGGATACCTTTGCCTGTTCCTTTCTTGGTAGTGATGATGATCACACCGTTGGAAGCGCGTGAACCGTAGATAGCGGTAGCGGATGCATCCTTGAGGACAGAGTAAGACTCGATGTCGTTAGGATTGACAGTAGCAAGCGGATCGCCCATGCCGGCACCGCCGTCCTTTGTTACAGGAACACCGTCAATGACAATGAGAGGGTCATTTGATGCGGTAAGAGATGCCGCACCGCGGATTCTGATGGTAGAAGAAGAACCCGGCTGTCCGTTCGCAGGAGTGATGTTAAGTCCGGAAACCTTACCGAGAAGCATTGAGCTCGGAGAAGTAACGGCTCCACGGTTGACCTCTTCTGCATTGATGGCGGTAACGGAACCGGTCATGTCGCTCTTCTTGACTGTACCGTAACCGATGACCACTACATCGTCGAGATACATGGCATCTTCCTGAATGACAGTCTTCGCAGGATTGGTTTTTGCCACGAAGGTCACAGTCTTGTATCCGATACAGCTGACTTCAATGATTGCATCAGCTGAGGACACTTTCAGTGTGTAATTGCCGTCAATGTCAGTCGACAATCCGTTGGTAGTACCCTTTTCGAGAACGGTCGCGCCGATTACAGGCTGGCCGGTCTGATCCATGACGGTACCCCTTACTTCAAACCCGTTCTGGGCTGACAGATCAGGGGTGATGAGAAACAGTCCCATCAGTCCCACTATAAAAGATAGAAATCTGTTCATAGGATCTTATTGTTATTAGTTTAAAAAATATAGTAATTATTTTCAATTTTCTCTGATAAAAGCGACAGATACCGCAGCCAACAGCATGAAGACGCAGGCCAATGCCAACATCATCACGGCATTCGAGCCGAAACAGTATTTCACGATGACTCCTCCTGTAAGTCCGATGACTATCTGCGGTATGGTGATGGTGAAATTGAAGATACCCATGTAAACGCCCATACGTTTCGGGTCAACTGTGCGGGAAAGAATCGCGTAAGGCATGGCGAGAATGCCGGCCCAGGCAATTCCGATACCCAGCATCGGTATCATCAATGCATATTTGTCTTTCAGCAGACAGAGTCCCGCGAAGCCGAGAACTCCGAACAGGAGACATGTGGCATAGACTCTCTTGTTTCCGAATCTGGTCGCGAGCTTCGTCATGAACAGAGCGGCGATGCAGGCAGGAATCGGATAGACTCCGTTAAGGACACCGACCCAGGTCTGTGTCTCCCCTTCCGAAAGAAGGACGCCACCTGCTGTCACTGAACCAGTTATGGCAGGTTTCAGATATGTCCACATGATGAACAGTGCCGCCCATGAGAAGAACTGGGTCACGCCGATGCGGATCATCGCGGACGGGGTGTTCCTTATCAATGTCATGAAACTTGGCTTCTCCTCAGGTTCACTTGCATTGACCTCGGCGATACCATTGTACTCGGCGAATTCCTTCGGAGGATACTCCTTGGTCTTGAATGCTGTCACCAGGACGGTGGCCAGAAGGATTGCACCTCCTATATAATAGGACCATGCAATGTGGGATGAAACCTGACCGGGAACAGCTTCGTCGCTTACACCGGCCCATGTCATTATCAGCGGGAGGACGGCTCCAATTACGGCACCTATATTGATAAGGAAAGTCTGGACGACATAACCTTCAGTCTTCTGCGAGTCGTCGAGCATGTCAGCGACAAGCGCCCTGAACGGCTGCATGGTAACATTGAAAGAAAGGTCCATGAAAAGGAGGATGAACGCTCCCATCGCGAGAGGGGCCAATGCCAGAAGAGTCGGGCAGTTCGGCATGAGCATGAGTGCTATCGTCGAAATCAATGCTCCTCCGAGTATATACGGGATGCGTCTGCCGAATCTGGTCCATGTCCCGTCTGAGAACATGCCTACGATAGGCTGGATGACCATTCCGGCAAGCGGTGCCGCCAACCAGAAATAGCTCAGGTGACTTACGTCAGCACCGAGTGATTCGAATATGGTGGATGTGTTTGAATTCTGCAGGGAATATCCTATCTGGACTCCAAGGAATCCGAAGCTCAGGTTCCATATCTGCCAAAAAGATAATTTCGGTTTCTTGTTCATTGGTTTTCGATTGTTCTATGTGGTCGCGGAATTGTCAAGTTCCGTTTCTGTCACTGTCAAGGTCTCAGGTACTCCCTCGAACCTTAAAACGCTGTCTCTTATACACATCTCC
>ERZ1026852.761-NODE-761-length-18927-cov-3.627596_pt1 | contig 18927 bp, 12 predicted proteins | sample MGYA00380156_ERZ1026852 | MGnify/ENA primary metagenome ERZ1026852 (study PRJEB33269, sample SAMEA4719792) | human gut metagenome | biome: human-associated habitat; feature: organic feature; material: feces | place: Cameroon | collected 2013-10 ...
GTGATGAACGATGTGGTTACGCTTCGCCTGTCGGCGAGCGGTAGCCCTTGCCCGCCGACAGGCGAAGCGTAACCACATCGTTCATCACCCACTTCACATGAGCGCGCGGCGTGAGGAACGTGCCATAGACGTTGTTATGATCGACACGGAGACCCGCCATAGCCACGAAGCGCTGGTGGAGGTTGAACGTGTATTGCGCATAGGCACCGGGGACGGTCTCGCTTTCGATCATCGTCTCCGTGGGGAGCGTCGCGTCGTGGACGAGGCGCACATTCTGATGGAGGTAGTCGTGGTTGAGGCTCAGACCGGTCGAGAGATTGTGCTCATGACCCAGGTTGGTCTCAAAGACGAGAGAGGCGTAGGCATTCTTCTCGTTGACGTCATAGATCTTCAGTCCGTAGCCAGCCTTCTGCTGGTGCATGGAGACATTGCCCATCAGGGCGATACTGCTCTCCTGCTCGTTCTCGAAGACGTAGGCATGCTTCATCGAAGCCTCGTAACGGTTGGTCTCAATATCTATTTTATACAGAGGCTGACCATGGGGATTGGCGTGGCCTTTCACCTGTCCCGTGTTGCGGTCCTCCTTGAGTGCTCCGATGCTGCCATGGAAGATATACTTACCCGAACGAGCCCACCAGCGATTCTGGATGTTGTACTGTCTCACCTGCGGATCGTCCTGGAATCCATCGCCATTGCCATCATGATGATTCCAGTTGTTCTCAAAGTGGGTCAGCAGCTCAGTAGCGCAGTTCTCATTGCCATTGATATGGAGATTGGCCATCGCATTGGCCTCAAACTTACCCATGCTGCTGCCATAGAGATTGAACTGCACCTGCTGCTCGTCCTCCGGCTTCAGATACTGTACGTTGATCTGTCCCGTCATGGCCTCGTAGCCGTTCTTGACGGAGGCGTTGCCCTTCGACACCTGGATGCTGTTCATCCAAGATCCAGGGACGTAGCCCAAGGCAAAGGGAGCAGCCGAACCGCGGAAGTTGGGCAGCAGCTCGGACAACATCTGCACATAGGTGCCGCCGAGGCCCAGGAGCTTGATCTGCTTCGCTCCCGTGGCAGCGTCCGAATAGTTGACATCCACGGAAGGGTTGTTGACGAAACTCTCGCCGAGGTTGCAGCAAGCGGCCTTGAAGAGCTCGCCCTTGAGCATCGCCTGACCGTTGATGGCACCACCCATCGAGCGGACGGTCTGTCGCTTGGTGATCGTCACCTCGTTGATATGCTGGTCGGGCAGCATCACCTCGGTCGTATCCGAAGCGATGGAGACGGGATCTACGGTGCTCGCCGCCCCACTCTGGGCATGGACAAGCGTGGGCAACAGCAGGGAGGCTGCCGCAATGACGCACTTATTCTTACTCTTTCTGTGATTCATTTTTCTTGATAATAATGAGGTCGGTACACTCGTTTGTACTTTGACGGTGCAAAATTAGGGGAAAACTCTTGCAACCGAGTTGCAAAATGGTGTAAAGCTGAAAAATGAGGGTAAATAAAGGAACCCTTAAAATGAGGGGCAAATAGGGGGAAAAAGAAAAACCTTGCAACTCTCATGAGTTGCAAGGAATCTTGGAGGGTGGAAGGTGGGACTCGAACCCACGACATTCAGAACCACAATCTGACGCTCTAACCAACTGAACTACGTCCACCATGTTACACTCAACAAGCTTTCTCGTTAAGCGGGTGCAAAGGTAGAAAGAATATTTCGTTCGCGCAAATTTTTGCGGCAATATTTTTCAAAAAAGTACTTTTTACCCTGTAAAACACTTAGCAGCCCCCTTTTTCTCCTTGTTAGATATATAAAAGGAGCATCGGACCCAGGGCGGAGACATTGCCGACGGAGAAGTTCTCGGCTCACCATGCCATGCTACTCGGCCGCATGGCCATGGCTGTTGGACTCCGTCTTGCTCTGGCTGCTGCCACTCACCGTCCCCGTAGTATCCTCGGGAGCGGGCTGCTCTATCTCCTCGGGCACCTCCTCTTCCACTTCGGGCTGTTCGGGCTGCTCGACGATCGTGTCAACCTGCGTTTGCGGTTTGTCGTCCACCACCGGCTCCTCATAAGGAATGGTATCGGCAGGCAGGACATCAGGCTGCTCGGGCTGCGACGACGAGGTAGAGAACATGGCGAAGCCTATCACGGCCACTACCAGCACCACTACCGCCACGCCTATCCACAGCCAGCGCCGGTTGGGGCGGTCGTCCTCGTCCACCGTGGCTGCATGCCAAGGATTCTTCGGGCCACCACCCGTGGGTCGGGGCGCCTCGTAGTGCTCACCCTTGGCAGCATTGGGCAGCGTGATCTGCATCACGCCATGACACTCCGGACATTGGCATTCGACCGTCATGCCCGGTTCGGCATCGATGATAAACTGCGTTCCGCAGTTGTCGCAAGTAATCTGATATTTCATTTATTACTCCTTTCCAAGTTTGATCAAGACTGTGCTTGACAGTTCTTCTCCAGTTCAGGCTTCACGGCCTGGAGCACCCTTTCGGTCGCTCCCGTGAGTTTTTCGACAAAGGCAGCAGCCCGTCCCGCACTCTCCTGGAGGAAAGCCTCATCCTTGGTGAAGCGGTCCATCAGCTGAGCAAAGCCCGCATCATCAGAGACCTCGAAGCCACCCTGGGCCGCTATCAGTCCCTGCGCCTCCTGGAAATGCTTGTTATTGGGTCCGAAGAGGACCGGCATACCCCATACCGCAGCCTCCAGCACATTGTGGATGCCCACACCGAAGCCTCCACCCACATAGGCCACGCGGCCATAGTGATAGACCGAGGAGAGAAGTCCGAAGCAGTCGATGATCAAGACGTCGGCATCGGCCACGGTCTCCTCGCTCGACTGGGTGTAGCGGGCCACCTTCTTGCCTTGCAGCAACTGGCGGATCTGCGCCAGGTGCTCCTCCTTGATGACATGAGGAGCGATGATGAGTTTCCACTCGGGATGGGAGGCAAAGTAGCGAAGGAAGAGTTCCTCGTCGGGCAACCAAGAGGACCCTGCCACGAGGACACGGTGCGAGTCGCCGACAAAGCGCTCCACCAAGGGCAACTGCTTGCGCGCCTCCCTCACCTGGAGCACGCGGTCAAAACGGGTGTCGCCCACAACCTCCACCTGGTCGATGCCTATCGAGGAGAGCAGCAGGCTACTCTCCTCGTTCTGAACGAAGAAGCGGCTGAAGCAGCGCAACACGCGGCCATACTGCCGTCCGTAGGGACGGAAGAAGATCTGACCAGGGCGGAAGATGCTGCTCACGCTATAGGTCGGCACCCCGCGATGGTTCAAGATATGGAGGTAGTTGTACCAAAACTCATACTTCACGAAAAAGGCCATGACAGGGCGTACGGTGCGAAGGAAGCGACGCGCGTTGCCGACGGTGTCGATCGGGAGGTAGGTGACGATGTCCGCCCCCTTGTAGTCCTTGCGCACCTCGTAGCCCGAAGGCGAGAAGAAGGTGAGCAGGATCTTGTAGTCGGGAAACTCGCGGCGTATGGCCTCCATCAACGGACGGCCTTGCTCAAACTCGCCGAGCGACGCGGCATGAAACCAGACATAGCGAGCCGTAGGATCGACCCGCTGCTGAAGCACGCCAAAGGCTGCTTGCTCGCCACGCCACATCTTGCGCACCTTCGAGTCGAAGCGCGCAGCAATGCGGACGCCCAGTTGCATGGCATACATGATGAAGTTGTACATTACCTCTTGTAGGGTTGATGATTAGCTAATGACGTGAGAGACAGAATGGCGGGCACGCCCGCCCGTTCTTATCCCAGTTCGCTGATGGCGCGATGGAGGCGACGGAGGGTCTCCTCCTTGCCGAGGAAGGCCGAGATGTCAAACATACCGGGACCCTTGCCGATACCGACAAGCGCCAGGCGGAACGCGTTCATCACGTCGCCGAGCTTGTAGCCCTTCTCCTCGACCCACTTCATCACCACTGGTTCCTGGCCCTCAACCGAGAAGTCCTCGACCTCCTGGAGCACCTGCGCCAGTTCGGTCATCTGCTGGGCGGAATACTCCTTCCAGCGCTTCTTCGCCGTTTTCTCGTCATACTCCGTGGGAGCGATGAAGAAGAAGGCGCAGAGCGGCCACAACTCATGGACGAAATCGACACGGTCCTTCATCATGTGGACCACCTGGCGCACACGATCCATGGTCGTATCGACGCCATTGTTGGCCACGATGGGCGCGAAGAGGCCTGCGATCTCCTCGTCGCTCTTCCGCAGCATATACTCGTGGTTGAACCAAATCGCTTTCTTGTAGTCGAACTTCGCTCCTGCCTTGGAGCACTTCGTGATGTCGAAGGCCTCCACCAGCTCGTCGAGCGAGAACATCTCCTGCTCCGTGCCCGGATTCCATCCCAGCAGGGCAAGGAAATTGACCACCGCCTCGGGGAAATAGCCACTCTCGCGGAAGCCTGTGCTGACCTCTCCCGTCTTCGGGTCTTCCCACTCCAGGGGGAAGACGGGGAATCCGAGGCGGTCGCCATCACGCTTCGACAGTTTACCCTTGCCCTCAGGCTTGAGCAGCAACGGCAGGTGGGCGAAGCGCGGCATGGTGTCCTCCCAGCCGAAAGCACGGTAGAGCAGGACGTGGAGGGGCGCACTCGGGAGCCACTCCTCGCCACGGATCACGTGGCTAATGCCCATCAAGTGGTCATCGACAATATTGGCCAAGTGGTAGGTGGGCAGCTCGTCGTGGCTCTTGTAGAGCACCTTGTCGTCGAGGATATCGGTCTTGACGTGGACGTCGCCACGGATCATATCGTGGACCACGACCTCCTCGCCCGGCTCCACGAGGAAACGGACGACATACTGCTCGCCGTCGTCGATGAGCTGCTTGACCTCCTCGGCAGAACGCGTGAGAGAGTTGCGCATCGTCAGTCGCGTGTGGGCGTCATACTGGAAGTTCTTCACCTCAGCACGCTTCTGCTCCAGTTCCTCGGGCGTATCGAAGGCATAGTAGGCCTTGCCCTCGTCGAGGAGCTGCTGCACATACTCCTTATAGATCTCCCTGCGCTCGCTCTGACGGTACGGGCCGTGGCTTCCACCGAAGCTGACACCCTCGTCAAAGTGGATACCCAACCAGCGGAACGACTCCAGGATATACTCTTCCGCTCCCGGTACGAAGCGGCTGGAGTCTGTGTCCTCAATGCGGAACACCAGCGATCCATGATGCTGGCGGGCAAACAAATAGTTGAACAAAGCCGTGCGAACACCGCCAATATGCAACGCTCCCGTGGGACTGGGTGCAAAGCGAACCCGCACCTGCGAAGACGCTGCTTCTGCTGTAAATTTTTCTTCCATCATAAATTGATAAGCGTGGATAGCCTAAAATTTTCGGCAAAAGTAATGCTTTTTTTTCGATTATACCATATTTTTTTCGTAATTTCGCCGAGTAAAGGCATTTATGCCCCTATACTAAGGGCTAAGAACCAACCAAAACGAACATTACGCATCATGAAGCAATTCAGACATAACGGCACCAGCAACTGGCCTTCCATCCTTACGCGCATAGCGCTCGTGCTGACGAGCGTGACCATCATCGTCCTGTTTTTGCCTCGCGACAGCAGCCGACTTCTGCACTATAGCGAGGGCCAGCCGTGGACGGACGGCGCCCTGATCGCCCCCATCGACTTCCCCGTATTCAAGTCGGAGGCGACCCTGAAGTATGAGCGCGACTCCGTGCGCGAACGCTTCCAGCCCTACTTCAACTGGGACGACCGCGTGGAGGAGCAGTCGCTCCAGGCATTTCATGAGAAGTTCAAGGACGGCATACCGGGACTGACGGGCAACTACGTCCAGATCATCGCCCATAGGTTGCACCAGATCTACGAGCGCGGCGTGCTCGACCCCACCCAGCTGGCGCAGTATAGCGATGGCGACACGACGACGGCCATCCGCGTCGTGACGGGCAAAGAGGCCGTGACGCTGCCCACGGATAGCGTGCTGACGACGCTCGGCGCCTACCAATACCTCTTCCTCGACGACCGTCTGATGCCGGTGAGGGCCAAGTTGCAGGCTTGCAACCTCAACGATTTCATCTCGCCCAACCTCCGCTACGACCGAAGCCGGAGCGAAATGGAACTCAACGACAATCTCAGCCTCATCACGCAGGCAAGCGGAATGGTGCTCAAGGGGCAGCGCATCATCACCCAGGGCGACATCGTCACCTCGCGGATGATGCTCGTGCTCAACTCCTACGAGCGTGCCATGGCGAAGCAGAGCGCCTCGGAGAACGAATTGCGATCGACCATAGCGGGACAGACCATCTACATCCTGCTGCTCGTCTCGCTCTTCACCCTCTATCTGGCACTCTTCCGCAAGGACTACTTCACGAAACCGCGATCCATAGCCATGCTCTACGCCTTGCTCGTCTTCTTCCCGCTCCTGACGTCCTTCATGATGAAGCACCCGTTTTTCAGCATCTATATCATCCCGTTTGCCATCTCGTCCATCTTCGGGCGCGTCTTCATGGACTCGCGAACGGCCTTCATCCAGCACGTCACGACCATCCTCATCTGTGCCGTGGCCGTGAAATACCAGTATGAGTTTATCACCGTACAGCTGGTGGCGGGCCTCGTGGCAATCTACTCGCTCCGCGAACTGTCGCGAAGGAGTCAGATATTCCTCACGGCGATCCTCGTCACGGCTGCCTCGGCGCTGGTCTATTTCGCGCTCCAGCTCATCCAGACGGATGATGTTTCGAAACTCGACCGCGCCATCTACTACCACTTCACGATCAATGGTTTCTTCCTCCTCTTCACCTATCCCTTGATGCTGGTGATCGAGAAGGCCTTCGGATTCACCTCGACGGTGACGCTCTTCGAGCTTTCCAATACAAACAACCCGTTGCTTCGCGAACTGAGCGAGAAGGCGCCGGGCACGTTCCAGCACTCCATCACCGTGGGCAACCTGGGAGCGGAGATAGCCAACAAGATTGGGGCCAAGGCGCAACTGGTGCGTACGGGGGCGCTCTACCATGACATCGGAAAGATGGAGAACGCGGTCTATTTCACGGAGAACCAGGCGGGCTTCAACCCGCACGACAAACTGTCGGACACGGAGAGCGCGGCCATCATCATCGGCCACGTCACGGAAGGACTGCGCCTGGCCGAGGAGCACCACCTGCCACAGGTCATCCGCGACTTCATCGCCACGCACCACGGCACGGGACTGACGCGCTACTTCTACATCAAATATACCAACGAGCATCCCGACGAGGAGGTCGATGAGAGCCTGTTCCGCTACTCGGGTCCGAACCCGTTCACGCGCGAGCAAGCGATCCTGATGATCTGCGACACGGTAGAGGCGGCTTCGCGATCCCTCAAGGAGTATTCTCCCGAGAGCATCAGCGCCTTGGTCGATAGTATCATCCAGTCACAGGTGCGCGAGGGCTTCTTCAACGACTGCCCCATCACCTTCCGCGACCTGCAGACGGCCAAGAACGTGCTCATCGGGCGCCTGAAGTCGATCTACCACACCCGCATCTCCTACCCCGAACTCAGCGAAGAGGCTCGCAAGAAGGTGGAAGAGAAGAAAGAGGAGGAGGAAAAGAAGCGGGAAGAACTTACCGAGCAAGTGACGGAAGGCACGGAGAAGAAAGAGGAAGACAACGTATAATTGGAATAATATAGACAAGCGTCCTGCCTCGGCAGGATATCGGGTAAAAAAGAGAATGGGACTCATCAGCCCTTGTTATGTGAAGGCTTGGTGAGTCCCTTTCTTCTATTGCTTCTATTTTGGTTCTTGTCCTGGCGAAGCGTTGTTCATAGTTGTTTCCCTTGCAACAGCCCTTGGTCTGCATGGGCCTCGAAGAGGCGATGTCCCCGCGAAGCGTTGTTACTTGTTGTAAAAGTTGTTCAAGTTGTTTTCTATGTGTCCACGTCGAATCACACCATTTTCGAGAAGAATATCAATTTTTCCTATCGCTATTAGGACAGGCGACCACTACAGGCTGCGGCGATAGATCTCTATCACTTCGTCGCGGGTCAAGGTGTGGTAGCCACCGGTATTGCGAGGACAGACGTCGGCATACTTTTCGATGTCGGCTTCCTTGGCATCGACCTCCGTGATGGTCATGGCGAGGCCGAGCTCGCGCATCCAGGACTCCATCGTCTCCAGTCCTTCGAGAGCCACGGCCTTGTCGTCCTTGCCCTCGGGACGCACGTCCCATACAGCGAGGGCCAGGCGCTTGAAGCGGGCCACGGCCTCGTCGCTCTTCTCTATCAGCAGGCGGTAGTAGGCGCCCGATACTGCCGAGAGCGTATGGCCATGGATGGCATTGGTAAAGGCTGCCACGGCCTGTCCCAGCATATGGACCTCCCAGTCCGTGGCCTTGCCACACTCCGTCAGGCCATTGAGGCCCCACGTGGCCGTCCACATGATATTGCTGCGCGCCTCATAGTCCTCGGGATTGACCAAGGCCTTGCGCGAACTGACGATCAGCGAGCGCATGAGGCCCTCGGCCAGGTAGTCGCTCGTGTTGTCGTCGCTTCCCGAGAGATACTGCTCCAGGATGTGGGACATGATGTCGTAGATGCCCGCCACCATGTGATACTTCGGGACGGTGTAGGTAAACTCCGGGTTGAGGATGGCAAAGTCAGGATTGCGGAAGTGGTTGAACAACTTCAGTTCCTCCTTGTGCGAGGAGATGACCGATCCACTATTCATTTCCGATCCCGTGCCCGCCATGGTCAACACCACGCCCACGGGCGTCCAGCGACTGTCGAGTTTGCCGAAATGCTTGAAATAGTAGTCCCACGGATCGCGCTCCTGGTAGGCTGAGGCCGAGACCGCCTTGGCATAGTCGGCCGTAGAACCGCCACCGACGGCGAGGATGAGATCCACCCCCTCCTCACGCACCTTGCGAGCACCCTCCAGCACTTTCTCGATGTCCGGATTGGGCAAGACGCCTCCGTCCTCGATGATGGTCTTGCCCGCCTCGCGCAGTACCTTGACCACCTGGTCGTAGATGCCAAAGCGCTTGATGGATCCTCCGCCATAGGAGAGCATGACCTTCGGACCATAGTTTTTGAGTTCGTCGCCGAGCAAGCCCAGCGCGTCCTTACCAAAATGTACTTTGGTAGCGTTGTGATAAGTGAAGTTTCCTAACATAACCTTTCTTCTTTATGTGATTGATAACGCTTGCAAAGGTAGCCATTTTCTCTCGATCTTCCGAAACCCTTTTTGGGGAAAAACTTACCCAAAAGACGGAAATCAGGCCTCCAGCGCAGCAAGGAAACTGCAGATGCTGGGAAAGAGCAAGTTGCTCCCCTCCCCCGCCAAAGCCTCGTCGGGGAGCGGTCCCGAGTTGATGGCGACCGTGAAGCAGCCTGCTGCCACGCCCGCTCTCACCCCTAAGGGAGCGTTTTCGACCACGATGCCCTGCCACGGCTGCAAGTTGCCCGCCTTGCGCAGTCCCGCGAGATAAGGATCGGGCGCCGGCTTGCCGTTCTTCACGTCATAAGCCGTAGTGATATGCGCCTCGTCGAGGAAGTCGCCGAAGTCGTGGAGCAAGCGCAGGATGAGCGGCCGCTGTCCGCTGCCCGTGACGACATTGATGCTCAGTCCGCGAGACGCAAACCAGCCCATCAATTCGCGCACGCCGTCGAAGATACGCGTCTCCGGCAACTCATGGAAGTAGCGCGTCTTGACGTCATACATCCTTTGTGCCTCCGCCTCATCGACCTCGCGCCCCAGCTGACGCTTCACATAGTCGCGGATCGTGTCCACGCCCCTTGCCCCCTCTGTGGCATAGGCGTCGGCCTCCGTGAAATGGATTCCGAAGTCGCTCATGGCACGCTTCCATGCCTTCGCATGATGGGGCATACTATCATATAGCACGCCGTCCATATCAAACAGTACGGCCTTGGGGTCAAACCGTTCGTAGCCGTGCTGATCCAAATAGTGCTTGATCTCGTTGTCGAACATAATCACTTGATTCCATCAAAAAGGCGACGTGTCAGAGTCGGAGAAAAGCCGTTAGGCCCTTGCCTTCCGAGACACGCCGCCATGCTATTGCTATCTCTCTTTACGCCTCCTGGCTCAGACGCTCCTGGATGGCCTTGCTCTCGGCCTCATATCCCGGTTTGTCGAGCAGGGCGAACATATTCTTCTTATACGCCTCCACGCCCGGCTGGTTGAAGGGGTTGACGCCGAGGACGTTGCCACTGATGCCACAGCCGATCTCGAAGAAGTAGATGAGCTGGCCGATGTAGTAGGCATTGAGGCGCGGCAGGGTGATACGGATCTGCGGCACTCCTCCGTCGGAATGGGCCAGGCGCGTGCCCAGCTCCGCCATCTTGTTGACCTCATCGACGCGCTTCCCCTCCAGGAAGTTGAGGCCGTCGAGGTTCTCCTCGTCGTGCGGGAAGAGGAGCTCATGCTCGGGTGTCTCCACGCTCAGCACGGTCTCCCAGATGGAGCGTTCGCCCTCCTGGATCCATTGTCCCATGGAGTGGAGGTCGGTCGTGAAGTCGCAAGACGCGGGGAAGATGCCCTTATGATCCTTGCCCTCGCTCTCGCCATAGAGCTGCTTCCACCACTCGGCCACGAAATGGAGCTTCGGCTGGAAGTTGGCCATGATCTCGATTTTCTTGCCCGCCTTCTGGTAGAGCGCGTTGCGCACGGCTGCATACTGCGCCGCGATATTGTCGCAGTAGGGCACGTCCAGTCCTGTGGCCTTCTCCATGTCCTGGGCGCCCGCCACGAGCTGGCGGATATCAAATCCTGCCACGGCGATCGGGAGCAGACCCACCGGCGTGAGGACCGAGAAGCGTCCACCCACGTTGTCGGGGATGACGAACGTCTTGTAGCCCTCCTTGTCGGCAGCCGCACGGGCCGCACCCTTGTGGGCGTCGGTGATGGCGACGATCACATCCTTGGCCGCCTCCTTGCCCCGCTCGGCCTCACACTGCTTCTTCAGCAGGCGGAAGGTGAGGGCCGTCTCCGTGGTCGTGCCGCTCTTGGAGATATTGATCACGCCAAAGCGCTTACCCTTCAGATAGGTGGTCAGTTCGTAGAGGTAGTCCTCGCCAATGTTGTTGCCGGCAAAGAGGATGACCGGGTTGCGGTCGTCGCGGACCAGCCACGAGAAACTATTGCCCAGGGCCTCGATGATGGCGCGTGCGCCGAGGTAAGAGCCTCCAATACCGGCCACGACGACATAGTCGCACTGGCTGCGGAGCGTGTCGGCCACGGCCTGCACCTCGTTGAGAAACTCCGGTGTGATGCTCGACGGCAGATGCAGCCATCCGAGGAAGTCATTGCCCGGGCAGGTGCCCTGCTCCAAAGCGGTCTGAGCCGCTGCTACCTGAGGTGCGTAAGCCTCCAGGGTCCCCGGATCGAGGAAGGAGAGCGCCTTGGTGATGTCTAAACGAATCTTTTCCATAAACCTATTGTGTGATTTGTTGTGTTATTGTGTTGCGGATGGGTGGTGTCCATCCTTGTTATCCTTATTATATATATCCTATCGCCTCACGCCCCCGGATTGGTCATGCTCCTGATGGCCTCGGCGGCATTGGCCCTCTCATAGAGGATGCGATAGACGGTGTCGAGCGTCGGCGTATGCAGGTGGACGTGGTGGGAGCGAAGCTCCTGGGCGATGACGTACATACACTTCGTGCCGAAATAGCCCTCGGCGATCATCTCCATCTCGGCCTGGGCCGCCTTGACGGTATAGCCCCGCCCGATCATGGCGCCAAACGTGTAGTTGCGCGAGAGGCGCGAGTAGCCCGTGACGAGCTGGTCGCCCAGATAGACCGTGTCGAGCATGTCTCGCCAGATAGGGTTGAGGGCATTGAGGAATGCGTTCATCTCCTGCATGGCGTTGGTCATGAGCACGGCGTGGAAGTTGTCGCCAAAGTCGAGCGAGCGGCAGATGCCCGCACAGATGGCATAGACGTTCTTCAGCACGGCCGCATACTCGATGCCGACCACGTCCTGCGAGGTCTTGGTCTTGATGTAGTGGGAGCGGAGCACGCTGCTGAAGGCCTGGGCCCGCGCCTCGTCCGTGCAGCCCACGGTCAGGTAGGTGAGGCGCTGCTGGGCCACCTCCTCGGCATGGGAGGGGCCTCCGATGCAGGCCAACTGGCCCTCGGGCACGCCAAAGCGGCGGTGGACATACTCCGTGAAGACCGTGTTCTCGCCCGGCACGACTCCCTTGATGGCCGTGACGACAAACTTGTCGCGCATGGACACGCGCACCTTGTCGAGCAGTTCCTTCGTATAAGGCGACGGCGTGACGAAGAGCAGCGTGTCGTAGTGGGAGACGATGTAGTTGATGTCCGACGAGAAGTCTATCTCCGCGACGTCGAAGGCGAGGTTGCGGAGATAGCCTGGGTTGTGTCGGAGCAGCTTGAAGCGGTCGATGGTAATCGGGCGCCGCACATACCACCCTATCTGGTGGGTGTGCTCCACTATCACCTTGGCCAAGGCCGTAGCCCAACTGCCGCTACCTATGACAGCTATACGTCCGTTTACCATCGCGCTTCCTGTAGTTGACTATTACTTTTTTATATAGAGTAATCCTTCGGCCTATGCCTCCGTCTCAGCCGGGGTCACAGCGTCTATCCAGCGCTGGATCTCATCGACCGACGGCTTCTCATAGCCGAGCTTATACTTCTTGTTGATCTCGCCGAGCTTCTGCTGCAGGCCCTGAGCCTTCTCGCCACAGATGTCGGAGAGGAGGTTGAAGCCCGCCTTGCGGAGCACATAGACCCACTCCTCAGGCACGCCGATCTTTGCCCAGGCCTCGATGCTGTCCTGCGGCATTTTCTTCTCCGGCTTCATCTGGGGGAAGAGGATCACCTCCTGGATGGTCTCCTGGCCCGTCATGAGCATCGTCAGACGGTCGATACCGATACCGATACCGCTGGTCGGCGGCATGCCGTACTGCAGGGCGCGCAGGAAGTCGTGGTCGATGATCATGGCCTCGTCGTCTCCCTTCTCGCTCAGGCGCATCTGCTCCTTGAAGCGCATCTCCTGGTCGATGGGGTCGTTGAGCTCGGAGTAGGCGTTGGCCACCTCCTTGCCGTTGACCATCAGTTCGAAGCGCTCGGTCAGTCCGGGCTTGCTGCGATGCATCTTCGTCAGCGGCGACATCTCGACCGGATAGTCGGTGATGAACGTGGGCTGGATGAACGTGCCCTCGCAGAACTCTCCGAAGAGTTCGTCGATGAGCTTGCCCTTGCCCATGGTCTCATCGACCTCCATGCCCTTGGAAAGGCAGAAGGCGCGGATCTCCTCCTCGGTCTTGTCCGTGCAGTCGAAGCCCGTCTTCTCCTGGATGGCCTCGAGGATGGGGAGGCGGCGGAAGGGAGCCTTGAAGGAGATGACGTGGTCGCCATGCTTCACCTCCGTGGCGCCGTTGTTGACGGCCTTGCAGATGGTCTCGAGCAGCTGCTCGGTGAAGGCCATCATCCAGTTGTAGTCCTTATACTGCACATAGAGCTCCATGCAGGTAAACTCGGGGTTGTGGAACTTGTCCATACCCTCGTTGCGGAAGTTCTTGCCGATCTCATAGACACCCTCAAATCCACCTACGATCAGTCGCTTCAGATAGAGCTCGGTGGCGATACGCATGTACATATCGACGTTGAGGGCATTGAAATGGGTGATGAAGGGGCGGGCCGAGGCGCCTCCGGCGATGGACTGGAGGGTCGGGGTCTCCACCTCGGTATAGCCGTGGCGGTCGAAGAAGGCGCGCATGGTGCGAAGCACGGTGGCACGCTTCAGGAAGGTGTCCTTGACGCCGTCGTTGACGACGAGATCGACATAGCGGCGACGGGCGCGCAACTCGGGGTCATCAAACTTGTCGTAGGCCACGCCGTCCTTGTACTTGACGATGGGCAGCGGCTTGAGGCTCTTCGACAGGAGGACGAGCTCCTGTGCGTGGACGCTAATCTCGCCCATCTGGGTCTTGAAGACGAAGCCACGCACGCCGATGAAGTCGCCGATGTCGAGCAACTTCTTGAAGACTACGTTGTATAAGTTTTTGTCCTCGCCCGGGCAAATGTCGTCGCGGGTGATGTAAACTTGGATTCTGCCTTTGCTATCCTGAAGTTCGACAAAGCTGGCCTTGCCCATGATACGGCGGCTCATCATACGTCCTGCAATGACCACCTCGCGCTTCTCGTCCTCCTTAAATTCGTCTCTGATCTCGGTAGAGAAAGCGTTGGTAGGATATTCTGCTGCGGGATACGGGTCAAAACCCATCTCGCGCAGCTGCTGCAAACTTTGTCGGCGGCCAATCTCCTGGTCGCTCATTTCTAAAATGTTCATATTACCTAAGATATGATTCTATAATTATTTCTACGTTTGCAAAGATACAAAGAATATTCCGAAGGGCGTATCTTTTTACTGTTTTTTAGCGTATTGCGGGGAAAACAACCGCGGAAATAGCGTGTCGCGGGGAAAAGAATTGCGAAAATAGTAGAAAACAACCGGTATAACCAATAACGGGTCCATCGCTGGGACACATAGCAAAAGAACTTGAACAAGATTTACAACAAAGAACAAACAACGCTTCGCCAGGACAAATCTGCAGCAAATGTGTCCAAGGCGAAGCGTTGTATTTAGTTGTTTACCTTGCAGCAAGATTGTGACACGCAAAGCGTGTAAAGTTGTAACTTGTTGTAAAAGTTGTATTGGTTGTTTTCTCTACTCAGCAGACCATTTTGATACTACCGAGCCACCTGCTTGACAACCGTGCCATCGGCCTGACGGCGGAGGACGATGCCGTGACGCGTGAGCTGGCGGAGTCTGCGTCCATCAGGACCGTAGCAGACCGAGGGCGCGGGTGCGTCGAGGCGCGGGCGCGAGAGGATGGAGGTGGAAGGCAACGACTGCAAGCGGGGCGTGACATAGGAGTCGGCGTAATAGACGCGGTCGGGCCCCACGTTGACGAGCAGGGTCTGGTTCTCGTACGCGCTCTCGTAGGTCTCCGTGGAGGGATTGTAGTTGAGGACCAGCATATCCTTCAGGTCGAAGGGGTCGAGCTGGGAGGATTCGGGCAAATAGTCTGCAGGCATGGCGAAGAGGTGGAGACAGGACCACGTATCGACACCAAGGTATTGCGGAAGGACGGTGATGCGGTTGTCACGCCATTCGCCCACCACCCAGTAGGTCTCGCCGCTGTTGGAACTGTAGGGCAACTGCCAGTAGATCTTGTCGCCATCGCAGACGGCAGGCACCTCCTCGTCCATATCATCCTCTATGAAGGGGTTATAATGGACGAAATGGATGGTCTGCCCAGGCTTTCCCTCTGGCTTCTGCGTGGGCTCATAGCGGAGCGGTACGATCGTGGTCAGTCCCTCGCCATAGCAGCTCCAGCCGCCCGTGGCCGTGGCCAATCCGAGAATGTAGCGGGGCATTCCTTGTTCGTCGAGTCCCCCGTCCACCAGGGCGAGCGTGTCGCCACGCAGGGTGAAGCGGACGTCGGTCTCAGTCTCGTCGGGCAGACAGTCGAGCTCCCCATCGCCCCGGTCGCTGAGCACCATGCGGCGCGCATAGAATACGGTCCCATCGTCGCCTTCAAACATCGCCTGGGGCAGACGCGCCACGAGGGTGTCGCCCTCAGCACGGTCGAGTTTGAGCCACGTGTCGGTGGGAAAGAAGACGAAGGGATTGGACAAATAGACGCTACCGTCCTCGGCCTCCACATAGTCGGCCGTATAATACTCCACGCTGTCGAGGTAGGCCACCCCCTCTCCCGGGTCATAGAAACTGGTGGCGCTCCTCACCTGGTGGGCATGGACCGTGCCCTCGGGCGCCTCGTAGCGGATGGTCTCCGCGCCTGGAAAACTCGTTTGTGCCGCCGTGCCCAGCGAGAGGAGGGAGGCAGCGACCAATGGTAATAGTCTGATTTTGTTCATATCGTAAGTAGTTTAAAAATTGGTGAATACTGCGTAGCGAGCGGAGCGCCCTTAGGCGAACGGAGACCACGACTTCCCCCGCTTTAGGCGAGGAGGTACCACATATACCCGCCAAAGGTGAGCACAAGGACGGCTCCCTCCCACCGCTCGATAGTATATTTGGTGAAGGAGAAAAACCAGATCAGGATGGTCGAGACGAGCATCATGTAGAGATCCACATTCGTGATGCCCTCGATGTGCATGGGCGAGATCATGCCCGTGAGGCCCAGGATAAAGAGGATGTTGAGGACGTTGCTGCCGAGGACGTTGCCGATGGCAATGCCGCTATTGCCCTTCTTGGCCGCCACGACGCTCGTGGCCAGTTCGGGCAGCGAGGTGCCACCCGCCACGATGGTCAGTCCGATGACGGCGTCGCTCACGTTCAGCGCCCGTGCCACCTCGGTAGCGCCTCCGACAAAGAGGTTGCTGCCTCCGATGAGGGCGGCCAGTCCCACGACCATCCACAGGCCGGCCAGCCAGCCCTTCATGGGTTGCTTGGCAGAAGCCTCGTCGGCTGCGGCCTCCTGGGCTGTCTGACCTTGGGTTGTCTCTCCTTGGGCAGGCTGCGGCGCAGGCTGGGCCGAGGTGGCGCCCTTGATCGTGAGGCGCATGAAGACGAGGAAGAAGACGAAGAGGATGGCGCCGTCGAGGCGTGTGATGACCCAGTCGTTCTGACACATCATGAGTAGGACGACCGAGGCCACGAGGGCGCAGGGCACGTCTTTGAAGACCGTGGATCGCAGGATCGTCATAGGGGCCACGAGGGCGGCCACGCCGACGATGAGCAGGGCGTTGAAGATATTGCTTCCCACGACGTTGCCCACGGCCAGGTCAGGAGTGCCCTTGAGGGCGGAGACCACGCTGACGCAGAGCTCGGGCATGGAGGTGCCCAGGGCGACAATGGTCAGTCCGATGATTATCTGGGGCACGCGAAGCCGCTCGGCTACTGATACGGCCCCCTCTGTGAGCCGGTCGGCGCCCCAAAGGACGAGCACCACGCCCACCACGATCCACAAAGCGTTTAGCAACATACTTTTCTTTCTGTTTTATTTCTACTTTTTTAATGATGTCTCCCCCGGCCTCTCGGTCCTTGGAAGAAGCGAGATTCGCATCCGCCAAAAGGCGAAAAGCGTATCCCCGATGCAAAAATACGAAAAAACCCTGAATGCCAAAACAATCAGGGCTCATTTTTCTATTTTTGACTATAAAGGGAAAGAACAAGCAACAAGACGTGGACAAACGTCCTGCTTATAGGGGAAAACAACTCATACAACCAATACAATCATGAACAACGCTTCGCCTTGAGCAATCTTGCTGCAAGGTAAACAACAAAATACAACAAAGGGTTCCATGAAATGGAACGCTTCGCCAGGACAAAATGTCAGGAAATATCCAAGGCGAAACGTTGTATATTGTTGTTTCACTACAAGCAACCTTTAGTTGCATGGGCCTCGAAGAGGCAATGTCCCCGCGAAGCGTTGTTCAAAGTTGTAAAAGTTGTTCAAGTTGTTTTCCTTCATCAGCAAGCGATACAGGTCGAAAACCATCACGCTGTTTTGCTAACGGGCGTCAGAAGGGGCGGCCTCCGGGATGACCCATGGGCGGGCGTCCACCCGGAGGTCCCATAGGCGGACGGCCACCCGGAGGTCCCATCATTGGGCCGTCGTCTCCACGGCGCACGCCTGCTGGATGCTGCGGCTTGCCTCCGAAGAGGTTGAAGCGATAGGAGATCGTCAGAAGCGCGTAGCTGTTGATGCTGTTATACTCCGTATCCGTGCGGCCCATGGCGTTGACCACGCGCGAGAGGTTGCTCTGCTGGTGGAGGATATCGTAGAGCTGGAGCGAGATCGTGAGCGGCTTACCACGCAGGAAGCTCTGCGCCACCTGGGCGTTCCAAAGCAGCTCGTTGCTATTGAGCGAGGCGTCGCTGTAGCCTCGGCGGCTGTTCATGTGGAGGTCCGTGGAGAAGCTCGTGCCCCAGGGCGCCGTGAGGTTGATGGATCCACCATAGGCGAAGCGCCAGGTGTTGAGGTTCTGCGCCGACTGCAGCTGGTTCTTCGTGTGGTTGTACTCCACCGACCCGTCGAGGGCCACCTCCAGCCAACTGTTGCGATAGCTGAAGGTCAGTCGCTCGCTAAGGTTGGTCTGATTGGTGATGTTGCGCTCCACGAGGCTCTGCCGCGACTGCTGCAGGAGCGAGGCGTAGCGGTTGAGATCGACGGTCGTGAAGGTGTTGACATTCCATACGCCCAGGGTGTCGATGCTCGTGTTGAACATCACGCCCGCGTTCAGGTTCCAGTTGCCATTGATGTTGACGGGCCTCACCACGCGGGCTCCCGAACTGGCGTCGTAGGTCACGCTATTGCCGATGGCGTTGTGGACGGAGGCGAAGTGGAAGAAGGTCATCCACGACTGCGTGTATCTCTGTCTGTAGCCATTGTAGAACATGTGGATGCGATGGGTGAAGGCGGGACGCAGGCCCGGGTTGCCGACGCTGACGTTCTGCGGGTCGGTATTGTCCGTGATGTCGAGCAGCTGGCTCATCGTGGGCTGCGTGGCCGATCCGCGGTAGAAGAGGCGGAGGTTGCTCTGCGGCGAGAACTTATAGCGGAAGTCGATGGTCGGACTCCAGTCGAAGGAGTTGCGCACGGTATCGACGTGGACGCCGAGGTAGTCCTGCTGGTAGATGCTGTGCTGCGGCTGGAGCTGCACGCCCGCGTTGAAGCGCCACTTCTCCTGGTTCATGCGGATCATGAGCTGGATGTTCTGCGTGTGGGTCTTGTACTCCGAGTAGCGACTCAGCGACTGGTCGAAGTAGCTGCCGAGGGGCTGCTGCAGCAGGGCGAGGTAGCTGCCCCAGGAGCGGTAGGCGGGCTCTACGCCATCGAAGTAGCCGCCGCCGAGCGAGGAGAAGTCGTAGGTGGATCGGTCGCTCTTGCTCAGGGCGTAGTCGTACTGGTAGGCCAGCTGCAGGTAGGTGCGGCGGGCGATGGGCTCGCTATAGGTGGCCTCCACAC
>ERZ1026852.762-NODE-762-length-18926-cov-3.762334_pt1 | contig 18926 bp, 20 predicted proteins | sample MGYA00380156_ERZ1026852 | MGnify/ENA primary metagenome ERZ1026852 (study PRJEB33269, sample SAMEA4719792) | human gut metagenome | biome: human-associated habitat; feature: organic feature; material: feces | place: Cameroon | collected 2013-10 ...
GGGCATACCTTATTTTTTTATAAAATTTACAGTTTGGCTCTTTATTCCGCACCGCCAAACCGTTATAATAAATTGATGCCTATATTCATCATGGGATGGGTAATAGGTGATAACAAAATATGAAGTCAGCCGACGCGCAGAAGTCTCCCCCCTGCCCCGTAAAGTCTCTTCCTTTGGGAGAGTCTTTGCGAGAAGGTCAGGCTTCAGCCTCTAACTTCACGTTTTGTTATTGCCTATTACAAGCAATGAAACCAAGAACAGGTGGTATAAAATCATGAGAGAGATCCAGACCGCAGAAAACAAGACCCTCAAGCTGACCAATGTGGTCAGCCGCCGCATCCAGCCCGAAGAGTTCAACAATATGCAGATCGTGCTGACCCAGATGCACAACTTTATCAAGAGCAACGGCGCACAGCCCCTCGGCCCCCTCGTGCAGTGCATCAAGCTGCCCGCCGGCCCCAACCCCCAGCCCGAAATCTATATGATGCAGCAGGCCACCCAGCTCATCCCCCGCATGGAGGCCGGCTACTCCATGGATGCTGTGCTCCGCGTGCGCAACTGCCTGTACGCCCACTACGTCGGACCCATGAGCCAGAGCGGCCTTGCCTCCCAGAAGCTGAACATCATGGCTTTTGAGCACGAGCTCGAGCTGACCGGCACTGTCTACACCATCTTTGTCAATCAGGATGATGACGAGGGCGTTGTGGATACCTTTATGGAGACGAAGTAATATGACGACGACCATCCGCGACATCAACGAGCTGCAGGACCGCCGCATCATGATGGAGAAAAAGCTGCCGCCTTTTGGCTACGCGCTCATTCTCCTGACGGCTGCCCTCATCCTCTTCCTCGTGGTGTGGAGCACCAAAAACTACCGCACCTACGTCAGTCAGTCCAGCGGCACGGTGCAGGCCGCCAACAAGACCTACATCATGTCCAGCTACTCCGGCTCCATCACCGAGCTGAACATCGCCGAGGGTACCTACGTCAACGAGGGCGACCTCATCGCTCACATCAAGAGCACCGACCTCGACATGCAGCAGGACAGCATCCAGAGCCAGCTGGACATCTACAAAAAGCAGAAGAGCCAGTATGAGAAGCTGGTCAAGTCCATTCAGGACGACAAGAACTACTTCAGCGAGACGGACATTGACGACCAGCCCTATTACTACCAGTACGAGACCTACAAGAGTCAGGTGGCCCAGAAAGCCTTCGACGCCTCGCCCTATCAGGCCGCAGGCTACTCCGACGAGCAGATCAAGGCCCTGATGGAGCAGAACCAGAGCGAGGTGGAGGCCCTGTATTACTCCACTTTGCAGTCGATCTCTTCCAGCCTGACCAGTGTGCAGAGCAACATCGACAATCTGCAGAGCCAGCTGGACACCCTGAACACCGGCGCCAACGACTACTACATCTATGCCCCCACCTCCGGCGTCATCCACATGGACACGCCTTATAAGGTGGGCATGGTGCTCAGCGCCGGCTCCCCGCTGGCCACCGTCGCCAGCGAGAACAGCGACCTCGAGGTGGTGGCTTACGTCACTCTCAGCGACAGGCCGCTGCTCCATGTGGGCGACCCCTGCAAGATCGCCATCACCGGCCTGTCGGAGTATTCCTACGGCACCCTGACCGGCACCGTGACCTCCATCGACAGCGATGTGACCGCCAGCTCCTCCGGCTCCTACTACAAAATGACCATCACCCCGGACAGCACCTACGTCATCAGCAACAGCGGTGACAAGGTCGATCTGTCCAACGGTATGAGCGTCACCGCCCGCGTGGAGTACGACAAGCTGACCTATTTCGAATACGCGATGGAAGCTCTGGGCGTTCTGTTCCGCTAAGCGCTCACATCAACGCCCAAAGAGGTACGAAAGAATGAAACTGAACCTGAAAATGCTGGCCGTGAGCACCGCTCTGCTGGGCCTGCTGGCCGCCGGCGCTGCGCTTCCGGCCTCTGCAGCCGGTCCCCTGAACGCGGCCGCTGCCCTCTCTCTGCCCTGGTCCGCTGCGGCTGTGGAGAGCGTCGAGACCGGCAGCTACGCCTCCACCATGACGGTAGGGACGCAGCAGCAGCTCTCACCGGTCATTCTGCCCGCAAAGGCCGCACGCAATGCCACGGTAACTTTTATGTCCAACGACAGCACCATCGTGAACGTGACGTCTGAGGGCGTGGCGCAGGCGGTGGGCGTCGGCACGGCGCAGGTCATCGCCAGCGCAGACGGCGTGAGCTGTGTCTACACCATCACCACCGAGTTGGATGAATCCATGATCGTCAAGGAGATGGACATCACGCTGGCCTCCAGCACCATCGCTGTCGGCGAGACCACTTCCCTGTCGCTGGGCGTGCTGCCTTCCAGCGCATCGAATTACGCCAGCGTGAGCCTCAGCTCCTCCGATCCCGCTGTGGCTACCGTCAACAACTTCGGCAAAGTCACCGGTGTCGCCCCCGGCACCGCCACCATCACCGCCACCTGCGGCGATGTGAGCGCTTCGGCCACTGTCAAGGTCGTCAACAGCGGCGTAGACCGTCAGTCCATCGACCTGAACACGAGCTATGTCGTCCTCAAACCCGGCGCCAGCCGCACCATCACCGGCAAAGTGACCCCGTCTTCCGCCTCCCAGTCCTTCACCTTCAAGTCCAATGACACCAAGGTGGCCACTGTGAGCGCCAAGGGCGTCATCACTGCCGTGGGTACGGGCGCGACCTCCATCGTCGTCTCCAACGGCACGGCGTCCGCTTCGGTGACGGTCATCGTCAACCGGAATGCTTCCAGCTCCGGCAATGGCGGCGGCAGCACCGACGACAGCAACGGTGAGGTCATCACCGACCCCGTCGTGGAGGCCATCGAGGCCGACGGCACCGACGAAGTGACCTTCGCACAGCGCGATGTCCCCACCATCACCAGCGAGATGCTGAATGCCCTCCGTCTGAACGGCAAGACCCTCGTGGTCGAGGCCGATAACTACACCATTCGCATCGCGGGCCGCGATGTGAAGAGCACCTCCGCGCAGGTGAGCACAGCCCTGAGCTTTGCCCCCTCTGAGTATGGCGTCACCTTCACCCTCAACGGCGGCGAGGCTCTGCCGGGCGTCGTTCAGGTCGAGATGACCGGCGACAATGCCGCCTACACCCGCGTCTATCTGCACAATGCCGTCAAGGGCAAGTGGCAGTTCCTCAACAGCTACAAGGATAATGTCCTCGAGGCGGACACGGCGGGCGAATACCTGCTGACTACCCAGAATCTCCGCTTCGCCCATGTGGACATGACCTTCTTCATCGCAGGCCTTGTGGTCATCGTGGGCATCATCATCGCCTACATCGTCATCAAGAAACGCTATTGGTTCTGGTAACTCTCTGGATCTCAGATAAAAAGGAAAGCCTCCCCAGTCAGGGAGGCTTTCCTTTTTTGTTCTATTTACTCCACCGTCACGCTCTTGGCCAGATTGCGGGGCTTATCGACGTCACAGCCGCGCAGGACGGCCATATAGTAGGCGAACAGCTGCAGCGGCACGATGAGCTGCAGGGGCATCAGCAGCTCGTCATAGTCGTCCAGACGTACCACATAGTCCGCCACGCCCTCCGGGACGACAACGTCCTTCGTCGTGAAGAGGATGACCCGCGCACCGCGGCTCTTGGTCTCCTTGGCGTTGGAGATGGTCTTTTCGTACACCTGCTTCTGGGTGGCCAGCGCGATGACCGGCACACCGTCGGTGATGAGGCTGATGGTACCGTGCTTGAGCTCACCGGCAGCGTAGGCATCCGAGTGGACGTAGCTGATCTCCTTGAGCTTCAGGCTGCCTTCCAGCGAGAGGGCGTAGTCGAAGCCGCGCCCGATGAAGAAGCAGCTCTGGGTGTTGACGAAGCGGCTGGCGAGGTACTTTATCTGCTCACAGTCGGCCAGACGGGGCTGGATGACCTCACCGGCGCGGAGCAGCTCGGCGGTCAGGCGGCGGGTCTCTGCCTCGCTCAGACGGCCTCTGGCGTAGGCCAGACGGAACGCGAAGAGGTAGAGGGTGCAGAGCTGCACCATATAGGCTTTGGTGGACGCCACGGCGATCTCCGGGCCGGCGTAGGTGTAGAGGACGTAGTCCGCTGCGCGGGCGATGGAGCTGCCCACCACATTGACGACAGCCAGCACCGTCACACCCCTGCTCTTGGCGAGGCGGAGGGCGGCCAGTGTGTCACTGGTCTCGCCCGACTGGCTGATGATGATGACGAGGTCGTCGGGGTCGAGGATGGGGTCACGATAGCGGAACTCGCTGGCGATGTCCACCTCGGCAGGGACCCGGGCCAGCCGCTCGATGGCAGTCTTGCCCACCATACCGGCGTGCATGGCCGTGCCGCAGGCCACGAGGTGGATGTTCTTGATGCTGCGCAGCTTCTCATCGCTCAGTTCCGGGATGCGGAGGTCGGGCATACCGTTCTCCACGCGGGGGCTGACGGTGGCCGTGATAGCGGCAGGCTGCTCATGGATCTCTTTCAGCATGAAGTGGGGGTAGCCGCCCTTCTCAGCGGCTTCTTCGTCCCAGTCGGCGGTCAGCACTTCCCGCTCCACCGGCTTGCCGAAGGCGTCGTAGAACCGGATGCCGTCGGCCTTGACCACCGCCATGTCGCCCTCCTCGAGGACGCTGTAGCGGCGGGTGTACTTGAGCAGGGCCGGAATATCGGAGGCCACGAAGTTCTCGCCCTCGCCCCAGCCCACGATGAGGGGGCTCTCCTTCTTGACGGCGTAGATGGTGTCCGGCTCTTCCCGGAACAGCACGCCCAGCGCATAGCTGCCCCGCACCATCGCCAGCGCCTCCCGCAGGGCTGCCAGAGGGCTCTGCTTGGGCTGGGCGCAGCAGAAGGAGTCGATGAGCTTGACCAGCACTTCGGTGTCCGTCTCGCTCTCAAAGGTGACGCCCTTGGCCATCAGGTCGGCCTTCAAAGGGCCGTAGTTCTCGATGATGCCGTTGTGGACGATGCTCACGCGGGGGGGGGAGTGGGGATGGCTGTTGACGTCGCTGGGCTCGCCGTGGGTGGCCCAGCGGGTGTGTCCGATGCCGCAGAAGCTCTCGGGCAGGTTTTCTGCCTCCAGCTTGCGGCGGAGCACTTCCAGCCGGCCCTTGCTCTTGACGACGTGGATGCCGCCTTCCAGCGCCAGCGCGACGCCGGCGGAGTCATAGCCGCGGTATTCCAGCTTTTCCAGACCGTTCAGCAGCACTTCCTGGGCGCTGCGCTTACCCGAATAACCTACGATGCCACACATACAAAACACCTCCATGCCGACAGCACGGCGCGAACGCACACGGCGGCTGTCAGCCTCTTACGATCAGTCTATGTTCTTGTATGGCTTTCTTTGAAAGGATTCTGTTGCGGTATTGCTGCCGTTTTTTGCCCTTCTCTGCGGCTGGTATAAGCCTTGGAAGCTATCGCTTCCGTTTCAACCGGAGGAACACCCGCCGAAACTTTCGATGATCCCTCTCCTCGTCACCCTCACGGCTGTCACCCGCGTGGCCCGGCGCTTTTTCGTCAACTGAAGTCGTCTATCCCCTCTTTCTGCTCTTTCCGCCGCCTTCCTGAAAACAAAAACAGCTCCTTTCGGAGCTGTCAGACGCCGACGGAAAAGGTCAGCGGTATTGTATCACAAAGTCCCACATCCGTCAATGGACGCCCAGCATTTTGTGGAGCCTCGGCTGCCAGACCACTTTATAGAGCATCAGCATATTGTGGAGCGCCCGGTCATAGAGCAGGAAGGCTGCATTGCCCATGGCCAGCGTCACCAGCGAGACGGCCATCGCCGTAGTGCGCAGCTCTTCAGCGATGCTGCCCGCCGGGACCAGCAGCAGCACCAGCCCGTACATCGCCATGATCCCGCCGTTGCAGAGCAGCAGCTTGCAGACAGCCCGCAGCAGGGCCGGGCGTATCCGCTCGAAATAAGGCTTTGCCAACGGATAGTACCCCAGCAGGAACACAAAGGTGAGGGCTACTTCCTTGTCCGGCACGAAGAGCAGACTCAACAGGCTCACCGCGCCATAGGCCGTCAGAGCCATGGTCTTCCCGCACTCCACGCAGACTGTGGCGATGAGGAAGCTGGCCACCGCCGGAGCGATGAACATCGCAATGGGAAACACAGCCCCCAGCAGCATCAGGGCCACACTGAGCGCTGCGGCCATGCCGCAGTAGGCCATGGCCCAGCTTTTACTTTTGCGACCCTTCATGGCAGCTCCCATTGTACCGGCTGGCTCTCAACGTCCAGCGGCTCGATGGCGTGACGGAGGCCCAAGATCATGATGTTGTCCAGCAGGGTGCGGTTCAGCTTGACGTCCAGCATCCCGTAGGCGCGGACGAGGTCGTTGACCGCAGCGAGGGCCTGCCGCCGGGCGTTTTCCCGGGCGGCGTTCCTGTCGTTGATGCCGTTGACGAGGAAGACGTTGTAGCGGCCCTTATCTTTGTCCCGGGAAAAGCTCTCCGCTTTGTCCAGCAGATAAGCGGCCCGGCCGATGCAGCTGCCGATGTAGTGCATACTTTTGCGTTGATTGGGGTCGTCGGTGGCCAACACCGAGTAGAGCGCGCCGTAGAGGTTGCCCTTCGGCTCTGCGGCCAGCAGATAGTTCTTGGCGTTCAGGGTCATCTGGACGTTGGCCTGGTCCCGCTCCTGTACGAAGATGCGCTCCAGTGCCGGGTTCTCGGCGGCGGCCTTCCGGTAGGCTCGCCGCAGCAGGACGGTGTCCACCACCCGCCGTGCCTTTTTATAGAAGGGCAGGTCGGCCCACTGGGCATCCTGGATGCGGTGCCAGCTCAGCAGGACTTCCACCTGTGCGGCCAGCCGGATGCCCTGAGTCTGGCACATCATCTGCCGCCAGACCAGCGTACCCGGCTCCCGCATCCGCTTACAGGTGGCCGGACGGCCCGCCAGACTGTCGGCCAGCACCGCGAACAGGACGCCGTTGTAGCGCAGACCATAGCAGGAATACAGCCCATAGGTGGTGTAGAGCTGGCGGCGGACGCCGCGCTGATACCACTGATAGGTGTTGTAATCCCGGATGGTCAGCTCCGGCAGATAGGGCCGCATACGTCCCTTCATTCTGTTCATTCCTTTCGCGGGCCGCGCCGGGCGCAGCCTTTCTTGCAGGGGAAGACCGCTTCCCCACAGCTGTAGACTAGTATAATCTATTTTTCGTCAGCGTTCAACCGTTCTTTTGTAAATTCTTATAGAAAAGGCCGCACTGGAATCGATTTCAGTGCGGTCTTCTGGTGCATCTTATTTCTTTTCGAAACGGCCCGTGTGGCCGGGCTGGGTGCGCTTGCCGTCAAAGCCGCTCTTGGGCATGGGCTTTGCGGGGCGGTTCTCGAACTTGGGGGCGTTGTAGTACATATACAGCTGGCAGGGGATCATGCCGTTGTACATCTTGCGGCGCTTGTTGGCCCGCTTGCCGTAGTGGTGTTCAAAATCCATATCGGCAGTGATGGCGTAGACACCGGCGCAGGGGTGAGCCTCCATCTGCTGGCCGAGGGTGCGGGCCAGCTTGGCGGCACCCTCGATGGTGCTCATGCGCTCGCCGTACGGGGGGTTGGTCAGGACGATGGCCTCGCTCCTGGAAGTGGCAGCGCTTCTCCACGCCGGCCAGCTTGGCGTTGGCGTTGGCCAGAGCCACGGCGGCGGGGTCGATGTCGTAGCCGAAGGCCTCAAAGCCCACATCCAGCTTGGAGTCAGCTAGAGCCTTCTGGCGCTGCTCGGCCCAGATGGCGGCAGGCACGAAGCTGTAGCGCTCGGCGGCAAAGCGGCGCTTGAGGCCGGGGGCGATGTTCATGGCCTTCTGTGCGGCCTCAATGAGGAGGGTGCCGCTGCCGCAGAAGGGGTCTTCCACGAGGCTGTCGCGGCGGACGCGGCCCAGGTCGGCGATGGTAGCGGCCAGTGTCTCACGGATGGGGGCCTCCATGGAGTTGCGGCGGTAGCCGCGCTTGTGCAGGCCGTCGCCGGTGGTGTCCAGCATGATCTCGCAGACGTTCTTGCGGAGCATGAAGCGGATCTTATACTCCGCGCCGGTCTCGGGCAGGCTGGTGGTGCGGTGGCCCTGCATCAGGCGCTTGACCACGGCCTTCTTGATGATGCTCTGGCAGGCCGGCACGCTGGACAGCTGGCTGTTCAGCGAAGAGCCGGTGACCGGGAAGGCCGCGTCGGCAGGCAGCAGCTCTTCCCAGTGGATGGAGTAGACGCCGTCGAACAGCTCGTCGAAGGTGGTGGCTGTGTAGGTGTTCAGGAGCAGCATCACGCGCTCCACGGTGCGGAGGTTGAGGTTGGCGGCAGCTATCATATCCGCGCCGCCCTTGAAGGTCAGACGGCCGTCGCTGACCCGGATGTCCTCGGCGCCGATGCGGCGCAGCTCAAAGTTGGCCGTGGACTCGCACCCGAAAAAGCAGGGGGCGATCAGTTCAAATTTTGCAGGCATTCTGGTTTCCTTTCCTGTCGGGTGCGGCGTGCCGCACCAAAAAACAGGCCCGCCCCGCTGGGGGCAGGCCCAAAGCTTCTTCGTCTTGTGCGGACGGCTCAGCGGCTGCCGCGGCGTCCCCGGGGTGCGTAGCCGCCGCCCCGGCGGTTGTTAGTCTCGTGGTCGAGGTCGGCCATCTTCTCTTCGCTCTGGCTCTTGAAGCGGCTCATCATGTCCTCAAAGCTCAGGTTGTCGCTCTTGGCCGGGGCCTTGGGCTGCCAGACGCGGGGCGCTGCGTCCCGTGCCGGGCCGCGTCCGCCCTGGGGACGGCCGCCCTGACCGTTGCGACGGAAGCCGCCTTCCCGCGGGCCGTTGTTGTTGGGGCGGGGGCCGCGGCCCTCATGCGGAGCGCGGGGTGCCGGCGGCAGCAGCCGCTTGATGGACAGCGCGATCTTGCCGTCCGGTGCCACATTGATGACCTGCACCTTCACGGTGTCGCCGTCATGCAGCACGGCTGCAATGTCCTGCACATACTCGTTGGACACCTCAGAAATGTGGACCATGCCCACGCGGCCCTCCGGCAGCGCAACGAACGCGCCAAACGGTTTTACGCCGGTGACACGGCCTTCAAAAATATTCCCTACCTCAATCGCCAAAACTCAATACTCCTTGTTGACTAATGTGTTTCCCGCCGGCCGCAAGCCGCTCGGGGCGCGGCATCAGTTGCCCGTCACATCCACGAAGATGCGCTCGTTGGCCGCCGCATAATTGTAAGAGTCCCGCGCGACCCACTCGGTCACATCGTCCGAGTCGCCGCTGAGGATGCGCTGCATCTCCTCGTTCTGGGTCTTCTGCTGGTCGATCTGCTCCTGCAGGGTGTCCAGCTCCGCTTTCTTGGAGCTGAGCGCCACCTGATTTGCGATGTACGCCGCCAGCATACTCAGCAAAAGCAGAAGGAAGAGCAGTTTCAGCACAGCGCCCACGACGGACGCCTTTCTCTTCCGCTTTTTCCGGCTCGGATTTGCCATAACACAGTGCCTCCCGTTTTCGGACAGCAGGCCCAATGCGCCTGTACTCTCACTTTGATACGTTTGAATTATACAACATACGCCGTGGTGTTGGCAAGCTCTTTTTCTGTTTTTTTGCAAGTCTTTTTTCGTTCCGCCGTACTTTGGCGGCGGCGCGGGCAGCTTTCCACGGGGCGATGCACCGGGCGGCGAGCCGCACCGGCCCCAGCAGCAGTTTTCCCGCAAAGGCTTCGGCAGCGGCGAACAGAGGCCGCAGCGCTGCCTGCACCGCCCCGGCGGCGCAGAACGCCGCCAGCGCCATATAGCCCCGCAGCTGCCCGGCCTGACTCTGGGAGACGGCATAGCTCTGCAAAGCCATCAGCACGGCTCCCACAAAAAGCATATCCGGCAGGAACGCGGCCCTGCCCCGGGTGGGCAGAACGGCCCGCGCCGCGCCCAGCACACCGCCCAGCACCGCGCAGGCCGCCATCTCCTGCCCCACCGCCCCGGGCGAAAGCGCCGGGCCCATCACCGGACGAGACGGCGCAGAAAGCCGCCCGGCGTATGCTCTGCGGTGTATTCCAGCGTGTCCACCCGGCCTGTAAGCTTGACTTCGCCTTTGTCGAGGTCGAGGCTGGTGACGCTCAGCTCGGCCCCGGTGAGTTCCAACGTCCCTTTCGAGGTGAGCATCGCCGCCCCCTCGGCGTCGCAGCGGATGACCCGCCGCACACCGGTGACGGTCAGCGTGTTCCGCCCCTCCAGGATGAGGTCATGAGGCAGAGCCTGCTCCGGCTTTGCGTCCTGTTGTTTCATGACATTCCCCTCCCCTTTTCTGCCATCTTATGCAGGGCGGGGCGGGGTCATACCGGATTTACTCGGCTTTCGGGGCATCGTGGGCGGCTGCCAGCACGTTGTCCTGCTCGATGATCTCGTACATCTCACGGGCCACGTCCTTGGTGCGGGGCTCCACGTCGGAGAGGACCTTCACCTTGATGGGCCGGTTGCCGAAGGTGACCTCGATGATGTCGCCGGCCATGACGGCCTGGCTGGCCTTGGCGGTCTTGCCGTTGATGAGGATGCGGCCCGCGTCGGCCACCTCGTTTGCCACCGTGCGGCGCTTGATGAGCCGCGAAACTTTCAGATATTTGTCTAAACGCATGATTCTCCTCCTGCCCTGTACAGCGAAGCCCACAGGACCTTCCTCATCCCGCTCAGACCTGACCGGTACGCCAGTGGCTCTCCCTCCGGGAGAGCTGGCGCGCAAGCGCCTGAGAGGGCTACAAAAAAGCCGCCGGGCCTAAAGGTTCCGGCGGCGATGGGTTTTCTCTTACAGGGTGTCCTTCAGAGCCTTGCCCGGCTTGAACACGATGCTCTTGGAAGCAGCGATGGTGATGGCCTCGCGGGTGCGGGGGTTGATGCCCTGACGCTCAGCGCGCTCACGCACCTCGAAGGTGCCGAAGCCGGAGATGGAGATCTTCTCACCCTCGGCCATAGCCTTGCCCAGTGCCTCGAATGCAGCATTGACAGCCATCTCGGCGCTCTTCTTGCTCATCTCAGTGTTTGCCGCAACCTGTGCGATCAGATCGGTCTTGGTCATAATAAAAGCCTCCACAATATTCTCAACATTTTCTATTCGAGCAGACGGTCTGACCGTCTGGTACCCGTTTACGTTTCGTCCGCTTCCAGCCTCTGGGTGAAGCGCTTTGCCGCAAAAGTCAGTGCCTCTTCGGCGTCCACACCGGCCAGACGCATGGCATCGGCGGCGGCCAGCAGCAGCTCACCGGCGTTCTCTGCCGTCTGCTGTGCGTCCCACGCGGCCTTGGCGCTGTCCAGAGTCCTGGCCGCACCGGCGGCATCCTCCGGCCCGCAACCGAACCGCGCGGCCCGCTTCTGGAGCTTCTGGGCGCGCATCAGGGCGGGCAGGGTAGCCGGGACGGTGTCCAGCTCATCGGCCAGAGTCGTGCGGCCCTTTTCCTTATTTTTGAGCGCATCCCAGCTGTTTATACCAGCATTTTCCGCCGCAGAGGAAGCAAAGATGTTCGGGTGGCGGAAGACCAGCTTCTCGCACACCTCGCGGCAGACCTTTTCCATGTCGAAACGGCCCCGCTCCTCCTCAATGACGGTGTGGAACACCACCTGCATCAGGACGTCGCCCAGCTCTTCCTGCATCATGACAGGGTCATCAGCGTCGATGGCTTCCAGCGCCTCGCACGTTTCTTCCAGAAAGTTTTTCCGGATGGAAGCGTGGGTCTGGACTTTGTCCCACGGACAGCCGTTCTCCCCGTCTCTCAGGATGCGGATGATCTCCACGAGGTCTTCCACCGTATAGTGTTCCCTCGGCGTCCAGTCCTGCATGGGGCGTCTCCTTTCCGCATTCCGAAAACATCTGCGAACAGATTCAAATTGTACCGCAGAATCTGCCGAAATGCAAGGGTACAAGCGCATTTTCCGGCTTTTTGCTACAAAATTTTCATTTCATTCACAACAAAAGGCGGCATCCCCCGGGGGACACCGCCCTGCGTGGGCTTTTTCGCTTACAGCTGTGCGCCGCACTTGTTGCAGAACAGCGCGTCGTCCGAGACGGGTGCGCCGCACTGGGGGCAGGTCTTGGCCTCGTTGTCCTCGGGCTTTTCCTCGGCGGGCTCTGCGGCTGCATCAGCCGTCACGTCGGCGGCAGCCTCTTCCGTATCCTCGAAAGTCGTCTCAATGACGGTATCCGGCTCGAGAGAGGCTTTCAGGTCGGAGAGCTCCTGCTCGATGTTGGCGATCATCTCGATGTATTTGTCCACAAGGGGCTGGTTCTCCTCGTTGCCCTTGGCCAGACTATACACCAGAGCGCCCAGCTGGCGCTGCGCCTTGTACAGCTTGCTCTGCGCGTTCACGATCTTTGCCTGGGTGCGGCCCTTTTCGGCCAGATCCAGCGCGGCATTCTTGCCTTTCTCGGCATACTCGAGGCCCATTTCCTTGATCTTATTGAAGTCCATAAAAGACACCTCACTTGTCTATGCCCGGGGTGGGCAGCACTCCTCTGCGTTTTCTGCTCAGGCTGTCCCTGTGCCGCCGGAGATTATTTTCATTATAGCGCACTCCCGGGGGGAATGCAACGAATCCCACCCAAGTTTTACAGAATCGTGCGGATTTGGAAACAGTTTTTTCGCAATTTGCACACTTTTCTCGTTCTGACGTTTTTTACACTTCACCTGCGTAGAACTCGCGCAGCATACTGTCGGCGGGCAGAAGCTCCAGCTCCACCGGGGCCACATGCTCGAAGCGGCGGGCCGTCTCGTCCCAGAGCTCCGCGTTGTGGCCTTCCAGCGTGAAGCGCTGGCTCACCGGGCGCAGGAGCTTTGCGATGAGGCCCAGCTCGTAGGTGAAGGAAGTGTCCAGCAAAAAGTCTGCCGTAGTCTTGAAGCCCTTAATATACCGGGTCTCGCCGTCGAGGACTCTGTCCCACATGGCGAGGGTCTTGGCGGGGCTGCGGCCCCGGGCTGCGGCATCCCGCAGGGTGCGGCGGCAGAGGCGGATGTCCTGGGTGTTGATGACACGGCGGCCATCAATGCAGTATTCCTCCCGCAGGCCGGCGTAAATGCGGTAGACGTCGTCGCCTTTCACAAGGCCCGTCAGCTCAGGGTTCAGGGCGTGGATGCCCTCCACGATGCAGACGCCGCCCTTGAGGTCCAGCGTCTCCGTCTCGGAGGAGCGGGACTCAGTGGTGAAGTCGTAGATGGGCAGCACGGTCTTTCCGGTGGTGCTCAAATCGCTGAGGCACTGGCGGATGAGGGGCATATCCAGCGTGTCGGGGTTCTCGTAGTCCAGCGTACCGTCGGGCAGGCGGGGGTAATACTGAGCGCCCTTGAAGAAGTTATCCAGACTGATGACATGGGCCGGGGTGCCGGAGGCTTCCAGAGCCTCGGCCACCTTATGAGCTGAAGTCGTCTTGCCGCTGGCCGACGGGCCGGTGAGCATGACGATCTTGGCGCGGGAGTCCCTGATCTTCTGGGCAGCATAGGCCACCCGCTGGCGGTAGCTCTTCTCGCTCATCTCCGCCAGTGCCGCCGGGCTCTGGGCGGCGACGTTGTACAGGTCTATCTCAACCAGACGTTTCGGTACCCAAATCGTGATCATAAAAAACAGCCACTCCTTTTTTCCGTTCCAGCACTTCGTCGAAACGCTGGATGTATTCTGTCGGATACTTGAAATTAAAGATGCGCTGCATCCGCTTGCCGCCGTCGGCCACCAGCTTGGTGCTGCCGCCTGCGCCGGCCGAGAGGATGGTCTGGACTTCCTCCATGATATAGATATTATAATACCCCTCGTGGCCCGGCTTGCACCAGCCCACGTTTTCCAGATTTTGGAGGGTATTTTTCTGACGATAGAGGTAGTAGGGCCGATAGCCTGCCTCGGCCAGCAGATGGCACTTTTCCAGCATGGCGGCCACATCGGCGTAGTCGTTCTCCTTCTGGTCCTCGATGACGATGCGGGAGGCCCGCTTGAGGGTCAGGGTGTGGACTGTGATGTTCTCAGGGTCAAGGGCGATGGCCTGACGCAGGCTCTTCTCGAACCCTTCCACCGTGTCGCCGGGCAGACCCGCAATGAGGTCCATGTTGATGTCGTCGTGGCCTGCGGCCCGGGCCTCGGCATAGCAGTCGAGGATGTCCTGAGCCGAGTGCTTGCGGCCAATGTTCTCCAATACTTCATCCGAGAAGGTCTGCGGATTGATGGAGATGCGGGTCGCGCCGTATTCCTTGATGACGGCCAGCTTTTCGGCGTCGGTGCAGTCGGGGCGTCCGGCTTCCACCGTGTATTCCACGATGGCGGAAAGGTCGAAGCAGTCCCGCACCGTCCCCATGAGCTGGCGCAGCTGCGCTGCCGAGAGGCTGGTGGGGGTGCCGCCGCCGATGTAGATGCTGCAGAGCATCAGCCCAGCCTTGTCAGCCTCGTCCCGGATGGCCTCGACCTCTCTGCACAGGCAGTCCACATAGGGCTGCACCAGCTTGCGGTCACGGTCGAGGTTGCAGCTGACGAAGCTGCAATAGCTGCACCGGGAGGGGCAGAACGGGATGCCGATATAGAGGCTGTAGGTCTTGGGCGCACTGCCTGCTTTCAGGATAGGCTCCTGCAAGTCCGCGATGGCCTTGGCCATGCCGTATTTTTCGGGCGAGCAGTCGAAGCGCTTGAGGAAAAAATCGTCGATCTCCTCTTCCGTCCAGCCTGCGGCCCGCTTGTCGTGGACGAGGCGCACCGGGCGGACGCCGGTCATCTTGCCCCAGGGCGGGCGGACACCCGTCCAGCTGCGCAGCAGGTCATAGGTCAGGCTGGCCAGCGCAAATCCCGGCGTCTCGCCGCCCTCTTCCACAGGAATGGGCAGAGGTGCTTCGGCGGTCTGGCTCTTGCCGCCCTGCCGCACCATGGCCCAGAGCTTGTCAGGCCTCTTCTCAGCCCAGACGCAGTCTGCGCCGTCCTCGGGCGGGGTGAGAGTGAGCGGGGCCATTGGGTAGAACAGGCGGACGAGGTGCTCCACCTCGTAGCCCGAGCCGAGGCCCGTGATATAGATATTCATGTGAAATCCCGCCTTTTTATGCGTTTCTCAGCGCATTTTTGATATAGAAGTTGGTGGCGGCCTCCTGCCCGAAGGTGGAGAAATCGCCGTGGCCGGGCAGCACCTGCGCCTCGGCCGGGACGGGCAGGGCCGCGAACTTGCGCAGGCTCTCGTCCATCTTCCGGCTGTCGCCGCCCTCGAGGTCGGTGCGGCCGATGCTGCCCTGAAAGACCGTGTCGCCCACAAAGAGATAGTTTTCGCACAGCAGCACCACGCTGCCCTCAGTGTGACCAGGGGTGTGCCAGACAGTGAAGCGCAGCTCGTCGAGGGGGATGACCTCGCCCTCTTCGTAGCCGCTGTCCGAACCCTTGAGGGGCAGCAGCTGGGTCCCCCGACAGTCGGCGGGCTCACAGTAGAGCTTTGCGCCCCACTCGCGGCTCAGGACCCCCGCACTGCCCACATGGTCGTAGTGGCCGTGGGTGCAGAGGATGAGGCTCAGCTTGCCGCCGTGCTCCTTTAAGATCTTATCGTACTCCTGCACCTCGGCGGCGGGGTCGATGACCACCGCGTTGCCTGCGTCCGAGATGAGCAGGAAGCTGTTGGTGTAAAACGGCGCAGGGCCGACCAGATGAAATGCCTTCATGGTTTATTTTTCTCCTTTATGCCACTCGTCGGTGTCGATGACGATGGTGCAGGGGCCTTCGTTGACCAGCGACACCTGCATATCCGCGCCGAACTCGCCGTGCTGGACATCCTTGAGGCCCTGCTTGTTCATCTCAGCGAGGAACAGCTCGTAGGCGTCCACAGCCAGCGGCGGTCTTGCCGCCTTGATGAAGCTGGGACGGAAGCCCTTCTTCGTGTCGCCGTAGAGGGTGAACTGACTCACCACCAGTGCAGAGTACCCGAGGTCCTTTGCGCTGAGGTTCAGCTTGTCGTTTTCGTCCTTGAAAATGCGCAGGCCCGCGCACTTATCCGCCAGCTTGGGCACGATGTCCAGCGTATCGGTGTCCTTGACGCCCAGCAGGATGACGAGGCCGGGGCCGATGGGGCGTGGCTCACCGCCGTTGACCCGGACGCTGGCCGAGGATACGGCCTGAATGACTGCACGCATATTAGCTCCTTGTTACCTTGAGCACGTCCTTGACTTTGGACAGACGGGCCACGACCCGGTTGAGGTGCTCTGTATTGTTGATGCCGATGGTCAGGCTGATGACGGCACAGTTGTTCTCCACCTGACGGGCGTTCATGGCGTAGATGGGGACGCGGATGTCAGCCAGTGCGGCCAGCACATCGGACAGCAGCTCGTTGCGGTTGAGGGCGATGATCTCCAGACCGGCCTTGTAGCTGTCCTTGACGCTGTCGGCCCAGTACGCCTTGACCCAGCGGGGGGCGTTGGAGGGATCTTTCATGCTGGACACCGCGTTGGCGCAGCTCTGCTTGTGGATAGAGACGCCGAAGCCCCGGGTGATGAATCCCACGATAGGGTCGCCGGGCAGGGGCGAGCAGCACTTTGCAAACTTGATGGGGGTGTTATCGAAGCCCTCCACCACTACGCCGTCAGTGGCGTGGACGCGGCTCAAATCGACCTTCGGCAGATCCTCCACCGACTTGTTCTCAGCAGCCTCGGCGGCCTTGAGCTTCTGCCACTCCTCTTTGAGCTTGGGCAGGCAGTTGGCGATGGTCATGCCGCCGTAGCCGATGGCAGCGTAAATTTCCTCCGCGTTGTTCTGGCGCAGACGACGGCTGCAGCTGCCCACGAACTCATCCAGTTGGTCGTCGGGGATGAATATCATCTCCCTGCGCAGCTCTTTGGCCAGCGCGTCGCGGCCCTGCTGGATGTTCTCTTCGCGGCGCATCTTCTTGAACCAGTTGCGTATCTTGCTCTTGGCCTCGCTGGTGCGCACGATCTTGAGCCAGTCGCGGCTGGGGCCTTTGTCCGCCGGGCCGAGGATGACTTCAATGATCTCGCCCGTCGCCACGACATGGTCGATGGGGACGATGCGGTTGTTGACCTTACAGCCCACCATCCGGTTGCCGACGGCAGAGTGGATGGCGTAGGCAAAGTCGATGCAGTTTGCGCCCGCAGGCAGGTTGATGACGTCGCCCTTCGGGGTAAAGGCAAAGACCTCCTCCGGCAGCAGGTCGCTCTTCAAATCGTGGAGCAGGTTTCCGGAATCCTCGCTGACGCGCTGGTTTTCCAGCAGCTGGCTGACCCATGCCAGCCGCTCATCCAGTTTATCGTGGCCCTCGAGGCCCTCTTTATACTTCCAGTGGGCGGCAACGCCGTACTCGGCCTGCTCGTCCATGGTGCGGGTGCGTATCTGCACCTCAAAGGGGATGCCCTCGTGGCCGATGACGGTGGTGTGGAGGCTCTGGTAGCCGTTGGGCTTGGGGGTAGAGATATAGTCCTTGAAGCGGTTGGGCAGCGGGTGGTACATATCGTGGATGAGGCCCAGGGTGCTGTAGCACTCAGCCAGGGTGTCCAGGATGATGCGCACCGCGTAGATGTCGTAAATTTCATCGAAGGACTTGTTCTGCATGATGGTCTTGCGGTAGATGCCGTAGATGCTCTTGACTCTCCGCTTGATGGTCGCGCCCTCGATGCCGCTCTCCTCGAGGCGGCTCTTGATGACGCCCGACACGCTGGCCAGAAACTCGTCGCCCGCGCGCTCGCTGAGCATCTTGTTGATCTCCTCGTAGCCCACGGGGTCGAGGTAGTGGAGGCTGCGGTCTTCCAGCTCCTCCTTGACGTTCAGGATGCCCAGACGGTTGGCGATGGGAGCGTAGACCTCCATGGTCTCCCGGGCCTTGTCGCGGCGCTTCTGCTCCGGCCATGCGTCGCCGGTGCGCATATTGTGCAGGCGGTCACAGAGCTTGATGATCATGACGCGGACGTCACGGCTCATGGCCAGCAGCATCTTGCGCAGGTTCTCAGCCTGCAGCTCTTCGATATTGGAAAATTGGATCTTGGTCAGCTTGGTGACGCCGTCCACCAGCGCAGCCACCTCTTCGCCGAAAGCGGCGGTCAGGTCGGCCAGAGTGGCGGGGGTGTCCTCCACCACGTCGTGGAGCAGGGCGGCGGCGATGCTCTCGCTGTCCATACCGAGGTCCAGCACGAGGCGGGCCACGGCCAGCGGGTGGCAGATATAGGGCTCACCGCTGCGGCGGCAGACCCCCTTGTGGGCGTCGTTGGCCATATTGTAGGCTTTTTCGATCATGGCCATGTTGTAGGCCTTGCCGCTGGCCTTGATGGCCTCCACCAGCTTCTCCCAGGTCACGATCTCGGGCCGCACCTCCGAGGGAAGGGTCCCCTCAGGGGCGTTGGCCGGCAGGGCCGTTGCGGCCACGGTAGCCATCTCCGTCACCGGCACGGGCTGATGGAGATGGGTCTTTGCAGAATAGCTGTCCTCTTTCGCCGCAGCCGATGCTGCGGGCGCGGGGACGACAGGTTTCTTTCCCTCAGGCATCTTTATCGTTCCTCCAGACATTTCAGGATGGGCGCATCGGCAAGGTTCTTCTTGCCGGTGGCAGGCACGAGTTCCCAGAACTTTGCCCCGCCCCGGTCAGCCGCTGTGATGAGGCCGACCTGTTCCAGCGCGGAGATGGCCACCAGCGTCCGGCCGGTGTTCTCCTCGCCGAGTTTTGCAAACAGGGGCTGCAGATCTTCGGCGTGCCAGCGCCGCGCCTGCAGCTCCCGATAAACGGTGATGATATGGCTGCGCTCCGGGGCGATGCTCTCCTTCTGCTCCGGCGTCAGGGGCGTACCCCGGCGCAGCGCCTGCACCAGCGCGGCCTGCTCTGCAGCTGTGTTGCCGAGGCCCGCCGGGTGCAGCTCGATGATGCGGCCCGACAGCTGTGCGCCCCGGGGCGAATCGTAGACCGAAAGGCTGATGGCTGCGTCCACGACGTCGCCCGTCGAGTAAGGCACCTGTTCCGGGTGCATCCCGAACCAGACGGCGTAGATG
>ERZ1026852.767-NODE-767-length-18867-cov-7.578992_pt1 | contig 18867 bp, 5 predicted proteins | sample MGYA00380156_ERZ1026852 | MGnify/ENA primary metagenome ERZ1026852 (study PRJEB33269, sample SAMEA4719792) | human gut metagenome | biome: human-associated habitat; feature: organic feature; material: feces | place: Cameroon | collected 2013-10 ...
ACTTCGAGAACTTCTTCCTTGAGGAGAAGGCGCAGAAATACTATGTATGGAGCGACATCCTCGACAACGGCAACCGCGCCGACAACTGGGCGACGGGCAACGCCGGATATGCCATCGCAAAAAAGAAAGCCACTCCCGAGGAATATCCCACCACACCGCTCGCCCAGGGCTTTGATGGCAACGGCGTGAAGCTGACGACCAGCTCAACGGGCTCGTTCGGCGTAATGGTGAACATGCGCCTCGCTGCAGGCAATCTCTTCACGGGCGTGTTCGAGTCGGCCATCGCCACCAAGACGCCACTACTCGCCACGCACTTCGGCGACGGAGCCTCAAACAAGCTCAACGTCAAGCCCGTAAGCTTCAGCGGATATTATCAGTATGCGCCGGGCGACGAGTTTATGGACAAGAGCGGAAAGACTGTGGAGGGACGCATTGACGAGGGCGACATCTACGCCGTGGTGTTCAAGAACACCGACGACCAGGGCAACGCCTTCTACCTGACCGGCGACAACGTGAAGACCAGCCCGCAGATTATCGGCAAGGCGCTCAGCGGACACGTGACACGCACCGCGGACGGATGGCAGTTCTTCGACATTCCCTTCGAATATACCACGGAGCCCGACCCGCAGGTGCTCGCCAACTACGGATACAGCATCGCCATCGTCTTCACCTCCAGCTGCGAGGGAGCACACTTCGAGGGAGCCATCGGCAGTACGCTATTAATAGATAAGGTGAAGGTGGCATACGAGAAGCCCGCCGCACAGCAGAAATAACATTCAACCGCATCAATATGAAGAAAACAATAATCACACTGCTCCTCGTGGCCTTCGTGGGCTTGCAGGAAGCGCTCGCCATCGACATCTTCGGCGATCTCAGATACATGGTACGCTTAGGCTACGGCCTCGGAGGAACCGCTCCGGTGGGCATGCCGGCCACCATCCGCTCGCTCGACAAGTTTACGCCCACCAACAACACGCTCCTCGGACTGGACGCATACAAGCCGCTGACGGACAAGTGGGGACTGCAGGCAGGATTTCATTACCAGAACAAGGGCATGAAGACCGACGCGAAGGTGAAGGGATACAGCATGGAGATGAGACGAGGCGACGAGACGCTCAGCGGACTCTTCACCGGTAACGTCGTGACGGAGGTGAGCGAATGGATGGTGACGCTGCCCCTGCAGGCCGCCTACAACGTGTCGCCGAAGCTGCGTCTGAAGTTCGGTCCTTACTTCTCTTACGTACTTAGCAACAACTTCAGCGGATATGCCTACGACGGATATCTGCGCGTCGGCGACCCGACGGGCGACAAGGTGGAACTGGGACACGTCGAAGGAGAACGCGGCGACTATGACTTCACCGAAGACCTGCGCCACTGGCAGTTCGGACTGGACCTCGGTGCAGACTGGTTCTTCTCCAACCACTTCGGTGCATACGCCGGACTGTCATGGGGTCTGACCAAGATTTTCCGCAAGGACTTCCACGTCATCGAGCAGTCGCTCTACCCCATCTACGGCAGCATCGGACTGACGTACAAGCTCAAGTAAGAAATATTAATAACGAAAAACAATTGTCTATGAAGAAAATCTTTACACTACTTGCAGTGCTCATGACTTCACTCACAGCCATGGCACAAGACGGCGAACTCAGCCTGGACGCCATGCTCGTGGATAAGGACGACGAGAACTTCAACGTGGAGATGCAGTTCGGCAAGGAGGAAGAAGAGCCGTTCGAGCCGGTCTCAATGGCAGGCACACTCTCAAGCTTCTCTCATACTGACGACGGCGACGTATCAGACCAGAAGCCTTCATTGCTCACCATCACTGACGAGGGCGAGGGCAAGTGCACACTGACAATGACCGAGGGTACACTCCCCGGAACCACCCTCTCACTCGGCACCATCACCATCCCTTCAGTGTCTTACGAGGCTGACGAGGCTACTGCCACCATGAATCTCTCTTCAGGCAAGGTGGAGGCAACAACAGAATGCGCACATCCTTTCTATCAGACCATCACCGTGAACAGCCTCTCTGGCAGCATCGCAGTGAAGATGGACGAGAACACCAAGGACGAGGCCATGCTGGCTAACGCCAACATCACATTCACAGTGGACAACGACGGCACAGAGACCGTCAACTACACATTCACAACCAACGGATACGTAACTGGCGTGGACACAGTGAAGAAGGCTGACGGCACAGTACAGCGCATCTACACCATCTCCGGCATAGCCACCACACAGATGCAGCGCGGCATCAACATCGTACGCCATGCTGACGGCACTGTGACGAAGGTTGTCAAGAGATAAAACGAACAGAAAACACTCACACAAATTAAAAACAACAAAAAAAATGAAAAAGTCATTATTCACATTGGCAATGGCTGCGATAGCCTTAACTGCCAACGCCACCGACTACCAAGGTAACTACAGCAGCAACGCTGGAGGACAGAAAAGCACCGTGGAAGGAAAGGTGAGCATCGAGGAAGGCGCTGACGGCACAAGCACCGTCACCATTCACAACTACGCTTATGAGGTGTATGGCACAAAGCACTATGTGGGCAATATCGTCCTCAACGGAGTGAAGACCTCCAAGGTGGGCAACGTAACTCTCTTCGAGAGCGCCCAGAGCGTGGACATCACTGAGGGTGACCTTGACACTTACACATGGGAAGGTCCCGGCTATTCGGCTCTCTGCAATGGCGGTGTGCCCGTAATCTTCAAGGCTGAGCTGCGCGGCGACAAGCTCACTGCAGCCTTCAACCTCGACACATTTCAGGCCATCAAGCGCCGCATAAAGGCCACATTCGGCGAAAACCGCTACACCATCGGACAGATTCTCGGTTCGAACTTCGATGCTTGGCACACAGCCACATACACTGGAGGTGTACCCAAGAAAGACTACACCAGCGACGAGCCCGACGGATGGCACTCATTCATGAGCGCAACCGGCGCTTTCTCATCCTCAGTAAGAAAGAACACTTACACATATAAGTCTGACGAGGTGCGTCCCGGCGTTAAGGGCACAAGCCTCAAACTTACATCTGGCATCGTAAGCGCCTTTGGTATTAATCAGCCTGCCAACGGAACCATCACCACTGGTCGTCTCTATGCAAACGCCATTAAAGCTAATGACACCAAGAACAACTCAACATCAGATCCTTCTTCAAGCGACGTCGACTCAAACAACGATCCGTTCTTCTCAGCTATCAGCTCACGTCCTGACTCTATCGCCGTATGGGTGAAGTATAATCAGGGCACACTCTCTGAGTCGGACAAGGCCAAGTATCCTTACGCCACCATCTCTGCCATCATCAATGACGGCACAAAGATTCAGGATCCGAAGGACAAGGAGTATAAGACCATCGTGGCCACTGCCCAGAACAAGGAGATAGCCGAGACCGGCAACGAATGGAAGCGCATCAGCGTTCCTTTCAGCTACGTTTCGGACAACATCGACCCGAAAGCCATCCTCGTAACTCTCTCTACTAACGCCGAGCCGGGTGTGGCTTCGAGCGACGAGAACAATCCTGACGTGCTCTACATCGACGACCTTGAGCTTATCTACAACGCACAGCTCAGCAGCGTGAAGATAAAGGGCGTGGACTTCACATTCGAGCCGAACAAGTATTACTACGAAGACCTGACATTCGACGGCGAGCTTACTGACGCTGACGTAGAGGTGGAGAAGACGGGCAAGGGCTCATACATCAGCCAGACCATCACACGCAGCCCGGCAGAGAAGGGTTATGCCACCGTTACCGTAACCGTAACATCAGCTGACCTCAAGACCGTGAATGCCTACACCTTCAAGGTGAAGGAGGCTGTTGCCGAGCCTACAAAGGACTATAAAGGCAAGCTCGCCATCTCATTGAACGGTGAGCCGCAGGATCCGGTTGACGCAACCATCTCTACCATCCAGCACGAGGACGGCACATACGACATCCGCCTCAACAAGTTCTCGTTCGATCCGTTCCTCATCGGCGACGTAACCATCAAGAACGTACCCGCAACAGAGGTGGACGGATGGACTGTCTTCACAGCTGACCAGGACGCTGAAATCACCAACGGTGCTCAGATTGCAGAGGCTCTCCACGGCAAGGTGCACGTCAAGCTGACTGCACAGTGCAAGGACGACAACCTCTATGCAGAGATTTCCCTCCCCGTTGAGCTTGGCGATGACGTGATGGACGTTTATGCCGTATTCGGCGAAAAGCCAGCTACCGGCATCAACGGCATCGAGAACAACGCCAATACCACCGTTACCGGCATCTACAACGCTTCAGGTATGAAGCTCCAGAAGATGCAGCGCGGACTCAACATCGTTCGCACAGCTGACGGCAAGACCGTAAAGATTATGAAGTAAACAGAACGATTGAGGTTATCAACTCACACATAACCTTACAGAACTTGCAAAAGTTAAATCATATACTTAAACGAAAAAACTCCAGCCATTGCAGGAATGCAGCGGCTGGATTTTTTTATGTCCGCAAATGAAGAGTGTGAACAAAATGCAAAAAACATGCTATATAGGCGTAAAACATGGCTTAAACAACACAAAAGACTGCTTAGACGTAAACTTCGTATCATATACATTCACACAAAGCCTCAACCACGAAACCTCATAACACACACTGACAGCATAAAATAAAAAGAATGTAAAATAAAAATAACATGCCTAAATTCCGCATCGTATCAAAAAAAACACTATCTTTGCGTAATATATAATCTGAATGCAAACTATTACACATAAATTATCATTAATAAAAAACTATAAAAAATCACTTACACAATGAAAAGAACGCTTACCACGTTGGGCGTGTCCACAGCTCTTTTGTGTACACTCGCTTTTGCCGCAACCGGCCAAAGCCCCATCACCCAAATCAAGCAAGTGTTAAGTTCTGCCTCCCGAACGCAGGACAAGTCGTTAACCATTAACAAGGAAAGTCTGTCTTTGCTGAAGCTGCAAATGCCCAGCAAGATGAAGAAGGCACAAGCCAATGGCAATCAGTCGTACGTTGACTTGCTGACTATGGAAGGTCAGTTGGGCTGCACCTCAAAAAGTATTAAGTATGAATCCAATACCAACAGCTGGATTATGTCTTTCAATGAAACTAATCTTGCTTACTGGGGTTTATTGGACAACGATGGCAACTCGGTATGGATTAGTAAAAATGACAATGTGTATAGCTTTACCGGAAAGGTACAGGCTAAAGATGATGCAACAGTATATGCTTGCATTTTTGCGCTTCAAGATGGTAAACTTCAAATACCACTATATCAAGTGTTAAACCTCAATAAGAGCAACAACTATTCTTGCGATTTTTCCGTAAATGGAGAGATTGCAGAGGGACAGCCGCTATATATAGGATTTTATGTAGAGAATACTTTCTCTAACACAACTGTCAGTCTTTCGGATATGGCATTCGGCTACACTACTACAACGATCACTGAAGCTGAAAAATGGACTGCTGAGAACAATCTGCCCGGACTCGGCATCACGGAGGATATGGCAGATAATGCCTACACCGTATTGTGCGAAGACAGCGTGACCACTCTCGGTCTTTATATTGGAGCTGGTAACTTGACTGTAGTGGGCATGAACACTACAGCCACCTCAGTCGCTCTTCCCCAAGCCGTATCTATCAACGGTAAAAGGTATCAGATAGAATACTTTGGTCGTACGGATGGCACCGAAATGGATTGGACCGGTGCGCAGAGTGTCACCTCTCTTGATCTTACGAACGTAAGTAGTGGTAATGGTGATATTAATTTTGCCAATACCAAAATAACGGATGTCTTTGTTGGTGATGAATTCAACTATAATACTAACGGACAGGAAAACGTCTACCTGCATATTCCTTACGGATGCTCACGTAGCGATTATAGCGGGCATGGCTTCAAGAGAGTGCTTATCGGCAATGAGCAGTCGGCTTATCCTGAGTCGGCTTATGATAATGCATGGGTTGTTCCCGGCGAAAACGAGGGCGACTACTTCAGCATATTATACGATCAATACGATTCGAATAGTTTCTGCGTAATGGAAATCTTCACAAATGAAGAAAACATCACACTGCCTAATACAACAGACGTAAACGGCAATAAGATGTACATTACTAATATAGGAAGTAACAACAACAATGTCAATGCAAAAACTCTCTTAGGCAAAGCGCCTAACCTCAAGTCGCTGACCGTACCAGAAGGATACAGCAATATCTATGTCAACTGGGATGAATCGCCTTGTACCGAACTGCATATAATGGGCGCAAAGCCAGAAACACAATATGCTTTGCCTTCAAACTTCAGCGTGTATATAGGAGCACAGGAGGCTTACAACGACTTTAAGTATGACAGCAACTGGAACTCTGCACAGCTTAAGCCAGAAGGCTGGGAGCTGAAGAAGCTGGAGACTACTTGCGACAACGGACTTACCACACTCGAGTTCGACTTTTACAACAGTAAGCTGTGCGTTACTAACATCAGCTCCACTGCTGACACCGTAGCCATACCCGACAGCGTAACTCTCGACGGCGTGAAGTATAAGGTGGAAGTATTCGGAAATCCAAGAATGAACGGATTCAACTGGTCAAACGCAAAGTCAGTACACACACTCGACCTTACATACATAAAGACAGCCTCACTTTATATGGAGGGTTCTTCTGTTACTGACGTTATCATTGGAGAGACCGACTTAGTAAATCTTACCAACATTGGCAATATCTACTTGCACGCTCCTTATGGCAGCTCACGTAGCTATTATTCTCGGTATGGCTTCAAGAAAGTGTTTATCGGAGAAGAAACACCTGACTATCCAACCACAAGCTATAACAATGCCTGGGTGATTGCCGGTGAGCGCGAAGGCGACTACTTCAGCATCGTCAATAGCAATGGTAAGTTCTGCGTTGTGGAGATATTCACAGAGCAGGACAACGTCACGCTGCCCGAAACCACTCCTTACACATACGGCACCACCGCTCCTATAACATCAGTGGGAAACTCAAACGACTACAGCTCTTCCTACAATATATTCAATAAAGCGTCTAACGTGAAGTCGCTCACTGTGCCTGCATGCTACGAAACCACTTATCTGTACTGGACGCGCAATAACTGCCCCATCAAAGAACTGCACATGAAGGGCAATGTGCCGCAGACCAACTGGAACGTTCCGTCGTCTTACAAAGTGTATATAGGTTCGAAGGAGGCATATGCTCAGTATAACGCCTCTAATGCATGGAAGAACGCTGAGCTGATACCGGAAGGATGGGACTTCGACTGGATGGCTGTGAACGTACAGCGTAAGGGCGAGTTCGCACAGACCTACATCGAGATGAGTGACGCCGACTGGAGCCTTGGCGTCAATGTGAAGGTGATAGGAAAGCTCAACGACACTGACCTCGCCAACATAAAGAAGCTCACCAGCCTGCGCAAGCTTGACCTCACTGACGCAACGTTCGACGCTCTGCCCTCATCGTTCCTCTCAAACCAGAACACCATCAGGGAGATAACGCTGCCCGAGAACATCAACGTCATACCGAGTTCGGCATTCTATTACTGCAAGAACCTCACAAAGGTGAACGCAACGGGCGTCAAGCGAATCGAACAAAGCGCATTCTACGGATGCTACAAGCTCACTGACCTTGACATCTCAAAGGTTGACTATATCGGATCAAGCGCATTCAACGGCTGTAGCTGTTTCGCACCTGCAGCATTGTCTGAAGGACTGCAGAGTCTCGGTTCAAGCGCTTTTGCCAATACTGCCATAACAGAGATAACCATTCCTGAAGGAATCATATATATCGACGAAAGCGTATTCTCTGGCTGTAAGCAGCTGCAGAAGGTCAGTCTCCCCGAGACACTCCTGCTTATCGATTCGTATGCATTCAGCGGATGTAGTAGGCTCAACGAAATAACCATTCCCGAGTCGGTTAGCCAGATTGGCGAGTACGCATTCCAGAGCTGTGACTCCCTGAAAGAAATAACCATTCCTTCTAATACGGAAAAAATAGGAAGCGGTCTCTTCTCAAACTGTAAGAATCTCACCACAGTGAAGTGTAAGGCTGTTGTTCCTCCAGTAGCGGGCGGCACATTCACCAGCGGCATGGACCTCAACCACTGTACGCTCTACGTGGCACCGTTCACCATCGACGCTTACCGCGAAGCAACCAACTGGAGCGACTTCTACATCATGAAGCCGCTTAACGAACCGGTGAAGAACATCTACGTGAATCGTCAGATGACGTTCGACCTCCAGTCGGAAGACAACGCCGTGCTGCAGGACAACCCGAACATGACACTCGACTACTATACAGAAAACAAATACTATGGCAACAGCTATAACACCGTTGGACAGCTGACGGCTTCAGGAGACGGCACACTCTCCGCAGGAGTGTTCACCATCAACAACAAGTTCTACAACCGTGGAGCTTACATCAGCCAGAACAACGGCACATACTATAGCGACGACCGCCGTCCGACACTCATCAACAACGCCGAGAATATGCGTGCTGACAGCGTGCTCTGCATCATAAGTTTGGAACCGAACGAATGGCACTTCATATCGTTCCAGTACGACGTTCAGATGAGCGACGTATACGGACTCAACGGCACTGACTTCGTCATCCGCCAGTATAACGGCGCCAAGAGAGCTGCTGCAACAGAGGAATCTACTGACAAGAACAACGCACCGATGCGCACAATCGGCGGTGGCAGCAGCAGTGGCAGTGGCAGCAGCCAAACAGTGGAGAGCAACTGGGAACCGGTACCGGCTGACGGCGTGCTCCTCGCCGGCAAGGGATATATCATCCAGGCTGCCAACAACAACTCCTACATACAGGGCAACTACCAGTACAGCTACGCTGCTACAGTGGTGTTTCCGTCACGCAACACCGTTACGAAGAACCGTCTGTTCACCTCTTCGGACATCATCGTGCCGCTGGAGGAGCATGCTTCGGAGTTCGCTCACAACCGCTCATGGAACCTCGTGGGCAACCCGTATCCGTGCTACTATGACATGAACTCGCTGAAGGACGACTTCTATACTCCTATCATCATCTGGAAGGGATCTAACTATCAGGCTTACTCGCCGGTGGACGACGACATCATCCTGCGTCCTTACGAGTCGTTCTTCGTTCAGCGTCCTGTCGACGTAGAGCAGATGGTGTTTGGCGCGGAAGGCCGTATGCACTATAACGACGCACTCAAGGCAACAAGTGCCAACGGTCAGAAGCCGGGCGTCAACTATGCTCCTGCACAAAGCATTGACGGCGCACAGCGCAACGTCTTCAACTTCACCATCGAGGGATGCGGCAGCGAAAACCGCACACGTATCGTCATGAACGAGAAGGCTACGATGGGATATGACTGCGCACGCGACGCTGCCAAGTTCTTCGCCTCAACACCGATGGGCGCTGAAATCTACGTGGACGCTGACGTCAAGTATGACATCTGCGAACGTCCGCTCGGCGACGGCACAGCACAGCTCGCCATCCGCACAGCCAAAGCAGGCGAATACACAATAGCTCTCTCTGGCCGCTACAGCGAGGACTGGACCGTAATGCTCACCGACAAGCTCACCGGCGCTACCGTTAACCTCAACGAGGGCGCTTACCGCTTCGAGGCAGAGGCAGGCACTACAGCAGGTCGCTTCATGCTTAGCTTCAACACTTCAGCCACCGGCATTGACGGCGTAGAGGCAGACATCGACGCTGACGCAGAAGTAAGCGTGGTGAATGCTGCCGGCATGACAGTATTCAATGGACGCTATGCCGACTTCAAGGCTAAGGCTGCCACTGGCATCTACGTCATCGTATGCGGTGACAAGACATATAAGACAGTGATTAAGTAATCAAAACTTGTCATTATGAAACACATATTTATTAACATACAACGAACGGCCATGCTGCTCGTCCTGCTTATAGCGGGATGGGCAGCGGGCTGCCCGCTGTCGGCGCAGACCATTGTGGAGCTGGCTCCAGACCAGTCGCTGGGCAAGGGCGCCGAAGTAGCGAGCCTTGACAACGAAGCCTATGGCATCTCGTTCGCGTTCGGTAAGAATACGGGCGGATATCAGGCGGCGTATTACAGTGGAGCCGTCAGAGTGTATACGGGCAACACCATCACTATGACCGGTCCTAACGGTTATGTGGTGAGCAAGGTGGAGTTTCTGACGGAGAAGAAATATACAAAGAATGACTCCACAACATTGTCTGCACGCGTCGGCAAAGTGAGTTACGACGCAACGACGAAGACATACACTTGGGAGAACACGAGCGCTGTAAGCGAGGCGGTGTTCGACATTGTCAACGCTCAGTTCCGCGTGACTAATATCAAGTGTTATCTCGACAATTCGGGCGAAGTGAAACCGAAGCCCAAAGCTCCGATTATCTCGCACAATAGCGGCGAGTTCTACAGGGCGTTCCAGGTGGTTCTCACCGACATCAACGACCCTGCTACGACCATACGCTATACGCTTGACGGCACCGACCCGACGGATGCCAACGGCATGAAGTATACCGCGCCGGTGGAAATACCGACGGGTAACGACGTCACACTTAAGGCAGTGTGTGTGAATGAGAACGGCGTAAGCCCCGTGGCTTCGGCTTCTTACATCTACAAGGCAAAGAGCCTGCTCTCGTTCAGAACCAACAACAAGGGTGGCATCTCGTCTGTAAACTATAACACACGAGGCTCGGAATACGGCTCGTTCAGCGGAGAAGGCGACGCCTATATCACCGACGGCGAGACCGTTAACATGAGTATAAGTCTGAACAATGGCTATCGTCTTCGCGGCATTACTGTCAACGGAGAGCAGAATGAAGTGTCGCAATACGGCGGACTGAGCTTCATAATGCCATCTGTAACTGACGTTACGGTAATGGCAGACGTGGTGTACGACCCCACGTCGCCTTCCGATCCGCAGCCTCCTACGCCTGTAGAGAAGAAGTATAAGCTCACACTGGTAAGCAATCCGGCCGGTGCAGGCTCTGTATCGAATGGTGGCAGCTACGCTGAAGGCACGACGATAAACGTCTCTACTTCCAATAATACTGGCTACGTATTCAAAGGATGGACACGCGACGGCGAGACCGTCAGCGCCAGCCGGTACTACAATTTCACGATGCCTGCAACTGACGTGGTGCTCGTGGCCAACTATGTCTATAACCCAAGCAATCCCAAAGACCCTGAGCAGCCTGCCCTGAAGCACCCGCTGACAGCTGTGGCATCGCCGACTGGAGCAGCAACATTCAATCTCTCGGCTTCGGAAGTGGTGTTCGGAAATACATATACAGTAAGAGCTTATCCGAATACTGGCTATAAGATGAAGGGATGGATTCTGAACGGTGTGGCTCAGGAAGAGAAGTCGAATGTCTTCAAAGGCACTATGACCGACGCAGGCGCACAGCTTGTTGCCATCCTGGAATACGATCCTGCATCACCAGGCAATCCCGGAGCCAACTACTATAACGCCGCCACCGGACTGGCCATCATCGACGACTTCACACCTGACAACCTCTTGGGAGCGCTCAGTTCAACCGTGGGCAGCAACAATTATGTCAACGTGAACCGTCTGATTGTGAAGGGACGCATGACAAGCTACGACTTTAACTGTCTGGAACAACTAAGCAATGCTGCAACCATCGACCTTTCGCGTACGGGCGGCGTAACAGAATTGCCAGGCTATGCATTCTCAGGAATGGCCGTCTCGTCTGTTTCTCTGCCGGCAACAATAGGCAGTATGGGCAGCATGGTGTTTAATAATTGCGCCAACCTTACGGCCATCACAGTACACGCCGTGGAGCCGCCGGTATGCAATAACAGAACGTTCGAAGGCATCACCAACAAGGCCAACTGCAACGTATATGTTCCGGAAGAAGCCGTGGAGCTGTACGCCGCCGCTGAATACTGGAAGGACTTCACCATCCTTCCCATCACCGACGACATGCACATGCTGCAGGTGAACCTGCCCGCAGAAGGCAAGGACGGACGTTACAAGAACAACACCATCGAGCTGGTGAACATCAATTCGGGCGTACGCCAGAAGTATGTCATCACCGACCGACTCATCTATACGTTCAGCGGACTGCGCAAGGACGAGCAGTATAATGTATATATGTACTCGCGTGCAGGACTCGAAATCGGTCGTATAGAGGAAGTCACCATTCCTAACGATGACATGGAGGTGGCGTTCGGTACGCTCAAGACCCTTCACAACGTCGCTGCAAATGTATTGTCACCGGAGGGTGAGAACCTTACAAACATGGCAACAGTGGAATGGCTCAAGCCGCTTGAGGACGGCACAACCGTTTATCTGCGCAAGGCAGTATCGCTTGGCGAGATACCGGAAGGACAGCAGCTCATATGCCGCGTCACTCTGAACGACAAGCTCGGCACCATCTATGTGGCACCGGCTGACACCACATTCAGCGTAAGCAGCAAGGAAAACATCTGCAACATCATACTCCAGCCTCTGCGCACCATCACGCTCAAGGGCACTGTGGTGGACGGCGACGACGCATATATAGCAGACGCATCAGTGTCGGCAACGCAGACTCTGAACGGAAAGTTCCAGAAGACATTCACCACAAAGACCGACCGTCGCGGACAATGGACCTTATCCGTACTTGCTGCACCGGAGACACGTCTCGTCATTGCAGCTACGGAATGCGTGAACAAGCTCGACACACTGGGCGTATTTGCCGACGACGAGACCATTCACGAGATGGGCAAGACGGTGATGAAGTCTGTTGTCGGAGCTCGCGTAAAGTACGGATTCACGTATATAGCAGCCGGTTCGGAGGAGAAGCAGGACTTCTATTCTGACTATCGCAACGTGGCTTTCACAGTGTTCAACGTCACACAGAACCGCGAACAGAAAGATATGACAATGCAGTATCCAATGCTCACCGTACTGGACGAGACCGTCAACATCGGTGACGAGCTGCGTATCACAGCCGTATCGAAGACTGGCGCATTCAGTCCCATCGAGCGTACGGTGACAGTGGACGAGAAGCGTCGCGCCGAGGCTACGTTCGACATCGTGGGCAAGGGTTGCATCGAAGCTTCCTTCGAGACCACAGACAATCCTGCCGTCATGGCTATGCTCTACAACGCAAACGGCGAATTGCTGAAGAAGACCGAATACACCGAGGCGAAGGCTTCGCTTGCCGACGTGGACGACGGCGAGTATACGCTCGTAACTATGGGCAAGTCAGAGCTGATGAGCTCCATCCTGCGTCTGTCTGCCTACGACGAAATCGGACTTACCGATGGCAAGGACTATGTGAAGAACTCAGTGAAGGTGGAGTGCGGCAAGATTGCTTCCGTCCATAACTCAATGGTTCCGGCTTTCGACGAGAGTCTGTTCACATACACCACAGCCTCAACATCGTTCTCTTCCAACAAGAGCAGCATCACCAACGGCAAGTATCTCACGCTCAGTTCGGTCATCGACTTCAAGGGAGTATACAAGAGCGATATCAGCAATGTGAAGCTCGTCGTAGACCTTCCCGACGCTTGCGACTTCGTGGAGAAGTCCGTCATCCAGGGTCCGAAGCTCATGACCTACACACTCAGCGGCAAGCGACTCACCGTAGAGCTCGGCGACACCTATAAGACACAGACCCGCTTCTGCGTCATTCCTACCGCCAGCGAAATGTTTAACGCCACCGCTTCAGTGGTGTTCGACTATAAGGGTGCAACGCTTACACAGCCTATCGGCTCCGCAAAGGTAGAGGTGAAGAACCTTGACATCATCGTACCTGAGATTATAACATCAGCCACGTTCAATGTCAGCGGTTCGGCTCCAGCACGTTCCAATGTGGACGTTTACTGCAACAACGAGCTTATCGGACACACAACCACAAAGCAGAACGGTCAATGGAATGCCGAATGCGTATTGGCAAGTGTGTTCAATATGTCTGAATGTCCCATCTCGGCAAAGATTACCACTGAGTCGGGCAGTCTGCTTCTCACCGAAACAAAGAACACTACGTACATCAAGGACTATCCTATTATCAAGACGGTGACCATGGATACGAATCCGACCATCGTGTTCGACTTCGAGAAGGGCACCACTTCACACTCATGGTATTACACGCCAGGCAACGTACTGTTCACTCTCGACTTCAGCAACAACAGTCCTGAAGTCCTGCAAGAGGTGTATCTCAACATCTTCGGCGAGGACGGTTCGGTACGAACCATCGACTGCAGCTACGACACAAAGAAGAAGATATGGTTTGCTAACGTACAGTTCAGCACATACAACGGCATCGTCAACCTCAGTGTCAACTACATAGCAAAGGGCAACTACAGCTACGAGTCCGACGAAGCCAAGCTGCGTGCAAAGAAGTACGAGAATATTATAGTTAATGAGAAGGAGAAGCTCGACGAGTTTGACGAAATTCTCAAGGATGCATTCAACTACGTCAAGCGTGATGATGTTACGCGTGAAGAGAAGATTGCCTATATCAAAAGTGTAAAGAAACAAATATTCAAGTACTACACCGGAGATGACAATGTTCCTGAATACGGCAGCAACAACGAAATCAGCATAAAGAGCCTTGAAGAAGACAGCTATGAGGGCGGAAATGTAATTATATTTGGCGAGCGTGAGGAAGACAAGAATCCTGACACCGACCCATACATACAGGATATGCCTAATCCTTATGGAAAAGATTATACTCTGCCCGAAACTGACATTTCCACAAGTATAAGCTCCGCTATTGGTTCGTCTGCCGAATACGTGACACCTGGAGATTACGACTTTGATTCGATAGCAGAAAACTTTAACGGCAATATCGACTTCAATGTCAAGAATTCAAATGGTGATGCATGGAATATACACAACAAAGACATCCCTGCTGAATTCAACATAGAGTCCAAGGAGTCTATGAAGACATTCTACGATGTCATGTACGCTGAAGAAAAGGCTTTCTATGACAAATGGGAGTTCAAGACCTCGTTGGCACTCTCGGGAGTGGATATGTCTGTGGCATTGGGAATCTCTATGCAAAAGAGATACTTCAGTGACAATTTCGACCAGCTTGCAGCCATTGCCGGAAACAAGAATCCTATTGTTGCAAAGGAGATTCAGAGTCTTGAGAACAGCATAGGCAAGAATCTCAAGAACATGAAGACTCTAAGAACAGTCGGCAAGCTGTCTGGTATTGCAGGTACAGCTATTGGTGTTTGGTCTATAGGAACAGACATTCATGATGGACTGGGACGTTACGAACAATGGTCTGACATCATTGATTCTATTCAGACCCGTTGCAAAGGCGACGATACAGATAGTCTTGTTGCAAAGGCAACTGAGTATAGAAAATGGATAGCTAATAGAGATGGTGCAAAAACCGCTGTTGACTTTGCCAGCACAATAGCCGGTGCTGCCGGAGCCGCGCTTGCGCCTGAAACCTGTGGAGCTTCTCTTGTATTAAATGTCGCTTCCATCGGTATCAATGTTGGAGTGGGAATCTGGGAACAGAACTTCTTGCGCACTAATAATGAGCATCTCTATGACATAATGCGTCTGATAAAGAAATCGTCTAAATGTTCATTCGAGCTTTCGATGGATGGATATAATCCTAACCGTCCACCGTTCGACCCGCTCACAATCAACCACGACCCCGCCGGTTACGTGTATGAGGCGGTGCCTGAGAACCGTGTGGAGGGTGTTCAAGCCACTATCTATTATAAGGAAGAGGTGGAAGACATCTATGGTGACAAGCACGAGAACATCGTGATGTGGAACGCTGAGGAATATGCTCAGCACAACCCGCTCTTCACCGACGAGAACGGTATGTATCGTTGGGACGTGCCACAGGGATTGTGGCAGGTGAAGTTCGAGAAGGACGGATACGCCACAGCGTACAGCGAGTGGTTGCCGGTTCCGCCGCCGCAGCTGGAGGTGAACGTAGGCATCACTCAGAACAAGCAGCCAGAGGTGACTGAGGCCCGCGCATACGAAGAGGGCATTGAGGTGCAGTTCGACAAGTATATGGACCCCACCACTCTCACCGATGCCAACATCAGCGTTACGGCTGGTGGCAAGAAGCTTGCCGGAGACATACAGCTCGTCAATGCTGCTCTCGCTGACGAATATGCTTCTCCTGAGGATGCTGACGCCGTACGCTACGCTTCACGCATCCGATTCGTACCGGAGCAGGCTCTCGCTTCCACCACGGGTGAAATCCGACTCACGGTAAGCCGCAACGTCAAGTCGTATGCCGGCATTCCGATGACCGTGACTTACAGTCAGGTGCTCGACGTGGAGAAGGAGGTGCAGAAGATCACTGCCGATAATATCAAGGTGCTCTACGGTGGCGAGAAGGAGCTTACCATCTACGCTCTGCCGAGTGAGGCAGCAAGCGGACGCACACTCCACATAGCCAATTCGTCAGAAATGGTGGCATCACTCGCAGCCACTGACCTCACTCTCGATGCTGAGGGCAAGGCTGTAGTGAAAGTAACGGGCGACCTTCCGGGACGCACACAGCTGACATTCACCATTGACGACGTTACTGCTAAGGGAGAGAGCACGGTGGACGTGATGACCGAAATCATCACTGCCGAGGCTCCTACTGCTTCACGCGCCAGCGGCACTGCCGTCTATCGTGGCACGAAGGTGGAACTGGCTACCGACTCGAAGAATGCCACCATCTACTTCACCACTGACGGCTCTTGCCCATGTGACGAGAACGGCACAAGACGTAAGTACACCGTGCCTATCGTCATCAGCAGCGACACTCACATCAAGGCTATGACTATGGTCGGCAACGACGATGTGTCGGATGTGAAGGAGTTCAGTTATGTCATCAAGAAGTCTGATATGGACATTGCCATGACCGAGGGTTGGACATGGATGTCGCATAGCTTCGCTGACGGCATGACCGCCGCACAGCTGGCTGAGGACGCTGCCGTGCAACGTGTGAAGAGTCAGACGCAGGAGGTGGTACGCGACCCGCAATTGGGACTCGTCGGCACACTCTCGTCTCTCGAAGCATCGCAGAGCTACAAGGTGGAGACATCCGCAGCCACTGCCTCACGACGCATCAGCGGCGTGGCATGGAATCCTGCCACACCTATCGCGCTCAACGACGGTTGGAACTGGCTGGGCTATCCTGCCGACCAGACCATGACGCTCGACGAGGCTTTCGCCACCACTACAGTGGAGAAGCTGGACGCAGTGGTAGGTCAGGACGGATTCGCTCAGTATGACGGCGAACACTGGGTGGGCACTCTCGAGACGCTCGCTCCTGGTAAGGGATATATGTATCAGAGCCAGTCGAAGAAGAATGTGGTTTACAACACCGCCATCGTCTCAAAGGCTCATGCCCAGCACACGCAGGGCATCGGAAGCCGACTGCCTCTTGCTTTCGACAAGCACAAGTATCCGTCCGTTATGGCTATCGTGGCCACTGTCTGCTACGCTGACGGCATCACTGCCGACAATGCTGACTATCAGCTGGCAGCGTTCTGCGGCAGCGAGTGTCGTGGCATCGGACAACTCAGCGGTGGTCTGCTGATGATGAGTGTCTATGGCAATGCCGGTGACCGCATCACCGTTCAGGTGACTGACCGTGAGGGTTCTGACGTACTCGCAAGCAACACGCTCGACTTCAGCGAAACCGTCTTGGGTAACATCGAGGTTCCTTACGCCATCAACGTGGACAATGCCACTGCTATAGGCACCACTGCCTACGACGGCAATGTCAGCCTGTCTGTAGACGGCGGACGTCTGCTCATACACGGAGTGGCTGCCGACGACATCAACAGCGTAGAGCTGTTCGATATCAACGGTCAGAAGATCAAGCATGAGACCCATATCAGCGATAGTGGCGTCGACATTTCTTCACTGACGGGTGGAGTCTATGTTGCAGTTGTATGCAGCAACGGACATTACACCTATCATAAGATTGCCGTTCGTTAACCATAAAAAAAAACGATAAACAATGAAAAGTTCAATTATCAGACATACAATGGCGATAGTTGCACTCTTAATGGCGTTCTTCCATAGTGTCACGGCTTCGGCCGCTGACACATGGAGCGTCAATCCGAGCGCATATCGTTACGACATGAGTCTTTATCTTGATGTGGCGTTCGCCACAGGAGAGAAGTTGGATTATGCACAGTATGACGTGGCGGCATTTGTCGGCGACGAATGCCGTGGTGTGGCGGAAGTCTTGGCCTTGCCCAACGGCAATAACTGCCTCTATCTTCGTGCACGAAGCAACAGCGAGAACGGCGAGCAGATGTCTTTCCGCTATCGTGACAAGTCAACGGGTGAGGTGAAGGATATCGAGAACGTCAACTTCTCGTTCAAGTCTAACGAACGCCTGGGTTATCCTTCTTCGCCTTACGAGGTCAAGATTGTGATTTATCATGACGTTGCTATCTCAGCTGGAGATGGCGGAACGGTTAACGAGAGTGGCGGTCGTCTGGCTGAGGGCACTACGTTGACGCTCACCGCAACGCCTGCCGAGGGTCATCACTTTGTAAAATGGTCGGACGACGTAACGGACAACCCGCGCTCTGTGACGGTCGGAAAGGAGGACATTACGCTTGCTGCCGAGTTTGCCTTATCGTCTTATCATCTCACTTACACTCTCGACGGCACCTCCTATAAGGAGTCTGACGTGCTCTACGGAACGACGCTGACTGCAGAGGCTGATCCCGAGAAGGAGGGTCATACGTTCTCAGGTTGGGAAGGCTTGCCAGAGACAATGCCGGCTCACGACGTTGAGGTAACGGGAAAATTCACTATCAATTCTTACAAGGCTGTCTTTAAGATTGGTGAGGAAGTTATCGATACAAAGACTGTCGTATTCGGCGAAGCCGTTACTGCTCCAGAGGCGCCAGCCAAGGAAGGTCATA
>ERZ1026852.768-NODE-768-length-18848-cov-4.703773_pt1 | contig 18848 bp, 20 predicted proteins | sample MGYA00380156_ERZ1026852 | MGnify/ENA primary metagenome ERZ1026852 (study PRJEB33269, sample SAMEA4719792) | human gut metagenome | biome: human-associated habitat; feature: organic feature; material: feces | place: Cameroon | collected 2013-10 ...
GACGAGGGTGCAGCCGGGGTCGTCGGCCAGCATCATGACATGGGGCGTTTCCAGCGCCGCACCCCGGCGCACGGCCATGCGGGGCGGGATGCGCTCGGTGACGGTGCGCTCGCTGGGCCGGATGGCCGGCTGGGCGCTCTTCTCGTAGCTGTAAGCCTCAAGGTCTATCTTGCCCACGAGGCCCTGACGCACCCGGCCGCTCTGCTCGGTGCGCTCGACGTAGACAAAGCCGTCCACGGCGCGGGTCAGCACGTCGCGGCTGTACTCGTCCATCGCGGCGTGGATGTTCTCCACCCGCTGGGCCGCGTCTTCATCCTCGAGGTAGACTTCCGGCAGGATGAGCCGCAGGGTGCTGGGGCAGCCGCCCACAGCGGCGTCTGCCTGCTCCCAGTAGGCGCGGTCGCTGGTAAACTGGTCACAGGCCACGCAGCCCCACTTTTCCAGAGGGATGTTCTCCCCGGGCAGCAGGATGTGGGCCGGACCAAAGCAGGATGCAGTTTTCATAACACATTCCTCACTCTCACATAAATCACCAACAGCAAATGGAGCGCTCTCACTGGAAAATGCCCGCTGCATCGTCCCAGAACACGGCATGCTCCACGCCGGAAGCCGACAGGGTGTCCCGCAGCTCGTTGCGGGCAGTGTCGTCCATGGTCTGCTTTGCGGGGACTTCGACCACGAGGTTCCTGACGCCCAGCGCCGTCGCGGAGCCGCCCACAGTGGAAGCGCCCTCCGTCACCTGACCCAGCGAGTAACCGTACCACAAGGTCACACTGCCCTCAAAGCGGGCATCCCATGCGGCGATGTCCGCAGCCAGCTGGGCGCTGCGGTCGCGCCCGCCGGTGGAGCCGAAATCCTGCTTGCCGTTCTGGGCAGAGGGGAACTGGACGTTCTCCAGCAGCACATGGTCAAAGCCCATGCTCTGCACCTCGCCGATGAGGTCGCCGATGAACTGGACGGCCTCGTCGGAATAGGGGTTGAGCCAGGGGTTGCCGCCGGCGGACGCCTTATTATCCAGCCAGAGGTAAGCCTGCCCGGTGTAGCCGATGGCCATATTGCGGTCGGTGCGGGCCGCGATGGGGTCGCGGAAGGCCGCCAGCTTTGCCACCGGCACAAGGCTGTTCTCCTTGAGCACCGAGGCGATGAGGGCCGGGTCAAGGGACGCCCCCTCGATGCTGCCTGCTGCAGCAGCCACCTGAGAGGGATACAGGATGTTTCCGGCACTGTCCTTCAGGGTGACGACGGCGTAGACCGCGCCCTGCTGGGCCAGCTGCTGGGCGGCGGCACGCAGGGAAGCTTCATCCTTTGCCGCAGCCGTGTCCAGAACGCCCCAGCTGCCCTCGATGATGACGCCTGCGGGTGCAGCCGGTTCCGATTCCGGCTCCGAGTCCACCCGCACCTCCGAGAAAGCGGCAGGCTCTGCCGTCACTTCCGACGAAGCGGCCGCACTGGAGGCAGTCGTCTCAGACGAAGCCGAGAGGTCACGGTTGCGCACCACGGTGTACCAGGTGTGGGTGGCCCAGTCCAGCACATGGGGCGCGGCCAGCCAGCCCACGACCAGCACCACGGCCACCAGCACGATGATGCCGACGGCCTTCTTCACCCACATGCCGGGGCTGTAAAAACTGCGGTGATACCGCTTGACCTTTTTATACTTTGCCATGATCGTCCCTTTCTCCTGCACTCCTCACAGGATCACCGAGTGGCCCGTAAAACCATAGATGGCCAGCGCCAGCACGCCGATGTAGATGAGCGTGATGGGCAGGCCCCGGAACGCCTCCGGGATGGCCTCGCTGCGCAGACGGCGGTCAGCCTCCGTCACCAGCATGACGGCCAGCAGATAGCCCAGGCCGCTGCCGAGGCCGAAGCCCATGCTCTGCTCCAGCGTAAAGCTCTGGGTGCGCTCCACCAGCGCCGTACCCAGCACGCCGCTGTTGACCGCCGCCAGCGGCAGGATGCGGAGCAGCTGGCCGCCGTGGCGCTTGCCCCGTGCGGCCCAGAGCACGATAAATTCAAACAGGCTCACCACCGCCACGCAGGCCAGATAGACCAGCGGACGGAGCTTGGCGGGGTTGGACTGGGCGGCGATGAAGCCGCCCGCATAGAACGCCAGCGGAGCCACCAGCACCTGCGTGACACAGAGCAGCAGGGCGAACCACCCGCTGCTGGTGCGCTCGTCGCCCACCAGCTGGACGAGGCGGGACACGCCGAGGCCCCGGGTGAACACCGCGTTCTGTGCAAAGACGGCCAGCACGGCGTAGCTGAAAAATACGCCGACGGCCTGCATCACATCATTCATCCTCAGGCTCCCCCTCTTTCTGGCGGTAGACCGCCATGAGGCCGCGGGCCTCCGATGTCAGATAGTTTTTGTACTTCCTGGCCAGCGTGCGCCAGACGGCACACAGCACGCCCAGCACGATGAAGCCGCCAGCCGGCATACTGGCCATGGGCAGGACGGGACGGCTCAGCACATGGCCGAACACCGTACCGGCGCTCAGCCACTCGCGCACACAGCCCAGCAAAAGCAGCAGCAGGCCGTAGCCGATGGTGATGCGGATGCCCTTGGAGACGGCCTTTTTCATCGTCTCCTGCACGCGGCCGAAGCGATAGGTCAGCAGCGGCTCCACCACCAGCATGGGCAGATAGATGCCCAGCACCAGCAGGCTCACGCCGAACAGCCGATTCAGGATGGGGTACGCCGCCAGATAGACCACCGCCGCGCTGCCCGAATAGAGGATGCTGCGGGGCAGCAGCTTCTTTTCCAGCTCTGCGTTGGCCGGATGCTCCTCCCGCAGGGGGAACAGGCGGCTCAGCAGGCAGGCCAGCATCCGGGAGGGCGTCAGCAGCAGCGCCACGGCCACGGCCAGCATCAGGGCGTTCTGGCCGCTCGTCGCAAGGACGACCAGCGGCGCAAGGCCCATGCCCTGCATGACCACGGGGTTATTCAGAAAGACGCGGTCATGGTGGAAGAATCTTTCCGGGTCCCGGGTGATGAGTTCTGCAGCATGACGTTTCATTCCGCATCCCCCTTTCCGGTCTTCTTCTCTTTGAAGTGTCTACTGCTCTTTATCAGCTCATGGAGGCGGACTTCGGTGCGGTCGAGCCAGCCGGAGATGCTGTTGACCGCCAGAATGGCGAAGCAGACGCCCGTCTCGTAGACGCCGAAGTAGCGGAAGCCCATCGTAAAGGCTCCCACCATGACGCCGTAGAGGATGCGGCCCCGCCGGTGGTGGGCGCAGGTGTAAGGCTCATTGAGCAGGAAGACGGCGCTGAAGAGCATCGCGCCCGTCAGCATCTCGTCGCGCACACAGCGCAGGCGGAACACAAGGCCCGCCGTAAAGGCGGTCCCCTCCGTCAGACCCAGCTGGCGCGGGAAGAAGAAGACGATGAGGCCCGCCGTGATGAGGAAACTCAGGGAGGCGCTCAGCCGCACATCCTTCTGCATCCAGAGGAAGAGGCCGCAGGCCACCAGCACGATGGCTGCACCGGTCCCCATCGGGGCGGCATACTCGCCCAGCACCAGCGACAGGGCGCTGATGTTGATGAGGCCGCCGCTGCGCAGGGTGTCCGAGATGGTGCTGGATGTTGCCACGCCGGAGGCGTCCCAGAGCGGGATATTGGCGTATGGGGCCGGATAGCGGAAGACCTGCTCCGGCCAGGACACTGCCGCCACCGCGTAGCCCACGGCGGCGGGGTGGAAGGGGTAGCTGCCATAGCCGCCGAAGACCTCTTTGCCGATGAGAGCACCGGCCAGAATGGCAGCGGCGAGGACGTACCAGTCCACCGTCGCGGGCATCAGCAGGGTGATGACGAGGGCAAAGCTCTCGTTGGAATAATCCCCGGCCTGATAGACGCGGCGGCGCAGCAGAGAGATGAGCCGGTCGCACAGGTTGCCCATCAGCACCGCAAAGCCGCAGAGCAGCAGCGGGCGCAGGCCGTAGAGGTAGCAGGAGACGCAGAGCAGCGGCACACAGAGAAAGCAGATGTGCTTATAGTATCTGCCGGTGCGCTGGAGTTCTTCCTCCTGCAGCCGGATCAATGCTTCATCCATGGGCAGTCCCCTCTCAGAGAGCTGCCATCGCACGGACGGCCGCGGCGGGGTCGGCGGCGCCAAAGATGGCGCTGCCCGCCACCAGCACGTCCGCACCGGCGGCAACGCACTGCGGAGCGGTGGCGGCATCCACGCCGCCGTCCACTTCCAGCAGGAATTTCAGGCCACGGCGGTCTTTTTCCGCCTTGAGCCAGCGGAGCTTGTCGAGGGCCGAGGGCATGAACTTCTGGCCGCCGAAGCCCGGCTCCACGCTCATGACCAGCACGAGGTCCAGCTGGTCGAGGTAGTAGCCCAGCTCTTCCACCGGGGTGCCGGGCTTGATGGTCATACCCACCTTACAGCCCTGGGCCTTGATGGCGTCGATGGTCTCCTGGATGTCGTCGTCGCACTCGAGGTGGAAGTTGAGCAGGCTGGCACCGGCCTTGGCAAAAGCCTCAGCGTACTGCTGGGGGTGGGTGATCATCAGGTGGACGTCATAGAAAGCGTCCGGCAGGGCCTTGTGCAGGCTCTTGAGCACCGGGACGCCAAAGCTGATGTTCGGCACGAAATGGCCGTCCATCACGTCATAATGCAGCATCTGCGCACCGGCATCCAGCACCATGCGGCAGTCTGCGCCGAGATGGCTGAAGTCAGCCGAAAGGATAGAAGGACTGATCGTCGTCATTTTATTTTACTCCCCGTTATTTTTTAGAGAATTTTTGTAATTTTGCTCTGCCGCCGTCCCTGCGGCATCTCCCACAGGAGCAGTCGGCATAGTCGATTATAGTTTACATGAAAACAGCGAAAAAATCAAACCCGCCGCCGTGTTTTTCACGGAAAAGACGTAAAGTTCTGCGTATCTCCCCTCTTCCACAATGCAAAAAGCAGCCAGACCGCTCCTTTGAGGGGCAGTCTGACCGCTGTGAAGTTAGTCTACCGGCTTCATGCTGGCCGGGTCTTCCACCGCACCGGGGCGGCCGCTCTCGTCGGGCAGACGCTTCATGCCGCCGGGGTTGGGGGGCTGGACGGGCAGGGTGAAGACGAACCTGCACCACTCGCCCTGCTTGCTCTCCACCCGTATCTGGCCGCCGGAGAGGTTGACCAGCACCTTGCAGATATTCAGGCCGAGACCTGCGCCCCGGGCGTGGAGACCCCGGGACTGGTCTTCTTTGTAGAAGCGCTGGAAGACGTAGGGCAGCGCCTCGGGGCTGATGCCCTGGCCGGAGTTCCAGATGGAGACTTCCACCTCCGGGCCCAGCCTCTCCACCCCGAAGCGGATGGTGCCGCCTGCCGGGGTGAACTTGATGGCGTTGTCCAGCAGATTGTAGGCCACCTGATGGATGAGGTCGGGGTCGGCATAGACCAGGACTTTCTCATCCATGGTCAGGCCGTCAATGTCGATCATGCCGTCGTTGATGCGCTGCTCTGCCGAGAGGGCCACGCCGGTCAGCGTCTCCCAGATGTTGAACATCCGGGCGTTCACCTGATATTCGCCGCTCTCCAGCTTGGAGAGGTCCAGCATATTCTGGATGAGGCGCGCCAGACGGCCCGTCTCCTCACTGACCAGCTGTAAGTAGTGGTTCTGCATATCGGGCGGGATGGTGCCGTCCAGAATGCCGTCGATGAAGCCCTTGATGGTGGTCATGGGGGTGCGCAGCTCGTGGGCAATATTGCCCATGAACTGGCCTCGGGAGTTGTCGTTGGACTGGATATTGTCCGCCATCTTGTTGAAGGTGCGGGCCAGGTCGGCCACTTCGCCTTCGCCGTCCACGCCCTCGACCCGGACGGACAGGTCGCCGCCGCCGAAGCGCTGGGCCGCATCCGTCACCTTCTGGATGGGGTCGGTGAGCTTATGCATCATCACCTTGGTGAGGACGCTGGCCACCAGCAGCATCAGACAGGCCGAGAGAAAGAAGTTCGAGAAGAACTCCCTGCGGAACTCCACCAGCCGGTCGCCCGACGAGCAGAGGAAGAGGTAGCCGGTACACTCGCCGCTCTCGCTGCGCATCTCATGCACCGAGATGTAGCTCTTCTCGGTCAGTACGCCGTCCAGCGTGCCGAAGATGTGATAATTCTCCTTGGCCTTGGCCGACTTTTCCAGCACGGACGCCTCCACCACATCCCCGGCCAGATCGTCCGGGTCTGAGGCCAGCACCACGTTGCCGTCGCAGTCGGTAAAGAACAGGTACACTTCCGCGCTCTCGCCGATGAGCTCGAGCTTGGTGTTCAGGGCTTCCAGTTCTTCGCCTTCCGGCAGAGCGGCTTCCTGCACCAGATGGGACGCCGTGCGCTGGGCCACATTGACCACTTCGTCCAACACGTCGTACCGCTCCTGCGCGAAGTAGTTGCTGAACAGCACCAGCTCCGAGCTGCCCATGATCACCGTGCCAAAGATGAGCAGGGTGCTCATGAGCGAGAAGAACGCAACGGAAACACTTTTGCGCATTACTGACGCACCTCGAATTTATAGCCCACGCCCCAGACGGTCTTCAGCTCCCATTTATCGGAAGCACCGGCCAGCTTCTCGCGCAGGCGCTTGACATGGACGTCGATGGTGCGGCTGTCGCCGTAGTATTCGAAGCCCCACACCTCGTCCAGCAGCTGGTCGCGGGTGTAGACCCGGTTGGGGTGAGAGGCGAGGCAGTTCAGCAGTTCCAGCTCCTTCGGGGGAGCTTCCACCACCTTGCCCTTGACCCGCAGCTCGTAGCTGTTCATGTCAAGGCGGAGGTTGTCGAACTCGATGACGCCCTCGGAGCTCTCGGTCTGGGACGTGGTGACGGTGCAGCGGCGCAGCACTGCCTTGATGCGGGCCACGACCTCTTTGGTGTCGAAGGGCTTGACCATGTAGTCGTCTGCGCCCAGCTCGAGGCCCAGCACCTTGTCGAAGGTCTCGCCCTTGGCCGTCAGCATCATGACCGGGGTGTTGCCCAGCTTGCGGATGCGGCGGCAGACTTCGAGGCCGTCCATCCTGGGCATCATGACGTCCAGCAGCACCATGTCGGGCTTGAGCTGGTTGAACTTTTCAAGGCCCTCTTCGCCGTCGTTGGCCGTCGTGACCTGATAGCCCTCCTTGGTCAGGTAGAGCCGCAGCAGCTCGCAGATGTTGGTATCGTCGTCCACAACGAGTATCTTTTCGTTTGCCATGTGAGTGTTCCTCCTCTATCCAGTCCAAAGCCAGCCCCCGCCGGGCGCTGGCCGCAATTTTGATGTTGACCTATGTTCTATTATACGGGACAGTTATGACAAAATAAAGAAGGTTTTGTATGATTTTTGAATCTTTGGCAGACAAAGAGGGCGGGAAGGAGCAATATAAACACACCAAAAGGGGCCTCCTTTGCAGGAGACCCCTTGGGTATATCGCATATTGTTCAAAACGACTCGTTTGTTTCTTACAAATCGTCCACAAAATCCCAGAAATGCGACGGTCCTTGTGTACGCGTGATAGTTTCTAAATCGCCGTGATCATTGTACCACATCGTTGTTCCATCCGGCTGGTCCATTCCCCAGAAAGTCGTGCCATCACTGTTTACCGTTTTACGGTCAAAGTTTTCATATCCGTAATCTGTCTTGTGTCTATACGGCATAATCAACGTCCTCCTGTCAGCATATTATACACTATAAGAATTTCAATAGTGCTTGAGTAAATACTATAGCTTTTGCGATAGTTTGTCAAGCAAAAATATAAAACAAGCAATAGTTTCTCCGTTTTGACTATCCACAAGGGCTATACTTTAGCAAATTAGCAAAGGAGCAGCTTTATGTTCGGAGAATTGTTGAGGGAACTAAGAAAAGACCATAAAATGACGCAAACCGATCTCGCAGCGCTGCTTTCCCTTTCTCCTCTGACGATTTCAGCCTACGAATGTGGTCGAAGTATGCCGGACGACGAGACAAAAGTGAAAATCGCACGGATTTTTAACGTCTCGCTTGATTATCTGCTCGGGTTGATTCGTGAGCCGCTTCCTTTTGAACGCAGCCAGCATACAATTTTTTGTCCACCGAATTTTTCGTCAGATGACATAGACAAAGTACAGGAATATGTTCAATTCCTCTCTTATCAAAAGAAAATCAAAAGCAAATCGCTATAACTACAATGACCAAAAGGGGCCTCCTTTACAGGAGGCCCCTTTTGCATATCACGGGCTGGTCAGAATGGGGGACTCAGCCCGGTTTCTGGTATTTTCAGGGAAATGCGCTCAAATTCTTTGAAGCAGTCTTTACAGGATGGGGCTCTGGATGTTGTCGTTGTTCTGGATGCCGTGCTTCTCGGCGTAGCCGGTCAGCATCAGGGTCAGAGCGCCGTCGCCGGTGACGTTGCAGGCAGTGCCGAAGCTGTCCTGCAGGGCGAAGATGGCGAGCATCAGAGCGGTGCCGGCGTCATCGAACATCAGAACGCCGGTGATGAGGCCCAGAGAAGCCATGACGGTGCCGCCGGGGACGCCGGGAGCGCCGATGGCGAAGATGCCGAGCAGGGCGCAGAAGAGGAGCATGGTGCCGATGCTGGGCAGGTGGCCGTAGAGGATCTTGGAGATGGTCATGCAGAAGAAGACCTCAGTCAGGACAGAGCCGCAGAGGTGGATGTTGGCGAACAGGGGGATGCCGAAGCTGACCATATCCTTGCGCAGGACCTTGCTCTTGCGGGCGCAGTTCAGAGCGACAGCCAGAGTGGCGGCGCTGGACATGGTGCCGACAGCGGTCAGGTAAGCGGGGCCGTAGTGGCGGAGGACTTCCCAGGGGTTCTTGCCGGAGTATGCACCGGCCAGCAGGTACAGGACAGCCAGCCAGATATAGTGGCCCGCCATGACGATGAGGATGATCTGGATGAAGGCGGGCAGCTGGTGGGTGATCATGCCCTCATAGCTCAGGTTGCAGAAGGTAGCGGCGATATAGAAGGGCAGCATGGGGATGATGATCTTGCCGACGATGTCCAGCACGATGTTCTGGAACTCGCCGAGGAAGTCGCAGGTGAGCTTGCTGTTGGTCCAGGTAGCAGCCAGACCCACCAGAACGCTGAGCACGAGGGCGCTCATGACGCTCATGATCTGGGGGATGTTCAGCTCGAACACGACGTCGGGCAGGGTCCGCAGACCGGCCACCTCAGTGTCGATGGACAGGTGCGGGATGAGGGCGTAGCCTGCGCCGGTGCTCATGAGGGCTGCGCAGACAGAGGAAACGTAAGCGATTACGATCGCCACGCCCAGCAGGCGGGAAGCGTTCTTACCCAGCTTGGTGATGGACGGGGCGATGAAGCCGATGATGATGAGCGGCACACAGAAGGTGATGAGCTGGCCCATGATATACTGTAAGGTGACGATCACCTTCATGACGCTCTCCGGGAAGACCTGGCCCAGGATGACGCCGACGATGATACCGAGAAGCAGCCGGAACGGCAGGTTATCGAATAGCTTTTTCATAATAATTTACCCCTAATTCTCCTGCGCTTCGGGCGCAGGGTGTTTTTTGCAGGATGCGGATGCAGGCTTGCCAGGGTTTTTCGAGGACGCTTATTCGGCGTCCGGAGCATGTTCTTTGTTGAGCATCAGATCGAGGATGACGCTGTCGCTGGTGCCGTGGGTGCTGAGGATGGCGAAGTTGTCCAGCGTGCGCTCCACGTTCTCTTCCACGATGCCGTCGGTGCTCTGGACGCGGACGCCGCGGGTACCCATGGCTGCTGCCTGACAGGCGGCATTGACGCAGGTGGAAATTTTCAGGGCGCAGTCGGCCTTTGCGCCGTCGCACACCATGCCGGTGACATTGCCCACCATGTTCTGGATAGCGCAGCAGATCTCATGGTAGCCGCCGCCCAGCAGGTATGTAATGCCGCAGGCCGCGCCAGTCCCGGCGACGGTGGCGCCGCACAGGTTACTCAGACGGCCAAACTTCGACTTGATGCGGATGGCGATGAGGTTCGACAGGGTGACGGCACGCAGCATGGTGGGCTCGTCGATGTCCAGCCAGTGGGCAGCAGCCACAACGGGCATCGTCGCAGTGATGCCCTGATTGCCGCTGCCGGAGTTTGCCACCACCGACACTGGAGCGCCTGCCATACGGGCGTCTGCGCCCGCTGCGGCTGCTATCATGGAGTTGGTGGTCAAATCGCGGGTCATGAGGCCCTTGCGGCAGTTGAGGTCGAGGTTGCGCCCAATGGCGAGGCCGTATTCCTTCGAGAGGCCCTCATTGCTGATGACGGAGTTTACCTTCACGGCACTGCGGATGATGTCGATGGGGTCGTTCATCGGGTCGAGCTCTTTGGTGCAGTAGTCCCAGATGGAGCGGACGGTCAGGAAGGACGCGATCTGCTCCGGGGTGACCACATCGCTGTCGCCTGCGGCGGCAGTGTCCGTGTCCCGCTTGTCGAGGGTGGCTACACCGTCCTGCTCCACCAGCACGACGTTGGTGTGCAGGTCGCGGACGATGGCACGGCCCGTATGGCCGCCGCCCTTGGCAATGACCTCGATGTAAAGCTTCTGCGGCACCTGCGCCACATTCACCCTGACCTTGCCGGCCTTGACCAGCGCGGCGGCAGCTTCCACCGTCTCGCGGGGGACGTGGTTCATGACTTCCAGCAGATAGACCGGGTCGCCGCCCAGCGCACCGATGGCGGCGGCATAGTCCATGCCTTCGTAATCGGTGCCGGGGATGCCCGCCGACATGGCGTTCTTGATGATGTTGATGCTGGCGTTGACCGTGATCTCTTCGGCCTTGTCCACACCGGCCTTCCGCAGGGCCTGACCCGCCTCGGCGGCAGTCAGCGCCACAGCGCCCGGCTCGGTGCAGCCGGTAGCCAGCTCCATCTCACTGTTCAGGATGCGAATGAACATGTTCTGTTCCATAGTGTTGCACCGTCTCTTTCTCTTATAGGATGCTCTGTTACTTCACGGCGATGCATTCGATCTCCAGCGGTGCGCCTTTCGGCAGTTTCGCCACCTGCACGGCGCTCCGTGCGGGGAAGGGCTGGGCGAAGTATTCGCCGTAGACTTTGTTCATCTCAGCAAAGTCGTTCATGTCGGCCAGAAAGACCGTAGTCTTGACCACATCGGCCAGGGTCATGCCCTGCTCGGCAAGGATGGCCTGGATGTTCTTGAGGGACTGTGCGGTCTGGGCCGCGATGCCCTCGGGGATGGCCCCGGTGGCGGGGTCGATGGGGAGCTGGCCGGAGACGTAGACCGTCTGGCCTGCTGCGATGCCCTGCGAATACGGCCCGATGGCGGCGGGCGCCTGTGCAGTGGCGAGTGCCTGTTTCATAATTCTCTCTCCTTTTTCCGAATTGCAGGGGCATCGCTTGCCTTGATGCCCCTTGTCCTGACCCTATCCTAACGCGGCGGGCGGCAAAAGTCAACAATTTTCTCTCTCGATGAGAAATTATTATCACTTGTGACAAATCTCGCGGATATTTTGAAGCACTTTCACGAAAATGCATTAAGTTTTCCATTTCTCATTGTCAACAACACACGAACGTGATATGATATAGGCAGCAGGATGAGAATAAATTCTCATCATTTCCCTCATGAAACAACGTGGAAAGTGGTGACATACATGGATGCACGGCTGGAACCCTATCGGACACTCGTTTCGTTTCTGGGCGAGGCGCTGGGACCGGACTATGAAGTGGTGCTGCACGACCTGACCAGCGAGGAAGGCACCATCGCAGCCATCGTGAACAACAACATCAGCGGCCGCACCGAGGGCGCACCGCTGTCCAACATGGCCCTGCGGTTCATCCACGGCAAAGTCTACGAAAAGCAGCCCTATGTGGCAGGCTATCAGGGCGCGTCGCAGGCCAAGGGGCGGCTGCGCTCCTCCACCATGTTCATCAAGGACGGCAGCGAGCTCATCGGGATGCTCTGCATCAACTTTGACGCCGCCAAGTACAGCCGGATGGCGCAGGAACTTCTGTCGCTCTGCGGGGCTCATCAGGAGCCCGGCCCCAGCGTTGGGGTGGAAAACTTCGTCAGCAGCCTGCCCGACGCAGTGCAGGCCGCCATCACCGACGTGACCGGCACCGCCGGCCTGCCCCCGGATCGGCTGACCATGGACGAAAAGATCCGCATCGTGGAAGACCTGCAGCAGGCGGGCATCTTCTACATGAAAGGCGCGGTCAGCGAGGTGGCGGCACAGCTGGGCTCCTCGGAGGCGACCATCTACCGTTATCTGAGCAAGCTGAAAGACTGATACATACAAAAACGAGGGGTGGCCCTGAAGCCATCCCTCGTTTTGATATACTGGTAATTATGCGTACAGAACGCAGCCGAGGACCTTTTTGTCGAAGCTCTCGAGCTTTGCCTTCTGTGCGCGGAGCGAAGCGTGAGTAGAAACAGTGCAGTCTGCTGCAAGGACAACGACATCCACTTTGGCAGCCTCAGAGACTGTTGCCGAAGACTGCAGGATACTGCCGGAAACAAGGATATTCTTGCCGTCCAGCTCGCCGGAAGCCTTCAGAGCCTCGCCCAGAGCAGTCAGCTGATCCCCGGCGATGTCGCCGGTCAGCAGGATGTTCTCAGCCTCCGGCACACGGTTGCGGATGGTCGCCGCGATGAGGCGGGTCATCTCAGCATCGGCACTGCCGTCCGGCCGCTTCTCCATCTTGTTGAGAGAGGCATCCATGCCCTTGGCGGACTTGGACGCTGCGTTGGCCAGCGTACCCAGCACGCCCACGCCGCAGCTGCTCTGGAGGTCCTCGCTGACACAGACCTTGTCCTCCATCAGGAAGCGGACGACTGCCACGCCTGCCACAGCCACGATGCCCAGCAGGAAGCCGGTAAGAACGAACTTCTTAACACCACCGCTCTGCTTGGGCGCCTCGGGCTTTTCCTGTGCGGCGAGGTCCTGATCTGCAGTCTCGATGCTCTTTTCCAGCAGCTCATGATTGTTCTGCAGGTCTGTCAGATTGTTCTGCAGGCCGATCATGTTATCGCGGGTATCCTGCTGGCTGTCGCGCAGCCAGGTCAGCACAGTGGTGCTGTCACTGCGGGAGACCTGCTTGGTATTATGGTCGCCCACGGTCGTCTCGATGTTTTCGCGGACTGCCTCCATCCGCTTGAGCATCAAATCCATGATGCGGCCCGCCTCATCAGCATCTTCACCATAAGTCGTGATGGTCAGCAGACGGGTATCGTTGTCCACAGAAACACTGATAAGTTCACGCATATAGCGTTCTTCCATGCTGAACTGGTCCGCAATGGTGATGATGGACTCATGGCTGGTCAGCAGGCTGTTGTAAGCACTGAGGACGGCGCTGGTGTAGTCCGGGTTCTGGTAGTCCATACCAGGCATGATCTTATAATCGGTGGTGATATAGAAGCGGGTCTCCGAGGTATAGACATTGTACGGGTCGAGCTTCTGGCGCACCGACTTGTCGATATACTCCTGTGCATTGTCGATGTCGAACTGGGCGCGCACCTGATCCGCCTCGTTCTGGTTCAACTGCTGCTTATAGCTGGTGACATCCGTGTCGTGCTTCGTCTGGGCCTCACGGTACTCGACCATGTCCTCTTCGTACTGCTGCTCTGCGCTGGTACGGGGGACTTCCTCGCCGTTGGCGATGGCCTCGTCGATGGCGCGCTGGTTCAGCATTCCCTTCACGCTGCCCAACGCACCGAACAGCACAGCGCAGATCACCGCCGCGGCGGCCATCTGCTTGTACCTATGGGCGACCGCAAAGAACAGCGAGACCAGATCGATCTCCTGCTCCTGATTTTCTGCCTTGTAATTGTCCATACTTTGTGATTCCTCTCCTGTGCTTCTGCTTTTCAGCCTTCCTTGCTCTTTCAGAACACTCAGCCGTTATACAGCTTGTTTTTCAGCTCTGCATAGCGCTGGCTCTTTTCGGCTTTGTAGGTGCTCATGACCTGATCGGCCAGTTCTGTGCTCTGTCCATTTTCTTTCAGGACCGTGCGCAGCTGGCTCACAATGCGGCCCATCTCCTTGTCGCAGTACGACTGCAGCGAGGTGAGCTCACCTGTCTTGGACAGGCAGATCATGATCTTTTTGGTTTTGGTCTGCTGCTCTGCGGGCAGCGTCTTGTACTCAGCCTTTGCCGCAGAGATACTGGAATTGAGTCCCTTTTCTGCAATGGCTTTCAGCGCGTAGGTCTGCTGGATGAGAGCCTTGACTTCGGCCTCACAGGCTGCCTCCTGCTGCTTTTTTTCCGCCGGAGCCTCGGACGACGAGGCTGCGCTCTGCTCCGTGCCGGATGCAGAGTCTTCCGGCTCGCTGGACGCTGCCGCCTCAGACTCCATTCTGGCCGGCTGCTCACCGGCGGCGGTCCCCTGCGCCTCGGAGGCTGCAGGCGCTTCATCCGTACCAGTCCGGGTCAGGCTGTCCAGCGTGAGCTCGCCGCTGAGCAGCTGTTCCAGTTCCGCATCTGTGATGGTGACAGATGCCGCTTCATTCGCTTCGTTCTCCGAGAGGGCGGGTTCAGCCGCTGTCACTCTTACCGCATTGAAGATGCTGAAAAAGCCGAATGCACCAGCCGCTGCCAGGCCAAGCAGCGCCAGCAAAGTCTTCCAGCCCCACTTTTTGACCTTTCTCTTTTCCGCGGCCATTAGTCCTTCTTGCTCAGGTAAGTGTCGATCTTCTCGCCCAGGTGGTAGATACCATAGATGTAGCCGATCATACCCATGATCCCCATGCTCTTGAAGTTCTTGAACCAGTTCTGCAGCGGCTCAGTAGAACCCTTCTTGGCGCTGCTCCAGACAGCCGAGCGAGTCTCACTCAGGACCGCGTCCCGCAGATAGTCGCCGATGAGGTAGTTGAACAGTCCCCAATAATCGGCGCCGCCCTCAATATAGATTTTTTCATTTTCCGCAATCACAGTATATTCGACAGGATAATTCATTTTGTTTTCCTTTCTCGGATCTAGTCCCTCTATTTTACACAATTCCAATGCTTCCCGAGCGCAAAAGGGCAGACTTCCCCCTTCTAAAGCGCGCTCTTCCATGCATTATATCATAGTTTGCAGGCGCTTTCAACCGATTCGAAAGTGAAAAATCAATCACATATCGCCCATCTGCCCCTTCTTCTGCTTCCGGAAAGGTCTTGAAGAGCCGCCGCAGGCATGATAAAATAGATGTGTATGTGAAAATGACCCGGAGTCATTCTGTAAAATGCTCTGTCATCCATGACCATAAAAGGAGAAATCTGAAATGAAACTCGGTATCGTCGGCCTGCCCAACGTCGGCAAGTCCACTCTGTTCAACGCCATCACCTCCACCAAAAACGCGGAGGCTGCAAACTACCCCTTCTGCACCATCGAGCCCAACAGCGGCATCGTGGCCGTGCCGGACAAGCGGCTGGATAAGCTGGCTGAGATCTGGCAGACCAACAAGAAGACCCCCGCTATCGTGGAGTTCGTAGACATCGCCGGCCTCGTCAAGGGCGCAAGCCAGGGTGCCGGCCTCGGCAACAAGTTCCTCGGCCACATCCGCGAGTGTGATGCCATCGTCCATGTCGTGCGCTGCTTCGACGACGACAACATCATCCATGTCGTGGAGGACGTGACCAAGGCCGAGGCCGTGGACCCCATCGCCGACATCGACGCCATCGACTACGAGCTCATCCTCTCCGACCTCGAAGTCGTCCAGAACCGCGCAGGCCGCATGGCAAAGGCCGCCAAGAGCGGCAACAACAAGGGTGCTGCCGCCGAGGCCGCATGGCTGCAGCAGCTGGCCGCCCATCTGGAATCCGGCAAGCCCGCCCGCAGCTTCGACTTCGACGAGAACGACGCCGAGCAGCAGACCGTGCTCCACGAGATGGGCCTGCTGAGCGCAAAGCCCGTCCTCTACGCCTGCAACGTGGGCGAGGACGACCTGATGGAGGGCATCGAGAACAACAAGTACGTCCCGCTGGTGGCCGCACGCGCCAAGGAAGAGGGCGCACGCTACATCCCCATCTGCGCCAAGACCGAGGAGGACATCGCCGACTACAGCCCCGAGGAAAAGAAAGCCTTCCTCGCCGAGATGGGGATCGAAGCAAGCGGCCTCGACAACCTCATCACCGCCAGCTACGACCTTCTGGGCCTCATCTCCTTCCTGACCGACGGCAAGAAGGAGTGCCGCGCCTGGACCATCCGCAAGGGTACCAAGGCTCCGCAGGCTGCCGGCAAGATCCACAGCGACTTTGAGCGCGGCTTCATCCGCGCCAGCGTCATCGCCTACAGCGACCTCGAGGCCCACGATTTCGATTACGCTGCCGTCAAGGCCAAGGGCCTGCAGCGCACCGAGGGCAAGGAATATGTCGTGAAGGACGGCGATGTCATCGAGTTCCTGTTCAATGTCTAAAACAGAGGAACAACCTCTCAGTCTCGCTACCGCTCGACAGCTCCCCTAGAAAGGGGAGCCAAAGCAGAAAAGGATTAAAATTATGATTATCGGTATCATGGGCGCAATGCCCGACGAAGTAGACCAGCTCTGCGCCAGGCTGGAAAATGTCACGGTCGAGCCCTACGGCGGCGTGGAGTATCATAAGGGTACGCTGGCTGGCAAGCAGGTGGTCGTCTGTTGTGCAGGCATGGGCAAGGCCAACGCTGCCGCCACCACCCAGGTGCTCATCACCAAGTTCTTGTCTCTTATACACATCTGACGCTGCCGACGAAGAAACATGACCAGCAAGATCGGCATCGGCGACGTAGTCATCGGCAAGACGGTGCTTTACCACGACGCCCAGCTGGATATGATCTGCCAGAATCCGCCTTTCCTGAAGGAGTACACCGGCGACCCGGCCCTTATCGCCGCCGCCGAGAAAGCCTGCGCCGACGCAGGCGTCAAGGCTCTGGCAGGCAAGATCGCCACCGGCGATATGTTCGTGGGCGACAGCGCCACCAAAGCCACCATCGAGGCCAAATGCGCCCCCGACTGCGTGGAGATGGAGGGCGCGGCCGTGAGTCAGATCGCCGCCAAGAACGATGTGCCTTGCGTCATCCTCCGCGCCATGAGCGATAACGCCGACGAGGACGGCCACGAGGTGCTGGTGGTGAAAAAGTTCAGCATCACCGAGTACGTCGCCACTGCGACCAGGATCGTCGCCGCGATGGTAGAGTCTCTGTAACAGACAGCAACAGAAGCCGGTCACAAGACCGGCTTCTGTCTGTTTACAGATACTGCTCCAGCTTCAGCCTGTTATCCTCCTCAAAATCCTGCAGCTTCTGCATCAGCCTCTTCGACCCCGGCGCGGCGTCGGGGTAGTCCTTCTGGGATTTGATGCAGTCCACCACGCCCATGCCGCTGCCCTGGGTGAGCATCTCGGCGAGGTTGCGGGTGGATCTGTCGGTGATGGTCTTCATGCCGATGCTCATTTTGGTGTTGAGCTTCGCCATGGCGCTCTGGCCCTGGGCCGAGCCGCCGCAGGCATCGATGGCGGCGTGGGCCTCCTGATTGAGCTGGCGGTAGATATTGCGCTGGCGCAGAAGCTCCGCCTTGAACTGCTCATCCTCCGCCATCGGCACGAGCTGGTCGAGGGTGTTCTTCCCCATCTCGGTATTCTGCACGATGGCTTCCAGCATATTGAGATTGTCGTTTTTCTGGTTTTCCATACAAAAATCCCCCTTTTGAGGGTAGTTTCTCTCAAAAGGGGGACTCTTATGCATTATTCGCCGTCGTAGATGCGGTCTCCGCCTGCGGTCTGTGCAGCGGCTAGCCGCTTCTCGCACAGGTCATAGAGGGCGTCCCAGTTCTTGCAGCGCACCTCGCGGGTGCCGGCCACGCCGATGGACTGGGTGAACGGCACCCGGCGCATCAGGCCCACCGAGGCCACACACTCCTTGGGCATCTCGGCGTAGATGGCTTTCAGCTCCTCTTCCAGCTCACGGCGGGTGCGGTCGGCACAGCCGATGGCGAACAGGGTATCGCTCAGGCGGCAGACCACCCGCTCAGCAGGCTGGTCAAAGTGCTTTTTCCACTGGTTTGCCACAAAGCAGACCAGCTGGCCCATGACGGCGTCGCTCTCCCGCGCGGAAAGCTTCTCTGCGCCGTCGATGGACACCAGCGCCAGCGCCGCGCAGCGGTGGCAGTCGGTCCACTCATCGAGTTTCGTGCAGAATTCCGTCTCGTAGTAGCGGCGGTTGAACACCCCCGTCACAAAGTCGTGGTTCATGTCGTCGCGGCACATCTCCCGCTCCCGCGGGGTCATCCGGTCTTCGGGCAGGTCATTGCCTGCCAGAGGGGCCGTCATCTGCAGCTGCCACACCTTGCCGTCTGCCACGACACAGCGGCGCAGCACACAGTCCACCTGACCGCCGCGCAGCTCGTAGTCCACCATCAGGCCGTCGTCCTGCCAGCAGCGGTCAGCGTCCTCGTCCACCTGCGTCAGGCTCACATCCTGAAACACAGGCCGCGAACTTTCGACGAATTGCCGCAAGTCCTGCTCAGTCCATTCATTTTTCATGCGTTTTTCCCCATTTTATACACCGGGTCTTCCTTCCCGGTGCTCTGCCTTTTCACAGTCGAGCCTGTTTTCATGGCCAGTGTATCGCTGTGAAAACAGGTTCTTATCCCTGACTGCCTCTCATGCGATTATACCACGGCGGCGGGACGCTTACCAGCAAAACGCACAATTTTCAAAAAGATTTTTTACATTCCCGTCAAATTGAGGTTTTTGACTCTTTTTCGACCGGCTCCTTGGCGCGGCAGTAGACCTCGCACTCGGCCTGGATGCGGCTGGCCAGAGGCTCTGCGTCGAAGCCCTCCGCAGCGCGCCAGGTCCAGTTGCCGCCCAGCTTGCCGGGGGTGTTCAGGTGGGCCTCTGCGCCCAGACCCAGCCAGTCGGGCATGGGGATGATCTGTCTCTTATACACATCTCCGAGCCCACGAGACAAGAGGCAATC
>ERZ1026852.784-NODE-784-length-18612-cov-78.734332_pt1 | contig 18612 bp, 18 predicted proteins | sample MGYA00380156_ERZ1026852 | MGnify/ENA primary metagenome ERZ1026852 (study PRJEB33269, sample SAMEA4719792) | human gut metagenome | biome: human-associated habitat; feature: organic feature; material: feces | place: Cameroon | collected 2013-10 ...
CGAGCCAGTTTAAGGTGGTAGTAGATTATAACGATCTGGCTAACAACCCTTCTGATAAGTGCCCTCTCCAGTTGCGCAGCGTGCCGCGCTCGGTGAGCAAGGCGCATCTGGAACTGGAAACGGTAGATTATCTGCTGGAACAGCAATGATAGTTTACAGTTGATAGTTTACAGTTTATAGTTGATAGTTTACAGTTTATAGTTGATAGTTTACAGTTTATAGTGATAGATACTATGATGAAGATAGCTATAACGGGGGGTATTGGTAGCGGAAAGAGCTACGTGTGCCGGATATTGGAGAAACTGGGCATCAGGGTTTACGACTGCGATGCTGAGGCTAAGCGGCTCATGCGTACCGATGCCCGTTTGCAGGCTGGCTTGAAGAAGCTGGTGGGCGAACAGGTTTACAGCGCAGAGGGCGTTTTGCAGAAGCCTGTGCTGGCTCAGTTTCTGCTTGCCAGCGAGGCTAACAAGCAGGCTGTCAACGATGTGGTTCATCCGGCTGTGGCGCGCGATTTCGAGCAGAGCAGCTACGAGTGGATGGAGTGTGCCATCCTCTTCGATAGCGGTTTCCATCGCCGCATCCACCTCGATTTCGTGGTCTGCGTAACGGCTCCCGTCCCGGTCCGCATCCAGCGCATCATGCAGCGCGACCATATCTCGGCAGAGAAGGCGCAGCAGTGGATAGATGCCGTCATGCCGCAGGAAGAACTCGCAGCCCGCTCCGATTTCGAAATCGTGAACGATGGCGAGCAGGATATCGATGCACAGGTAAGGCGATTATTGAATATAATTAATAATAAAGAATAACAGAAAAGACAATGGAAACAATCCTTTCAATTGCAGGCAAGCCAGGCCTTTATAAATTGGTATCAAGAGGTAACAGAAACCTCATCGTAGAAACTCTCGATGAGACTCACAAGCGTATCCCAGCTTTCGCTACCGACCGCGTAACAAGCCTGGGCGATATCGCTATGTATACAGACGCTGATGAGGTGCCACTTTGGGAAGTACTCGACAACGTAAGCAAGAAGGAAGAGGGCAAGCCTAGCACTTTCAACTACAAGAAGGCGCCTGTTGCTGAGCTCCACGCTTATTTCGCTGAGGTTCTTCCTAACTACGATCGCGACCGTGTTCACGACAGCGATATCAAGAAGCTCCTCCAGTGGTACAACATTCTCGCTAAGTACGGCATCACCGATTTCAAGGCTACTCTCGCTCCTACAGAGGGTGAGAATGTAGATGATCGTGCTGAGCAGACTGCTGAGTAAGAATAATAATACTATATTTGTTAAAGGGTGTTCATATTTCTAGAAATAGAGTATGAAACACCCTCTTTTTTTATTCCTCTATCTTCTTCAATTCCTTCTCAAATCTTCTGCGATACATTTCTCCCGCTATGGTCAGACCGAACGGGAAGGCGATCCAGATGCCCAGGATGCCCAAGCCGCAAGGGAAACCTAGGGTATAGCCCAACGGCAATGAGATGACGAAATAGGCGATGAAGGCATAGAGTACCATCGGCTTCACACAGGCGATACCACGCAGCGCATTGGCAAAAGTATACTGCAGTCCGTCGCCAAACTGATATACCATCATCAGGATAATCAGCGTAGCCACATACGCCTGCACCTCCACATTATCATTAAACCAGCCACCTATCTGATGGCGAAGCAGGAACACCGGCAAGCCCATACACAGCGAGAACAGCAGGTTCAGCCGGAACCCGTCGTAGGCATTGCGGCGAACTGCCCCGTAGTCCTTCTGTCCCATAAAATGGCTCACGCGGATAGCCAGCGCTGCCGCCATGCCCGAAAGCACGAGATAGAAGAGCTGCGAGAGGGTAATCATCACCTGATGAGCCGCCAGCGGAATGGTTCCCAGCCAGCCCACCATCACACAACTCAGCGTGAAGGCAGCCGATTCCATGCCCAGCTGCAGCGCCACAGGCCAGCCCAACCGGTTCATCTCCCTGAAATCAGCCTTGGTCAAGGAACTGTGCAGAATATCGCGCCTGTATTCCCCGAAATTCTTGCCCGTCATCAGTATGCCCACCATCGCCAGCGCCATCAGAATGCGGCTCACCAGCGTCGAAATACCGGCTCCCAGCAAACCCAGTTCCGGGAAGCCGCCCACACCGTAAATCAGCACCCAGTTGCCCAGAATATTGATTACGTTGCCGCCAATCATCGCCCACATCGCCACCTTGGTCTGTCCGAGTCCGTCAAGAAATTGCTTCATCGTGAAGAAGATGCCCATGAAGAGCACCGAGGCGAGGTTTACCAGAAAGTAAGGACGGATGAGCGAGAGCAGCTCTTCAGGCTGTCCGATGCGCCCCAGATTCAGGTAGAGCACGATGAGGGCGAGGGTGAAGATGATGCCCGTCAGCATGTTGGCACAGAAGGCATTGCGCACTTTCTGTCCGATGCAGTCGGTCCGTTCCTCGCCGTAGAGCCGTCCGATGATAGGAGTGAGTCCGTAGGTGAATCCCATATAGGATACGAAAACCAGACCGAAGATATTGTTCACCAGTCCGGCAGCCGCCAGTTCGGGTGTACTGTGATGGCCAATCATCAGCGTATCAGCAAATCCCAGGATGATGGTACCCAGCTGTCCGATGATGATAGGAATGCCGATAGCTAGCAGTTCCCGGTAGTGATGTTTCTTGTTCGTCGTTATTGATGTTGTATGATTATTCATATTTGCTTTTAATTACTAATCTATTTCCTTTATTCTTCTTTAAGAGCATGCAAAGTTACGGCTTTATTCACTAACTACCAAATTTTTCTCCCCTTTTTTTTGAGGACCAGCGATGGAATCGCTGGTCCCCAGCCTTTTTACCTTTTTACTTTTTTACCCTTTTACCTTTAAATGTATGAACTTCCTTCCTCTTTCTGTCCATACGAGATAAGTGTGGGTATAGGCGGTGCCCAGCTTCTCCTGTGCCCCATCGCAGTGAGGGTCGGGGAGGGTAGAGTAGCGGGTGCGGCTCTTCGCCAGTCCCATGTGGGCATAATCGGCATAGAGCAGATACTGGCCGCTCTGGTAGTACTGGATATGAAGGGCACAGAGCTGGCGGTTCAACTCCTGCGCCGTGATACCCAGCTCCTTCGCAATCTGCGTGGTGGTATAGCAGGAAACAGAGTTGAGAACATTGTCGGTGTAGAGCGCTTTCGGCAGAAGATGATCCACCTGATTCTCCAACTGGATGATGTTCTCACCGTTCTTGGCGATGCAAACCACCTGTTCGTCTACCACACCGTTCAGCCTACGAATCTCCGTATCCTGTTCTCCGATGAGTTTCTTCTGCTGATCAATCTGCACTTGCTGGTTCTTCAGCAGATTCTCCTTCTCCTTGAGTGTAGCTCGGAGAATCTCTTCTGCATGTCGAATCGTCTCCTCATCACTCTCGCCCTGCTGTAGCGGAATATAACCGCCCGTCTTGCGAATCTGCGGCAGCACCTCAGAAGTAACCCAGTTCTTAAACTTCACCGCTGTTGGAAGCTTGGACCCGAGCACCAAAGCATAGAATCCGCTCTCGTTGACGAAAAGCATCTGCTGGAGTCGCTCTGATGGGGTTCCATCCTTACGCAAACGGCCCGAAAGTTTGACGTTGTGTTTTACAACGTCAAATGGGTTAACTAGCTGATGCACAGCGCATCTTGCAATCCTGTATCCCAGTATATCGCAGACATCCTTCGCGCAGAACAAAGGCTCCCCGTTTTCATCGGTCTGAGTAAGAATCTTACCGAATTCAGGGTTTTCAAACACGACAGCATTTCCTGCTATCTTTCCATTTTCCATTTCTTCTTTTTTTGTTTTATATTTTTTTTCCATGATAAAAAATGTATTAAAAATTAATCACTAAAAATTTAACATTTAACACTTAACACTTAACATTACCCGTAGAAGCATTCAACATTCAACACTCAACATTCAACATTATAATATGGTAATCCAAATGCTCTCCTCTCTGTCTCTCGCTGCGGTGATAGCATTGATGAGGCGATGGAGCCAGATGCGGGAGTTGACAACCATGCCTTTTACACGGTTTTCACCTACCAGGATGCAGCCCTGCGTATCATCGGGATAATTGCCGGCATGGATGCGGATGCCCTCAAAATCGGGAACACCCAACAGCAGCGGCAACCACATCTTAAACCTCGGCGACTTGCTGACCATCACCGGATAAGTACCCTCAGGTATCGCCGTCTTGCCCTTCATCTTCTGCGCCTTCTTGCCCGAAACACGCCCCAACCGCACATTCTCCTCGGCAGGACTCAGCTCCACACCCAGAATGTTGCGCCAGCACGGCTCCAGCGTATCACAGAAATACGAGTCGGCATTCAGCTTCTCCGGCGGTACCTCGCATACCGTCTTCAGCCCCCTGTACTTGTTCACACTCTCAATCGTGCGCTTCTTCACATCCTCATCCTTCAGGATGTAAAGGCGACCTATCGTGTAGGTCTTCTTCTTCGCTATACGTTTTAAAACTATCTGCATAAGTCAAAATAATTTAATGTTCAATAACCATACCGTCGTGGCGGTACTTAAGCTTCTGAAAACTGTCACAACTGTCACAACTGTCACGCTTGCCGTCCTGCTGCGACGCTCGTTCTATATAATTCCGGTGCAGCCATTGCCTGATCATCACCTGCGTACCCTTCGCGTCCAGTCCATGCTCCACCCGGATGGCAAGCAACTGCTGAACCGTAAACACATCGGGCAAGAGCTGTAAAAGATTCTGAGGTCCGCGTTTCGAACTCTTCTCCGCATAATTGTTCTCCTTCGCAATCATGTCGCCGAAGAACCGCATCTTGCAATACAGGTCATACTGCTCGCTCCAGCGGATAAACTCGTCAATCTCCGGCTCCCACTTGCAACCATTGGCTACATACAGCACACACGCCTTCAGATAAGCGATAACGTTGGCACGGAACGAGAGATTCTCAAACGTCCTGTCCTGCGACAACCGGGCAAACTCAGCATTCTCATCCTTCAGCCTGATGGCAAGCTGAAACGCCTCCTTACACTCAATCAGTCCCGTTACTTTGTTCAGATTTTCGATGTAAGGCCGTAGCGCCTCACGGTACGCATCATCATAAGTTCCGTAAACAGGCATATCCTCGCCAATCTCCCTTTCGGGGATGGTGCAGAAGTTGATACGGCTGATAGGTCCGTCGGTCAGAACCTTCGAGAAATAACGCTGACCCTTCTGGATGGTGGTAGATGCATTCCAGTTGAAACGGATGGTAACACGCTCCGTGACGCTCATCGTTCCTACGCGAGTTTGTCCGTATTTATTACCCGGGTCTGCTGCCAGACACATGATACGGAACTGCTGGTTTCCGCTACCCTTGAGCGCATCAAACTGGTCGAGCTCATTGAGCGAAGTATAGAGGAAATGTTCCTGCGCTTCGGCCGTTCTCATCACGAAAGCCGGGTTCGTCATATCCGCATCAATCTCCTGTATAATCAGGTTTTCGGGTCGCTTGCGCTTATCCTTGTTGGCACCCTTGCGCTGCATCTCATCCTTCCACGCCTTCTCGCGTTTCAGGTTTTCAGCATCCCTCTTCCTGATATCTTCCATAATGAAATCGATGGGCCTGTTCACGCTGCTCTTACCCGCTCCGGTACCCGCAAGCAGCAGCGTCATCAGTCTCGCCTCGTGCTCCACGTTGTCTATATACCGGAACCTCGTTTTCCAGAGATGCGTGGCAAGCGGCGGGAAGATAGCGTGCGCCACAGCCGGCTTATAAAGTTCCGGTGTCTTCGATATCAGCAGCGCCACCAGTTTCGGCAGCTTCTTTGGCATCTCCGGCGGGTCAGGATAATCCTCATCGGCCCTATTAACTGTAAACTGTGAACTATTAACTTGCTCAGCCCTATTAACTGTTAACTGTAAATTATTAACTTGCTCCCCTCTATTAACTGTTAACTGTAAACTGTTAACTATCTGCTTCGCCTGTTTCTCCGCCTGTGCATTCACCCTCATCACTTCCCTCGACATCGGCTTCGTATTGTCTGCATATTTCGCATAGAAGTCGTGAATCAGCTGATGGCAGTCGTTCTCCTGATAGTAGCTCGGCATTTTCACCTTCACCACCTTCATCAGTTCCTCTTCCTCCATCACCCTCGAAGCACCGGCGCTCATGATAGCGAGCAGCGAAGAGTGTCTCGAGCCCACGGTATCAATCTCCATACCTCCGAGTCCGGCAGCCTGCGTAAAGAGGTCGAACGCAATCAGGTTCTTCTCCCTGGCTCCCATTCCGCCAGCATCCTGATTGCCTCCAGAATGCCCGATATGAAGAGCATCAGCACCATGGCTATTACCAGATTGGGCAGGCTGAACAGCAGTGCCAGCAGAAACAGCAGGATTGCCGTCAGAGCCCGATAGTCTATTATTTTCATTATTCTTGTCATTGCTATTAACTTTTAACTGTAAACTATTAACTCCCCTCGTCTTGCCGTCTACGGTCAGTCCGCGGTCCAGAAACGCCTGCCTTCGCATCAGAATCTCCTTCTCCGGCAGCACGGCGCACCACATCTTCGACCTGTAGATTTCCGAGTCCTTATCGGTGAGATAAATCATTCTCTCGGGTGTGATGCAGCTCTCGTCATAAGGCACTCCCAGCGCCTCGCAATACGCCTTCTGCGTCTCCTCGATGGTCATCCCCACCGGCAGTCTGATACCGATGTGCAGTTTCTTGCGGGCACTGTAGCAGAGGTGCAGCAGCGAGCCGTTCCAGATACCGCTAGAGCAGTTCAGCTCCCTTGCCTTCTCGATAGCCTTGTCTACATACTCCCTGTCATCCACGTCGATGATAGTCTGGAACATGAAGCTCTCGGGCTGTGCATTCTCCTGCCTGCGCACATTGTTCTTGAAAATGCCGTAGTGGGGACAGAAGAAAGGCAGTTCGCTCTTTAGCCTGTCCTGCGCCTTCTTCACCGCCTGAGCATCGTTGGCATTCACCTTCGGGATAGGCAGTTCGCCCCTAATCTGCTGAATCATCTTCCTGATTTCCGGCGACGCAATCACCTTGTCATACGTCGCCAGACTGTTGGTAAACACCTTCCCCTTATTGCCCTTGCGATAAGGGTTCAGTGCAATTACATGTTGTGTTTCTGTCATATTATTTCGTTAATAAAAGATTGGTTTGTGGGGTAATCCCCTCTTCCGTTTTCACCACTCTCAGCCGTCCGTAAGGAGGAGGACTGAACTCATACGCTTTCACTTCCATCATTTTAAATAATTTAGAAGATTGGGGGCTCCCACCACGGTTGATGTGCAGATACACAAAAGCCCCCGAAACTCAGACCGCATTGGTTCTGAATTCCGGGGGCAAAGGTAAGGGAAAATTCTCGCTTCTACCTAGTACGTACTATGTACGCGTACTAGTACTACCTGCCAGTTTAACCTCTGATAGCAGGCATCACTTTTTCGAGGAAGGCAGCCGTTTTCTTCTGTTCCATTCCTCGGTTGCAAGCGGCTCTCATCGAGTTCGGATTAGGACCCCAATAATTGCCGAATACACTCCATATATTCTTGATTTCCAACTCTATACCAATCTGGTAGGCAAGAACGGCAGCTTCGGATGTAGATATTCCTAAAGGCATGAAATCTTCGGTTACTACGCCGATGTCCATCAGATTTTGCATGATCTTCTGTGCCTTTTCCGTTTTCAGTTCATCCGGCATCTCACCATTTCTGTATGAGGGTTGCTCACAGGCATTGCTGCCATAATAGTTCTCCACATGCTCGAAGTAAGAGCTACCAGCGTTCATGATGATCATTCTTTGTCCAGACATTTCTCATCCTCCTTTCCCTGATAGTTGTTCATGTGCTCGATATATTGTCCACCATTCATCTGGATAGTATTGTTGATAACGATGGTGAAGTGCTTTATTACAAAGCGAATAAATTTGCCTAAGAAAAATGCTTTCATCTTCTTTTATTGATTTTGTTGTTAACTGTTTCCTCCTCATTTTAGTAAAGGACGTGTGTTTGCGCTAACGTTTTTAGCGTAAGCCGCTGGAGAACTGCCGAGCGCCTACTATCGTAAGGTGTGGGGGCGGGTAGGATTGTGTGTTACTTTCTGGTTGTTGATATGGCATTAAGTTGATACTTGGTCGCAGATACCTGGCATCTCGACCGATTGTTAGTAATTATAGCATACCACAGTTCGCTTAGGAGTTCTCCTAAGCTTCCGAAACACCTTTTCTTCATAAAGTCGAGGTGATTGCTGTTAATATGCTTCATTTTTTTCATAATTTCAAAATTTCGTGCAAAGGTAATAAAAAACATTCAAATAACCAAATAAAAAGTGAGCGTTATGGCGCTCACTTAAATTTAATGTTTATTATATATACGTGTGATGTTTTTAACAGATTAAACGCCATTCCCCCTCACGCATCCCTGCAATTCCCTTCACGCCCCGAAGCGGCAAAAGCTTTGTATGGCTCGAATATGATAAATAAGCCGAAAAAATAGGAGAAAAGATGATGTAAATGGATTCTTTTTTGTACTTTTGTACGCAATAAAAGAAATGCAAGACTTATGGAATCTAGATTCTTGACCAATTATACAGAGACAACCTTCCTGTCTACCATTCAGATGAACTTGCGCCGCTGCAAGTCATTTGCTCTTTCAGTCAGCTTTATCAAGAAAGCCGGCCTGGTACTCTTGGCTAAAGACATTAGTGCTGCTATAGAGCGTGGAGCTAAAGGAAGAATCATCACTTCGACCTATCAGAATTTTACCGATGTAGAATCGTTAAACTACTTTTTGAGTTTGGCACAACATCCTAATTTTGAGTGTCATCTGGACGATGAATGTTTCCACGATGAGAAGAACTATTTTACCAATGGTTTCCATTCTAAAGGCTATATTTTCGAACTGGAAGATGGGGTAGAAATGGTTGTTGGTTCTTCTAATATCACCCGCTATGCTTTACTGAAAAACATAGAGTGGGATTTGGTGGTGAATTGCGAGCATGATACCGAGGCTTATCTTGACGCAATGAATGAGTTTGAAAGCCTATGGAATCAGACTTATGAATTATCGCAGGAAAGAATCAAAGAATATGCTACCAAACTCTGTTTTGCTATTGAGCATTGGGATATGGATTATGACATGGCGGATTTCGAAATCAAACCTAATTATATGCAGCGCAAAGCACTTAGGGAATTGAACCGCTATCGTGCCATCGGTCAGGAGAGGGCTTTGGTGATTTCTGCAACTGGCTCTGGAAAAACATATCTGGCAGCATTCGATGCGCTCAATTTCAACCCCAACAGATTGCTCTATATCGTACACGAGGGCTCTATCTTGAAGAAATCCCTGGAGACATTCCAAAGGGTCTTTGGTGGCTCTAAAACCTGCGGTCTGTATAATGCAGAGGCAAAAGAAACATGGGAAGATTTCCTGTTCTCTACCAATGTTTCGATGTGCCGTTCGCTCGAACTCTTTGATAAGAAAGAATTCGATTATATTATCATCGATGAGTGTCATCATGCTGTGGCTGACAGTTATCGGAAGATTATCGACTATTTTGAGCCAGAGTTCCTGCTGGGCTTGACTGCTACAGAGAACCGAATGGATAATCAGGATGTAGTAGAGATTTTCGGCAATAATATCCCATACGAGTTGCGACTTCGTGATGCCATCATCAATGAACTGATTGTGCCTTTCCACTATTATGGTATTCGTGATGAACTGGTTGATTATGGTTTGACAGCATCGGGCGAACGCCGTTTGATATCGCAAATCTCTACACCTGAAAACTGTGAGTTTATCCATCAGCAGATAGAGAAGCATCGTATGGAGGGGCAGAAACTGAAGGCGCTGGCTTTCTGTAGAAACATCCAGCATGCCAGAATGATGGCTGATAATCTGGGTGATTATTACCATACAGCCTTTTTGAGTGGTAAGAACAAAACGGGTGAACGTATTCGTGCTTACAATGATTTGCAGGATGAAAACCGGGATTTGGAAATCTTGTTTGCTGTAGATATCCTGAACGAGGGTGTGGATATTCCTGGTGTCAACATGGTGCTCTTTCTGCGCCCAACGGAATCGAGTACCATCTTCTTGCAGCAATTGGGTCGTGGTCTTCGTAAGTATACCAACAAGCCTTACGTAACGATACTCGATTTCATCGGCAACAGCTATAAGCGCAGCGTTCATATAGCCTTGGCGCTAGGCAGCCTTTCCCGCAATTCCATCTTGGAGAAGAAACTCTTGAAGTTCATGGTAAGGAGTGATTTCAAGAGTTTGGATTTGGATAAATATGGCGTTGAGATACACATCGATGACCTTTCTAAGGAGGAAATCATCGACAAGATAGAGAGCGAGAATTTCAATCGCATCAATTATCTGAAGATGGATTATCAGAATTTCAAGGCATATCTGAAAACTCCATCTTATCCATCTCACATGGATTATATGAATAGTGATTATGCTCCTAATCTCTTGAAATTCATGAAGATAAAGATTGGTGCCAAGAAAACCAATTCTTATTATGGCTTCTTGAAGGGTATAGAGGAAGAGGGCTTGCCGGTATTCTCAGAAGAGCAGATTGCTTGCATCAATTATCTTTCAAGTCTTTTGCCTTTGGTAAGAGAACATGAGTATTTGGTAATCAGGAATTTACTGGAGGGAGAGACTTCTTTGTCTCATATAGAAGCTAATGTCCAGGAGGAGATTCCTGGTTTCAAGCATGAGCAACTGGAGCACGCTTTACGATTCCTGAAAGAGGGATTTGCGGTGAAGATAGAAGCGGATGAAGTGCAATTATGCGGCGAAAGAGAAGAAGAATATGATGCTTATCTGCAAGATTTGCTCAACTATGGTTTGACGCAATATGAAGCCAGATATGCTGATACGAAAGAAGATTTCCTGTTGTGGCAGGATTATCGTCAGGACCAGGTGCTCTTGAAGATACTGGAGAATCCGAAGCACAATCAGTATGGCACATATTATAAAAATGGCAATATGTATGTCTTTGCGGGTTTAAAGAAGGATGCCTCTCTGGATGAACATTTGAAGTATAATGACAAGTTCTTGTCGCCTGATGTTTTCCAGTGGGAAAGTATTAATGATATTTCAGACAAGGACGAGGCTAAGCAGAAAGCCGCTAAGAGAGTCTTTGTGTTTGTGAGAAAGGTAAATATGGAGAATGGTATCACGCTGCCGTACACCTATGTAGGAACTGGCCATTTGGAGAATCCGAGAAAGGATGTAACGACGAATGGCTCTATATTGTATGATATTCACATGGATAATCCGTTGCCGCCGGAACTGCAGGAAGACTTCCAGTGGATGGAGTAAATGATATTTTAAGGAGAAATGACAATGAAACATTATAATGTGGTTGCAGCCGTAGTTTGCCATGATGGCAAGTATCTCTGCATGCAGAAAGGCAAGACGAAGTTTGATTATACCAGCTATAAATGGGAGTTCCCGGGTGGCAAGATTGAGCCTGGTGAAACTCCTCAACAGGCGTTGGCTCGTGAGCTGATGGAGGAGATGGAGTATCCTGTAAAAGTGGGAGAGGAGTTGGTGACTGTGAATCACGAGTATCCCGATTTCTCGATAACCATGACTGCCTTTCTGTGCACCCCAAAAGGCGATGCTAATGGGTTCAAGAGGCGAGAGCACGCTGATAGCAAGTGGTGCAGCAAAGATGAGCTGAAACTGCTCGACTGGGCTGCAGCGGATGTTGATGTTGTGGAAGATATCTTTCACTAGTTAATCCCGTTATCCGATAAGGCAAATTCCTCTATATAGAATTTCTCCTTAATATCGTTTATGATAGCTTCTTCCTGCTCCTCGTCAGAGTCTTCTTTCTCGAACGCAAGTATCAGATAATCATTGGATTTCGTTGGTGAGAATATCTTGCCGATAAGCTTTCTGAAATTCCGGCTTACGAATTCTTCTACTTGCGTATCTTCCTTCGGCGTGAGGCGATAAAACTCGTATCTTTCGTCCAGCATCTTCTGGATTTCATCACGGAACATCTTGCGAGCCCGGTTTTTCCAGGCAAATTTCTGGTGCTCGTTATGACGGGCATACAGAGATACTACGTAGAGGAAGTTGACGTCGTAATGGAAGACGAGAAGGGTGTCGCGGTCGAACAGGCGGTCGTTGAAATGCTGGGTGTTGAAGCACTTCTTTTCCCTGTCGGTTGACGAAATCTGGTCTGAGAAAGAGAGATTCTCTGCCATTTTTGCGCTGATGAAGAAGTTCGGAATGATGTTGTAGCCTTCTGTCAGGTCGTCACGAAGCTTCGGTATGTTGCCAAAGTTACGCTTGTCGTATTGCAACTCTTCATCGTCCTTATCGTCGTTCATAAAGAGGTTCAGGTTCCACTGAATGATGTTTCTGGCGTATGTAAACTGCTTATATACAGATTCTTTGCCGATGGAATGACCTAGCTTGTAATATTTGCTGTCGCCGATGTAATATACTGGCTCCTGATTTCTTGTTGTAATCAGGTTCTGGTAGCTGTACAGATGGTCTATGCGTTTGCCGTCGGCCTGTTCTTTCAGTCCGGCTGGGATGTTCTTCTCGCCGAGAAGTTCATCAATAATGGCTTCGAAAACGATATTGAAACTCTTAACCAGAAGATACTCCTTGCGTTCCTTCTGGATGTTCATACGCTTGGCATTATCAAAGAAATCGTAGCATAGTTGCCAGAGGCGTAATGCCTTGTCAGAGAAGTATTTATACTTAATCTGGAGCAGTCTTGTCTTTCCCAGTCCATCCAGATAGGTCTCGAAACGATAGCCTGTTATCAGCTGGAAATTGCAGTTGATATGATTGGCGAAGCCGTATCTTTCGCTGATATAATTCAAGATGGAATAGAAGATAATCAAGAGCTCTTCATCGAAATTGATCTGCTTTTTCCTGTTGACAGGTTGGGTATAAACAGGGCTGTTTTTGCTGATGATGGCTCTCGTGGTGGCTATGGTTTTAGACCAATGAATGCGGTTGTAACCGGAATGGATGTTCTTCAGGATGAAGAAGATGAAATCCTGGTTGTGCTTGTTGAAGTCGATGAGAGCCAGCAGAATATCGAGGAATGTGTTGTTGATTTGTCTGTTACTTTTACCGAGGCACGCTATTTTCTGGTGATAGACAATGCCGTTTCTGGTGGTATTGTTGTAAACTTCGATGGTGCGGTATATCCAGACAGAGAACTCATAGATGAAGTCTTTCTCCTGTTGAGAGAGTGGGTTGTTCTGGTTCAGGTTGACGATGGTTTCCGGGGCGTATTTGCCGAATACTCTTTCGCCCTCTGGGGTGTCTTCGAGCAGTACTTTCGGCAAAATAAAGACGCAATCGTTGAGCTGGGTATTGTAGTAATACCCAACGTAGTTGATGCTGACGTTGCCATCGATGTCCTGCATAGCGTCGATGCCGTGCAGGACATCCCTAATCTGTTCAGCCTGATACTGATGTTCTTCTATGAGGATTCTCATAATCTCTTTATTCTTCTATTTTCTCAATGTTTATACCCCAATCTTGCGCATTTACCTTTTGGATAAACTCGGAGAAGGTATCTATGTTCCATTCTGTAGAAATATAGATAACATTATTGTTGCCCCATTTTACTATATTGGCTCTGCTACGATTGCTTTTATCTTTAGAATTTGAGGTTCTTGTGTTATACTCTTCTTGGGTTTCGAGCATGTGTGGGACATTTGCTACTACAACTGGGGCCCAATCTTCCATTATTTCCTTCACAGTCTTTGATGGATTACTATTGGTGTAATTCTGTAATACAGCAAGGGCTAATGGACCTTTCTTATAGTTGCCTCGTCCGTTAATTGTATAATGTGAATTGTCTCTGCTTCTTTTTTCAGTAGTACTATTTGAGGATTCTTCTTCAATAGAATCTTCATCATCTACATCATCATCTTCTTCTTTATTAGAAGAAGCCTTTTCTACTCCCAAATTCTCCAAGAACAACTCAACGATAGCTATATCAACGTTAGTTTTGCCGTTCTTATCCTCATAGAATCTATCGAAAGACAGAATCTTGCCTTCTTCATCCTGGAAGTCCTTATCATCGAATCCATAGTCTTTAAACACATCATTCCAGAGATAGAAGATAACCTTACTAACGAACAAGTCGGCATTAATTTCTCCATCTTTTGCCTTGCAGAAGAAATAGCCGAGTTTCTTGTCTTCAGAATTTGTAAGTGAACCAATCAGCTTGTTAACCAGGCTAATGAATGACCACCAATTGTATTGCTTGTCACCCGTGTTGATGTACCAGTTGAGAGGAGCGTTGGTTTCTTTGTCACGACCTTCGCGAATAGGCACATACTTCCAATCCCAGCGGCGCTTAAAGGCTGAGTCGATAGGGAAGAGACTCTGGTCGCTGGTGTTCATTGTAGCCCAAATATAGAGGTTTGAAGGCAGAACAAGGCGCTCTCCCTTTATGATGAGGCTTACCATATTGGCTTCGCCATAGAGCTGGTTGATTTCGTCTTTATTCGTAATCTCCCATCCCGCAAATTCCTTTTCGATATACTTCTGCATATCCTTGTCTGCAACGATAGGATAATCAGAAAAACCATATTCGTTGCGATCCAGCAATTGGAAAAGGTCACCAAAGATTTGGGCACAATTGCCTCGGTTTATTTCTTCGATAATAAGATATTGCTTCTTGCTGGAGCCTAGTTCCTTCCACGCTTCAACATAGGCTTCGAGAAAAGCCTGAGGAATGAACTTGTAGGCAATTCTTTCTTCCTTTACGACTTCATTCGTTTCTTCATCGATGACCTTTTTCCCATAGCAATCTCGGAGATCAACTTCTTCTGTGATAGGCTTGTAGGTGCCTACAAAAGAGGCGTAATCAGAGTCTGGATGGAATGTAGTACGAATCACTCTCTCTCCGAAAGTCAAGTCCTTGATGGTCTTAGATTTACCTGTGCCAGGAGCACCATAGTAAATCTGCTGAAGGCCTGTAGTCTTAAGCAAATGGTTTTCTGCACGAGAAGATTCTGCTGGATTCCCTTTTCTGACGAGTTCGTTCTTTGGGTCAAGAACCATCTTAGCCATCGCTGTCAACGTAGCGTTGTAGCCATATTCATATTTATCAATGTCAGACAGTTCTTTGAGTTCTACTCTGGCATCCTCAGCCTTTTTGTTGGGATTCTTTTTATAGTAGTCTATAAATTCTCCCAGCAATTGCTTGGATATGGTACGAATACTAAAGCTGCCTTTGCTCCCTGATTTTACCAGATAGCAAAGCCTGTCTTTATCAGCAATTATAATGCGCCCGTCAGTAGATTGGTCGCCAACCATAAGTTTATCGTAATCTTCCATGTTGTTTTGACTTCTATTGTTTTTCTTTGATAAGTTTGATGATGCTATTTAAAAAGTCATGAGCTGGTTGCTGCATATTCTCGACATCTGAATTACTTACATCATATTCGCAGTTATAATCAGCTTTCATTCTTAATTGTTCCATCCTGGAGAAAAATGCACCAAGTTCTTTGTCAATTTTACCTGTCTTAACGAAATTCATACCAAATACGCCTAAAGTACCAGCATGAGTATGTGCCGAAAGCCCATAATGTATTAATAGTGCCTGAGCAGCATGGAAACAAGAATAGTAAAACCTATTAGCTGCCAAATCCCATAATCCCATAGAAAGCATTTGCTCTGCTTCTGCTATAAATCTTTTTGCTTTTTCCAGACGAAGTTCTACTAAAGAACTTCTTTCATCGTTTGTTAGCCCCATAAACTTACTCCTTCCTTTTCTACATTTTTATAAAATGGTGTAATCTTATATTTCTGCCACTCCTTAGCGGAATACATTACTGGGTTTATTTCTTTTCCTAAATCCCAACCTAGTTCGGTAAGAGGATAGGTAACTTTGTCATAATCAGAAGGAAGAAGCTGTTCCTTGTCTAAGATAACAAGAATGTCCCAGTCGCTATCATCTCTAGCGGTACCTCTAGCTTGTGAGCCAAAAAGTATCGCTTTCCCGTATGGTGGCATATTCTTTGCCAGGCATTCACGGATGGCTGTCAATGTAAGTTCTTGTTCCTTCTTCATATTGCAAAGATAAAATAAAAACCTGAAACTACCAAGTAAAAACCTTCTTTTTTATGAATTATTACACGATTTATGAGAAATTACTGATAAGCTTATATTTCCTTTGCCATCTTTTTTTTCTGCAAAATAAGCAATATTTCTCTTTTATGCAAGTTTTTGGGCTTTTTCTTTTGTGTTTTCATGAGAAAAGATTAATTTTGCCAATGAATGGTGTTAATTGATATAAGAATTGTTTCTTTTAATAGAATTAAATAATATGAGTATATTGGACAAAATACCTTCTTTGGCAGAAAATGAACTCTTCCAGAAACTTGCTGCGATAGAGGACATTACTGCACTCTGCAAGGAAGATCAAGAGAAATATGATGATGCAATCAAGGTGATGCGTGACCATATTGCAGCTTATAAAGGAGCTATCATAGAGGCTAAAATTGAAGTAGCTAAGAATATGCTGATGGAAAACGAGCCTATTGATAAAATCGCAAGATATACAGGGCTTGCCAAGGAGGATATTTTAAAACTCAACTAATATTTGAACGATGTTGCTGGTAAGAGTGACCTCGTTTTTATTTCTAAGTTACGTTAAAAGAAGTCTTTGTAAATAAAGAGTATGTCGGACCGTTTGACCATAGAACAGCGCCACAACAATATGGCGGCAATAAGGGGCAGGGATACCAAACCGGAGATTCTTGTCAGGAAATTTCTGTGGAGTAGGGGATTCAGGTATCGGCTCAATCATCCGCGGTTGCCGGGCAAGCCGGACATCGTGCTGAGGAAATATCGCACCTGTATTCTGGTGAACGGGTGCTTCTGGCACGGACACGAGGGGTGCAAATATTATGTGGTGCCGAAATCGAACACCGGGTTCTGGATGGAGAAGATCAGGAGGAACCGGGAGAGGGACCATGAGGTGCTGCACCGGCTGGCTGAAATGGGATGGCATACCATCGTGATATGGGAATGTGAACTGAAGCCGGCGGTAAGGGAAAAGACGCTGGAGGCGCTCGCCTTTACGCTGAACCATATCTATCTGGAAGATCATCATATCAGAAGATATGAATTGCCGGAAGAAAAGCCGGAAATGGTGGCGGAGCCGGAGGCGGAAAGACGGGAGGAATAGGCAGGGATTTCACGGATTTTTTAAGGCTTTTGCCCTTACAGGGCGCAAGGCTGATTGCGCTTATCCCCAGGGTGTTACCCCGGGCTAGGGGCTTCTGCCCCTTCAGGGCGTGTGGGGGGAAGTGACTAGAGCAGCACAGATCTCAGAATTTTGATATAAAATAATTTATAGCTGCTAGTAAGTCATCGAGATTATCCTTGATGACGTCGAACACGATGTCTCCATCAATATCAAAATAGCCATGTGCTATATGGTTGCGAATGCCAATAACATCTTGCCATGGTATTTCTGGGCGCTCATTTAGTAGGCGAGATTGAGTTAATCTGTCAATTTGTTTAACTCCCTCTCCAATTGCTTCGATAAGCATACAGCTAGCTGCAAGATTCTTCATTCCTTCTGGTGTACAATAGTAATCGTCAACAGTCTGTACATCTTTGTTCCAATCTTGCAATTGTTTAATGGCTTCCTTAATTTGTATTAAGGTTCCAATAATTCTATTTGATGATGTATATTCCGTCATGTTCTATTTCTTTAAGGAGGAATGGATTGATATGCTTGTGCAATCTTACAATGTCAACAGAACATTCCAGCAGGTTTTCTAGAAAACGTTTCAGTCTTACTACAAGGAACATTTTCGGTTCCATATCTACGCATATATCAACGTCACTACCTTCTTTCTGTTCGTTTCTAGACACAGAACCGAAAAGGCGTAATGATTTAATGCCAAAGTTCTTTTTTAGCTCTTCGGCATGAGAAGTGATGAGTGATATATAATATTCCCTTGACTTCATAATTATCGTTTTTGTTTCTACCGCAAAGATAGTGCAAATCGAGTGCAGAACATCAAGCTTGCTTGAATGTTTTGCCGAGATGCAGCCTATCTTCTGCAAAGATAAAATAAAAACCTGAAACTACCAAGTAAAAACCTTCTTTTTATGAATTATTACACGATTTACAAGGTTTTTGATAGAATGATTCTAAGAAAGTGGGAAAATCTTCGCTTTTAAATGAAATCGTTGGTTGAATTCACTTTCTATCTGCATTCCTGCTACGAAGCTTTTTCCCTTACAGGGCGCAAGGCGGATTGCGCTTATACCCAGGGTGTTACCCTGGGCTAGGTGCTTCTGCCCCTTCAGGGCGTGTGGGGGCAAGGTATCTCAGATATAAAACTGCGGCTTAGTACCCTCTCTGCTTCTCGTAAATGAAATCATCGGCGATGTAGCCATTGCTCATGAGATACAGGCCGGTGCGCTTATCGTGGAGTTGGGCACAGGTCTTGCTGCGATAGAAAAGGTCAAGAGCCAGAGCTGGAGATATTTCCAGACGCTGTGACAGTTCGTATGCTACGCCACCTATCTGATAGCTTAGAATCATTTCTTGAATCTCAGGCGTCTTTGTGTTGATCTGTTTATATTTTTTCT
>ERZ1026852.788-NODE-788-length-18557-cov-5.375095_pt1 | contig 18557 bp, 21 predicted proteins | sample MGYA00380156_ERZ1026852 | MGnify/ENA primary metagenome ERZ1026852 (study PRJEB33269, sample SAMEA4719792) | human gut metagenome | biome: human-associated habitat; feature: organic feature; material: feces | place: Cameroon | collected 2013-10 ...
TGCCTCTTGTCTCGTGGGCTCGGAGATGTGTATAAGAGACAGACATAATTCTAATAGTTTCCTAATTTCCTTTTTTAAACTATTGTTTTCTGGTACTTTTCTCATTCCGACTTCCTTTCCGTTTTATTACATTTCAGGGACGCTTCTTTTGTCTCGATACTGGGGCAAAAACCCGGTATCATGCCAGAAACTGTAACCTTACCAGATCCCCGCCAAATCCTACAACGAAATTCTCATATTATGATACTTGGCTACAACATCTTCAAACCCAACAGATCGGTATAAGGAATATCCATCCTCTGTTGCCTTTAATTCAATCTTGCTCACGTTTTCTGCTTTTGCGTCCTCTAACATCATGTTCATTAATTTCTTAGCATATCCTTTTTTCCTATACTCTGGCTTCGTATAAACATTCAAAACAGTCCCCGTCTTCCCGGTAATAAATGATGGACTCATAGGTTTTTCCACGATCAACAAGAATGCACAGGAAACGATATCCTTCTCATTGCGTGCAACATAGACCATCAGATCCTTATTAAGGTGTTTTTCATAATAACCTGGCAATAATGACTCTATCAATTTTAAATCCGCAGCCTCAATTTCTCCTAAATCCTCTTGCAAATATGCGATTCTAAGTTCTGTCAATATACCTGTATCTTGAGCAGTTGCTTTTTCAAATGTCATTGTCATTCCTCCGAATGCTTTTCTCTTTCCTCAGCATTTTTCATAAACTTCATAAATAAATCCGCCGCTTCTTTTGAAATCTCACTTTTTTCTTTAAGCATTCGAATTATTTCTTTCAACATATCTCCGAAATTTTCAAACTCATCATTGACTTCTCCCTCAAACCATCGTATAAAATTCCCATTTTCTTTTGAAAAACAAAGTAATTCTCCATCCCCAATCAACCATCCGATAATAACCAAATCTGACGGAACAATTTCCGAGAATCGCGGAAAATAAAAACCTGCCAAATTCTGTCTTATTTGGCAATCAACCGAAAACCTTAACCACTCTTTATAAGACTCAGGTATCCTTATTTTATTGTTTTCTTCCCATTGTTTCATTTCTTCTTCAGATGCACCTTCATTAAAAAACGATGCTTTTTCACCATATTCAGGTATCGCTTTCTCACATAACTTTACAATTTCTTCAATTTCCTTTTTGTAACTATTGTTTTCTGGTACTTTTCTCACTTTGTATCCTCCTTCATTCATCATAGCATTCGCTTCTCATACATTATAGGAAACGATATTTTCTTCTTCACCTTTTAATATCCGTGCTTTTTCTTTTGTTTTTGCCCTTTTTCAGATGTTCTTTCAAGCGGTGCCCCAATATAAGTAGCGATCCAGCACAACAAACCAATCGCCCAGAAAACTCCGTTGATTATCCACATTGCTATTGGATAATGTTCATACAAACTGCTCATACGTTCCTCCCTGGTTACCGCTTATCTCCCAATTTCAATGTGCGTTTGGAAGGTAAATCAATAATAATATTCTTGTCCTGATACAAAAACCGGAAATAATCCAGCATCCTATCGGCAATATATCTCAACGATATCAACCTTGTTTTTCAATTATATTTTGCCGATAGTTCCTCTGCATTTTTCCGCAACCACTTATAATCCGATTGCTTCGCCCGCTCCAGATACGCTTCTAATCTCGGTGAGTTGAGCTTCGACAATACATGCAGCGCCATGATTTTTTGATATTCATCTTCCGAAGAACCCGCCGGATATTTCCCACGATCCCAGAATTCAAACGCATAGCGTTCCGCACATTCCGGCTTTAATTCTGCCATCGTCTGAAGTGCCATTCTGGAAGTGTATTCATACTCCGATTTAATAAATGAAAATATAAGTTCCGGATCACAGCCCTCGCAATCTCCAAGATGCTTCGCAAACTGCCACTCTGCATTCACGTATTTTGATCCAATGCTCTTTCTCGCAAGCAATTCAAACCAGTCCCTGTGCAACACCAGTTTCTCTTCTACAAGCTCCTCACACTCATTATCTCTGGCTATTACAAACAGCAATGCATGGATCAGCGTCTCGTCGGCTTCGCTGCATGGATATTCATTTACAACGACCTCCGCTGCGCCACACAATTCTTCAAAATGCGGATACCCAAGCTCCCATTCTCCATTATCGCGTTCCTCCGACCATGTTGGTTGACATTGATCCGCCCATTTTGTGAACTTTTTAATTTCTCGATATAGTTTTTCTTTTTTATTCATAATATTCCAATCTCACCGTATCATCCGCCATTTTTAATTCAGACGCTGCCACTTGTGCATTCTCCATCCGCGCCTTATCCATATATTTTGTTGTCGTCACCGCCTGAATACATGCAACTGCACAGACAATTGCCCAGAAGATTGCGAATACAATTATATTCTCAAGATTCAGGCGCTCTTTACGCGTTTTGTCGCATTCCACATCATCCCGGTACTTCTCTGTGTTCCTCTGCCGCCGCAGGATTACCGCAAGAATAAGCCAGACGCTATCCAGAACCAGACACACAGTGAACAGAAATGTACAGATATCCTTCATCTGGTGTTCCCTCATAAAATGCCATTTGATCAGATACATCACATCCACCACCAGAAACAGGACAAAGCATGTGAAATACATCCACATCCCAATCCGGCTGTGCTTTGCAAAAAGCGAGCTTCCTGCCTCGCGCGTCTTCGGAAGATTGTTCAGATTATTCCCATATGTTTTTTTATTATCCGGGATTTCGTAGCCGTAGGCCCGCAGACGGGCAAAATACAGCTTTGCAGCGAGAACCACAACATAACACGGAAGTCCTACAAGCACGCCCGTATAAACTGCCATGATATAGAACACCTCTGTACCGGGAATTTCGAGAAATGAAAAAATCAGCCCGATAAGCAAAAGCACTGTAAATATAAGCGCACAATATTTCGCAGTTTTTGCAGTTATGTTATCGAATTTTATTTTCATACCCCTCCACCTTTCTTCCATGACACGATTATACTCTAATTATAATAAACAATTTCCTGCATGCCAAGACCTTTATAGTGACTTCTCGCCAACCGGCTCGTTGAATATTGTCCATCATAGAAATTTACATAGGCGCAATTTCTGCACGACGGCTTAACGCGAAAAAGCGGGCAATGAATCCGCTTCATCGCCCGCCTTGTCTCTCATTTATTATATTTCATTTATTTCTTTACGTTAAATGCCTTCATACCCGGATAGCTTGCTGCTGCGCCAAGTTCTTCCTCGATACGAAGCAGCTGGTTGTACTTTGCAACACGCTCAGATCTTGAAGGTGCACCTGTCTTGATCTGGCAGGTATTCAATGCAACTGCAAGGTCTGCAATCGTTGTATCGACCGTCTCACCGGAACGGTGGGATGAAATAGCTGTATAGCCAGCCTTGTGAGCCATCTTGATTGCTTCCAATGTCTCGGAAACTGATCCGATCTGATTCAGCTTGATCAGGATAGAGTTCGCTGCACCCATGGCAATTCCCTTGGAAAGTCTCTCTGTATTTGTTACGAACAGGTCATCTCCGACAAGCTGAACCTTGTGTCCGATCTGGGCTGTCATCTTCTTCCAGCCTTCCCAGTCCTCCTCATCGAGACCATCCTCGATGGAAATGATTGGGTATTTGTCAACCAACGACTCCCAATGTGCGATCAGCTCATCGGATGTATATTCCTTGCCGGACTTTGGCTGCTTGTAATACCCGATTCCCTTCTCTGACTTCCACTCAGATGATGCGGCATCCATAGCGATCATGAAATCCTTCCCCGGCTCATAACCGGCCACACGGATTGCCTCGAGAATCTTCTCGATTGCTTCCTCATCAGACGTAAGCTTATTCGGTGCAAATCCACCCTCATCACCAACTGCCGTTACATCGCCCATATCTTTGATGAGACCTCTCAATGCATGGAACACTTCGGCACACCAGCGAAGAGCTTCCTTGAAGGAAGGAGCGCCAACCGGCATGATCATGAACTCCTGTGTATCAACAGCGGAATCTGCATGTGCACCACCATTCAGGATATTCATCATTGGAACCGGAAGTGTTGTGCCCTGAATACCGCCAAGGAACTTATAAAGCGGAATATCAAGTGCGATAGATGCGGCTCTCGCTGTTGCAATAGATACGGCAAGAATTGCATTTGCACCAAGATTAGACTTATCCTTTGTGCCGTCGAGTGTAAGCATCGCTGCATCTACTGCATAAATATCAGAAGCATCCATACCTACAAGCACATCTGCAATCTTTGTATTGATATTATCCACTGCCTTCGTGGTTCCCTTGCCAAGATATCTTGACTTGTCACCGTCACGAAGCTCCAATGCTTCGAATTCTCCGGTCGATGCACCCGATGGTGCGGTTCCACGTCCAACTGTTCCATCGATCAGAGTAACCTCTGCCTCAACCGTTGGATTTCCTCTGGAGTCAAGGATTTCTCTTCCATACACTTTTTCAATCTCTAAATACATGTTACTACTTCCTTTCTTACTTGTTTTCGTTCGATAAATACATCCCCGCATACGCCATATAGATTCACTCATTTCCCTATAATAATGGGCGGATGCATATTCTCCATTTTATGCACGGACCGTCATATCGTATATGTTCCTGCCGTCTTCGTATACCCGTGCATACACATCCCTGCATTTTTTCAGCTTGCAGCAAAATGATATGGCCGCAGGAACATCATGATACACCTTCCATTCCCCGCAATAGGCACAGCCTTCCCCTTTCTTCTCGATGAAATCTCTTACATCTTCGATCGGATATCCGAGAAATACACCGATCTCATGTGGGAAACAGGGTTCCGTATTGATTCGCTCCTTCAATTTCTCTATGTAAGAAGCAAGATTTCCAGAATCTCTATAACCATAGTTTTGCAGAAATGTATACACTTCTGGATCCGCGATTCGATCTTCCAGCTTCGATTTGCGATACACATAAAGCAGGTAGAAATCCTTTACATTTTTCATCAATCTTATATAGATTCCCTTTTGATTGAGACGCTTGTTCATCCTATGAATCGATTCTATGCATTCCCGTAGATTCTTAAATCGGAAATTATATAAATTCGCTGTTTTGATCCCTGCTAAGGTCGGAGCCGCATTCCGGATTAAGCTTTCTTCAAATCCCATATATATCAGATCCTTAAATTGCTGCCAGTTTCTTTCCGAGTTCGTTGCATGCCGCAACCGCTTCCTCATCCGGTGCCTCATGTGCGATCAGACCTTCTCCGTCGATCACGCTTGCGCCGGCTGCTGTCATACGGTCAACCCAGTCACGCATCCACTCGCCGTCACCCCAGCCATAAGAACCGAACAACGCGATCTGCTTTCCGGCTACGATGCTTTCCACTTCTGCAACAAAAGGTTCCATCTCTGTCTCTTCCAATACCTCTGCTCCCATTGCCGGACATCCCATTGCGAATCCCGGAAGATCCTTCAACTCGTTGATGTCTGCCTCAGAAGGAGAAAGGAATACAGGCTCTTTCCCGGCTGCTGTTACGCCGTCACCAATTGCAGATGCCATCGCACCTGTATTTCCACCCTGTGTCCAAAAAACGATATAAACCTTATCCATAAAACACCTCCAAATTTTTTATTGCTCCTTCGAAACATGGCAGGTAGCCAGCCTTCCATTTTGTAACATTTCAAAGGAGCCACAATGATTTACACTAGAGTTAGTTTTTCCTAACCCTGTGTATAAGTTAGTATATCCTAACTGTTTTGTCAAGTGTTTTTGTGATTAATTTATAAAGTTTTTAACTGCTCGCTTACCGTGTGTCTTTCATATCACGTCTTTCATTTCACGCTCAACTGTCTCACGCTCAACGCTTCCGCTTCTGGCGTTCATCACGCGTACGCAAAGCTTCTTCTCATTTTTCCATGTCGCATATACACCGATTGGCTCATGGCAGCCCGCTTCCATCTCACGGACCACCGCACGCTCGGCACGCAGACAGGCCTCTGTCTCCGCATCGCTAATCGACTGCGCCATACGATACGGAAGTGTTCCTTCGCACGCCTCGATCGCGATAATACCCTGTCCGGCTGCCGGAAGCATCGCATCCACATCGAGATATTCATAGACTAAATCCGGTTCCTTCTCGATGCCTAACCGCTCGATTCCCGCTGCCGCAAGGATGATTGCATCATATAAGCCATCCCGCAATTTCTGTATACGAGTCGTGACATTTCCACGCAAATCCACACATTCTGCCTGTGGATATATCGCTTTGATCTGACAGCGTCTGCGCAGACTTCCGGTTCCCACGGTAAATGTATTCTTCGACCGGATATCCGTACCCGCACGATAGATCAGCACATCCTGCACACAGGCGCGTGGCAGAACTCCCGCGATGCCAAGCCCCTTCTTGCATGGATTCGGCATATCCTTCGCGCTGTGTACCGCCAGATCGATCGTACCGTCCAGCAAGGCTTCCTCGATTTCTTCTACAAACACTGCCTTGCCTCCAAAGGAACTGATTGCCGCCTCCTTCTGCTTGTCACCCTTCGTCGTCACGATCACTTTCTCAAACCGCACATCCGGGTAATGCTTCTTTAATTGTTCAATCACCATATCTGTCTGAATCTGCGCAAGTTTACTCCCCCGCGTTCCGATCCGGATTCTCTGTTCCTGCATTTTTGCCTCCACAATTGCTGCAAATCTTCGTTTTCTTGCCCGTTCATCCGGCTCCTCTGCCAGAATTTCCTCACGGATAGCACCAAGTTCTTCCGCGATCTGACCATAGTCTGTCCGAAGCGTCTGCCGGATATCCTTCTTGATCTTTGATGCAAGCATTGGACTGCTGCCTCCGGTAGACACCGAAACAACGACCTCGCCCTGCTTGATGATTGCCGGGAAATAAAAGTCACAATCTTTCTTCACATCAACCACATTTACAAGTATATGCTTACTTCTGCAAAGCTTGGCATACCGCGAATTAAGCTCCGCATCATCCGTTGCCATGATCACGACATCCATACCGGAAATGTCCGCCTCTGTGACTTTTCGCTTCTCAATTCTTATCGTTTTTTCCATAGCCAGCAGTTTGACGCAGATCTCCGGTGCTACCACGGTTACACGCGCGCCAAATTCGCACATCTGTGCTGCCTTCCGTGCTGCGACTACACCGCCGCCTACAATCAGACATTTCTTATCATCGAGTTGTATCATGAATGGAAAATACGCCATCTTCTATCCCCTTTAATACGTGATTTAAGTCCTGTGCATCTAAAACGTCTTTCAACCGGTACAAAAGCCACATCGCGGATTTCTCACCAAGCTTCTCCGTGATGTCCTTCCTCGTCCCGACAAATGTACGAAATGCAAGCAGCTTCTGCATCTCGTCCACATGTTCTTCAATCAGCAATTCAATCTTCTTTGCCTCGGAAAGTTTCTTCCGGTTATTCTCCGACGCAAGCGACTTGATATAGTCGAGATCTTTCACGACGCAGCCGGACAGTCTTCCGATCTCTGCATCAATATCCCGTGGAATCGCAAGGTCTAAGAACAACTGTGGTTTCGTTTCCTTCCGTATTTCCGCAACCTTATCTGCAAGAAATGTATAATGCGGACTGTCCGTCACACTAATAATCACATCCGCCCAGTCCAGATATTCATACCGCTGGTCGTAATGCACCCATTGCACCCGTTCATGCGAGAGGATTTTCTGCAATGCCTGCTTATGCTTCCGGCTCGTCCCGACGATCTGTACCTGCGTATCCGCATCGAGCAGATCCCGCATCACGATGCTTCCCATCTGCCCGGCAGCTCCGATGATGAGGACGTTTTTTTCTTCCGAATTTTCACGTTGCTGATTGCTATCTGCAATCATATCCATTTCATTCACAATCCTGTTCTCCGTCGCATCTGTCTCATCATTTATATTCATCTCTGCACAGAACTTCAACGCCGCTGTACATGCAAGCGTTCCGACAGATACCGGAAGATGTGTCATCTGCGAAGTCTCAGCCACTTCCTTGGCAAGTCGCAGTGCCCCCTGGAACACCATATTCATCTCTGCATCGGTCTGCCCGCGCGTTTTCGCTGCAAGATACGCCTGCTTGACCTGCCGGATGATTTCAACCTCTCCAAGCACGGCAGAGTCCAGTCCGCAAACTACGCGGCACAGATGCGTCAGGCAGCTTCGTCCTTCATACCGCATAGCGGCACCCTTCAGTGCCTCAACCGGAAATTTCTTTGTATCCGCAAGCTGCTGTTCCAGCCATACAAAATCCGTGTCTGTGCCACTCATATAGATCTCGCTTCGATTACATGTCATAAGCAAAATCAACCCGGATTCCGGATATGCCTTCGCCACGGTGTCTGCCAGTCTTTCCTGTTCCTCATCATTACAGGCAAAACACTCCCGCTTCGCCGCTGTTAAATTCTTATGTGTGATACTGATGCATATCATAGGTGCTTCTTCCTGTTATCTGTTTTTTTTCTGATTACCTGATGTAATCCGCATATTGATCTCTGTTATATTATTACTATATCTTTTTGTTTATATATTTTCATTAACATACACATACTGCATATTATAATTGACATTCTTATTTCATTCAACCTTAGAAATTGCTCTTGTTTCCGGTTCTGGGTTTTCTGCTTGTTTTTCCGTCTCCAAAACCCACGTCGTGGGTTTTTCAGCCTGTTTCCCGCTCGCTACACCCATATTCTGCTCCACTTCTACGATTTAGTTTCCGGTTCTGGGTTTTCTGCTTGCTTTTCCGTCTCCAAAACCCACGTCGTGGTTTTTTCAGCCTGTCTCCCGCTCGTTACACCCACATCTCACATCCTGCCAACCTACCACGCAGAAGCGGCAGGAATCATCTTCCTGCCGCCGAAATAATCTTATTCGATTACAAGTTCTTCCTTGGTCACATTTTTTTCCTCGTCAATATGGAAAGCATTCAATACCGGATTCTCAAAATCCATCAGAGAAAGGATCAGATAATTCACCTTGGAATCATACGCCAGACGCTTGTCCTCCTCGGACGGGCGTGATGGGGATTCCGGATGAGAATGAAAGTTGCCAAGCAACTGGTATCCATTTGCGCGCATATCCTTGACTGCGGCAAGCTGCTCCTTCGGGTCCATCGAGAAATGCTCGTTGCTCGCATCGATATTCGTGAGCAGATACACCTTCTTGATGTATCTCTTTCCATCTTCAACGACACCGCCGATCAATCCACAGGATTCATTTGGCAGCCCCTTCTTGCAATGCTCCAGAATCTTCTCATAATCTGCTTTTGTCATGACTAACATTGCTCTACCTACTTTCCGTCGCACTCGACCTGTTCATAATCAATCAACTTGTGAATCGTTGGGTGGTCACCACAGATTGCACATGTCTTATGGTTATCCGGAAGCTTGATCGTATGGAATTCCATCTTCAATGCATCATATGTCAGAAGCTTACCAGTAAGCAGATCACCGACACCGATCAGGTACTTGATCGCCTCCATTGCCTGTAAGCTTCCAATTACACCGCCCATCGCACCGATGACACCAGCCTGCTTACAGGTTGGAACTGCATCCTTTGGTGGTGGATTCTTGAATACACAACGATAGCAAGGACCTTCTCCCGGTACATATGTCATAAGCTGACCCTTGAAACGGATGATACCTGCATGAGAAAACGGCTTCTTCGCCATAACACAGGCATCGTTTATAAGGAACTTCGCCGGGAAGTTATCGGTTCCGTCGATGATGAAATCGTAATCCTTAATCAGGTCCATGATATTTTCAGAGGTTACAAATTCACGGTATGTATTGACTGTGACGTCCGGGTTCATCGCATTCATTGTCTCTTTTGCGGATTTTACCTTTGCTTTGCCTACATCGGCAGTACCATGAATGATCTGTCTCTGCAGATTTGAAAGGTCAACCTCATCGGCATCGACAATACCGATCGTACCAACGCCGGCTGCTGCCAGATACATTGCTGCAGGTGCGCCGAGACCCCCGGCACCGATGATTAAAACCTTGCCATTCATCAGCTTCTTCTGTCCTTTTACACCGACTTCCTGCAGAATGATATGACGGCTGTAACGCTCCATCTGTTCATTCGTAAATGCCATTAAAATGCGCCTCCTCCCATGAAGTACAGGAACTCTACCGTATCTCCGTCCTTCAATTCTGTCTTGTCAAATGCGTCGCTGTCAACAAAATCATCGTTGACGGTAACTGTTACATAATCCGGATTCTCCACCTTCTCATCTACGATGAGCTCTGCGATGGTTGTTCCTGCTTCTACTTCCTTCTTAACGCCTGCCACTACAACTGTCATTTATTTATCCTCCTTTTGTTCCAAACAATTATGAAACATATTCTTATTTAATACGTTACACATAATTACTATTTCTACGCAGACACGCTCTCGCTCACTTCATCACGCAATGGTACTAAACTCACGACAAACAAGTTTGCCGTTCGTTAAGTGCCAGCGTGCTTCAATGGTCTGCTTTAGAATTAGTAATTATGTGCAACTCTATTCAGTTAAGTCCGGTTTCATAATTGTTTGTAATTAACTGTTCTACCTTATTCCAGTATGCTCTTGACCTTGCCTTCCAGCTCCGGACGCTTTACCATGCCGCGGATACGGTCAACTTCCTTGCCATCCTTGAAGAAGAGTATCGTTGGGGATGCCATCACCTGATATTCCCCGGCAAGGTCTGCGTCGAAATTTACATTGACCTTGACAACCTTGACCTGATCCTCGTAATCATCCTCGATCCCGCCAAGGATCGGTGATAACTGCTTACACGGGATGCAGCTGTCAGAATAAAACTCTACGATCACCGGAAGCTTCTCTTTCAGCACTTCCGCTTCAAACTCTGCGGTTCCTACTCGTTTTGCCATCGCTTCCTCCTACTCTTCGACCTTCTTCACGATCAGATCGTATGTACCGTTCTCGTTGTCGATCAGCTTTAAGATCTGCTGTCCCTCTTCCTTGAAGCTTCGTGGTACATTCTGCACCGGCTCACCATCGTTCATGGTAACTGCAAGCACCTGACCGATCTCCAGCTCTTCCATTGCTACCTTTGCCTTTACAAATGTCATCGGGCAGACAACATCTGTGATATCAACTCTCTCATCAATCTCAAAATCACCCATTATAAGCCTCCTTTATAACTTCCTTAAATTTATCGATTCCAACACGCTCCAGTGTAAAACGGAAACGCTCACTTGGATTTGCGTAATCATCAAAAAACTGAATGGCTGCATCTGTCACACGGAATAACTGTTCCTCCGATGTGATAACCGGAAGGAAGGATTCTCCCTTGCAGATCTGATTTCCGAACAAACCACCGAAGGATACGAGATATCCGCTCTCACCCTTCCATGCCTCTGTCGGACACGCCTTGGCACATCTGCCACAGTAGTTACATTTGCTTGTATCGAGTGTCAGCTTGCCATCCTCGATCGTGATCGCATTCTCGCGGCACGCCTTCACACAGACACCACACATGATACAGCTTGGCTCATCATAAGAAACAACACATGCGCCCTTGATTCCGACATCATTTTCCTCTGCCTTTAAGCAGTTGTTCTGACATCCGGTCACACCGAACTTGAACTTGTGCGGCAATTCTCTCGCATAATACCGTGCGTCTAACTTCTTCGCGATATCATAAGTATCAATATTTCCGCTTGGACAGATCTGATTTCCCTGGCACGCAGTTACGGTACGGACACGTGGTCCACACACACCCGGCTTACAGCCGCCCTTGGCAAGCTCTGCCTTTACTTCCTCCACATCATCAAGCTTGACAAATGGAATCTCCACACTCTGTCTCGATGTCAGATGGACATGTCCATCTCCGTATTTTTCTGCTACCTCAGCGATCTTCTTCAGATTTTCCGCCGTCAGATTTCCTCCGACTACCTGTAAACGAAGCGAGAAGTTGTTCTTCTGCTTCTGTCTCATAAATCCACCTTTTTTTAATGCTGCATAATCAACTGCCATCTCTTTTCATCCTCCTGTTGGTAATGCATGCCCTAACGTCTAAGCGAGTGCCGCTTTGAAATCTTCGATCAGATCCTCGATATCCTCTATACCCACACTGATTCGGATCAGATCGTCGAAGACGCCTGCATCTTCTTTTTCTTTCTCTGTACTATGTGCATTCAGCGTTGACTCCGGATGAATGATCAACGTCTTCGTATCTCCGATATTCGATACGATTTTTGGAATGCTCAGGTTGTTGATAATGGAAAATGCACGTTCCTTCGAACCTACCCGGATCGTTAAGATTGCACCATATCCATTTGCAAGCACCTTATCTGCCACCTCATGCCAAGGACTACAGGCTAACCCCGGATAGTTCACCGTAATATCCGGGTATGTATTCAAAAACTCTGCAAGCGCTTTTGCATTACTGCAGGCACGCTCCATCCTAAGTCCCAGCGTCTCCATTCCGATCAGGTTGTAAAATGCCGTCTGCGGTGCCATACAGGCTCCCGTATTGCGGAACAATCCATTCCGAAGCTTTGCTGTATAAGCCATTTTACCAAATCGCGCGTATTCTGCAACCCCCGGATATTTTTCTTTGTTCCATTTGAACCGTCCGCTCTCTGTGATCACACCGCTGATCGCGTTGCTGTTGCCATTGATGTATTTCGATGTGGAATTGACCACAATGTCTGCGCCCTTCTCAATCGGCTTTACCAGATATGCCGTTGCCACGGTGTTATCCATCACAAGCGGCAGATCATGCCGATGTGCCAGCTCGGCGAGTGCCTCAATATCCACGACATCAAGCTTCGGATTACCGATCGTCTCTGCGAATATCACACGCGTCTTCTCATTGATCGCTGCCTCGACCGCATTCACATCGCTGATATCTACGAACACCGTCTTGATTCCGAATGCTTCGAAATCATGGAACACATCAATCGAACCCCCATACAGACTCGTCGAAGCGACGATTTCCTGTCCGCATGTCACGATGTTCAAAAGAGCATTCGTGATGGCTGCCATACCGGATGCGCAGGCAACCGATGCAAGTCCACCTTCGAGTGTCGTCATGCGTTCCTCAAAGGCAAAGATCGTCGGATTGTTGATTCGTGTATACGAAAATCCGGTTGCCTTATTGTGAAACAGTTTCTCGTGCTGTTCCGCAGATGGCTGGTAAAAAGCACTTGACTGATACACAGGTGTGAGAGTCGCGCCGGTATTGGCATCGCCCATTTTATTTCCATGTAAAAGTTTCGTATTAAACTTCATACCAGTGCCTCCTAAATATAATCTCTTCCTGCAACGATCGTACCCGCATATGCGGATGCGGTTCTTATCTGCCTGCTGACCTCTTCCTCATTTGCATCGCCTGCAAATACGAGATCATAGTTTCCGGTAAGTGTCTTGTCCTGCTTCTCATTGACAAGCAGCAATACGACAAGTCCGGCACGGTGCAGATGCTTCACAACGGTCTCAATCGCCTCGCCATCGGCTGGTGCGTACAGATATGTGTGACGTCCCTCGATGCTCAGTGCTTTCTCCACTTCCTCGACATACGCACGGTTGATCGTCTTTCCTTCCACGAACTTCACTGTGATTGCCTTCTGGCTCTTCAATGCGGCTCTTGTATTTCTGTCGACTCTGCCCTCGTACAGTCCGGTTTCTTCGGTATGTACCTGCTCTACGACACCGCAGGCAGAAGTCATATTTGTAACACGGTCGATCAGGATGAACTCGCCCAGTGTCTTATGATTCTTAAATTCATCGACCACGATCTTATCTGCCAGAGAGATCTTGCAGACCGCAATCTCATTTTTGCTTAAGCTGCTAACCTTCTTCTGCTCACCGGTGTTGACATCGATCGCATATTCGATATCCGTCACAGCTCCAAGGATCATCTTCGTGCCAAGCTTGAAGAAGAAGTTCTTGCCATTTTGCAGCTCCTCATCATCCATCCAGAGCAGTGTTGCTGTGATGGATGATGCAACCTTCGCACCAGATGCAACAGTCAGAACACAGCCTCTTGATACGTCCACCTCTCGGTCAAGCTGGATGGTAACCGGCTGTCCCTTCGCTGCGGATTCGCTGTCCTTGTCTCCGATGTAAATGCTCTTTACCTTTGCTGTCTCGTTGCTTGGAAGTGTTGTGATCTCGTCACCCACATGAATGCTTCCATGCTCGATCTGTCCCTGGAATCCACGGAATGTATGGTCCGGACGGCACACGCGCTGTACCGGCATGTAGAATCCCTGCTCGCTATCATCCTCTGCAATATCGATATCCTCAAGGTACGGAAGCAATGCCTTGCCTGTGTACCAAGAAATATTTTCTGACTTTGTTGTAACGTTGTCGCCCTCGGTTGCGGAAACCGGAATGATCGTTACATTTGGAAGTGACAGCTCTTTTGTGAGCTCCGCAATCTGCTTCTCGATCTCACGGAAACGTGTCTCATCGTAGCCGACAAGATCCATCTTATTGACTGCAAAGACAAAGTACCGGATACCCATCAATGCACAGATTCTTGCATGCCGTCTTGTCTGGACAAGCACGCCCTGCTTTGCATCCACCAAGATTACGGCAAGGTCTGCAAAGGATGCTCCAACTGCCATGTTTCTTGTGTACTCTTCATGTCCCGGTGTATCCGCCACGATAAAGCTTCGCTTGTCTGTTGTGAAATACCGGTAGGCAACATCGATCGTGATACCCTGCTCACGCTCTGCCATCAGTCCATCTAACAGAAGGGAGTAATCGATTGCACCGCCGCGGCTTCCAACCTTACTGTCTAATTCAAGTGCCTTTTCCTGATCTGCGTAAAGCAGCTTGGAATCATATAAGATATGTCCGATCAATGTGGATTTTCCATCGTCCACACTACCGCAAGTGATAAATTTTAATAATCCGCTCATCTTAGAAATATCCCTCCCGTTTTCTTCGTTCCATGCTTCCGGCTGCCTCGTTGTCGATAACACGCGTTGTACGCTCGGAAGAAACTGCTGAAAGTGTTTCCTCTATAATTGCATCTAATGTATCTGCGGTTGACTCGCATCCACCGGTCAGCGGGTAACATCCAAGGGTACGGAAACGCACGCTCTTGTACTCGATCTTCTCACCCGGCAGAAGCTTCATACGGTCATCATCTACCATGATGATATTTCCATCCCGGTATACGACCGGTCTTACCTTTGCAAAATACAGCGATGGAATCTCGATGTTCTCACGCTTGATATACTGCCAGATATCCTTCTCTGTCCAGTTTGAAAGCGGGAATACCCGGACTTCCTCTTTCTTTTTGATCTTGGAATTGTAAAGCTTCCACATCTCCGGTCTCTGGTTCTTCGGATCCCATGCGTGATGCTCATTTCTAAAGGAGAAGATACGCTCTTTCGCTCTTGATTTCTCCTCGTCTCTACGACCACCACCAAAGGCTGCGGTAAATCCGTATTTGTCAAGTGCCTGCTTTAATGCCTGTGTCTTCATGATATCTGTATAAGCACTGCCGTGGTCAAATGGATTGATGCCCTGCTTTACGCCTTCCTCATTGATATACTCAATCATCTCAATGCCGAGTTTCTTCGCCATGTAATCACGGAACTCGATCATCTCCTTGAACTTCCATGTCGTGTTGACATGCAGGAACGGAAACGGCGGCTTCTCCGGATAAAATGCTTTCATCGCCAGATGCAGCATAACGGAGCTGTCCTTTCCGATGGAATAAAGCATAACCGGCTTCTCACACTCGGCTGCCACTTCTCTGATAATGTAAATCGCTTCTGCTTCCAATTCATCCAGATGTGATAACTGTCCCATCCTCTTGTACCTTCCTTTCGATCTAATACTTGTTCGATTCTTTCTGATTGATCACAACCTGTTCGGTCGTGCCGTCCCGTTTCTCGATGTTCCAATAAAGCTTGCCGTCCTCTGCATTCACGGTCATCTTACTTCCCATGCCGCCGATGTCTGCGCCAAGGTATAAGGCGATTGCACCGAACTTGCATTCCTTGATGCACGAAGAACAGCCCCAGCAGTCTTTCGGGTAGCGCATGCATGCGGTTCCATCCGGATTCTTACCGATCAGGCTGCCCGGACAGACGGCTGCACATTTGCCACATTTCTTACATTTTTCTTTATCAATGATGATGCTCATAGACGTCCTCCTTTGTTACTAAATCACGGAAGATGATTTTAATCTCGCCGTCCTCGTATCTGGAGTTTACATATTTTAACCACGCATCGCTCTTCTCCGGATAATCCAGATTCTCTGCGAAGCTGTGCCAGCGTGTCTCTTTTCTTGCCTCAAGATGTGCGATTACAGACAAGCATACAACCAGCCGCTCCCGCAGCTCATAGACAAACATCAGCTCATGCATGTCGTCCGCCTTCACATCAGGTAAAAGCTCCTGCAACTGCTTGATCTTCTGTTTTGCCAGCTCTAACTGCTTCGCATTGAACTGATAATGGGTGGAGATTCCGCCTGCGTAATTATCCATGACCTTCTGCATTGCTTCCTCAAGCGCCTCTGTCGTGAACATCCCGGAAGTATTGTTCAGGTAATGTATATATTCGGTAATCTTATCATCCACAACCGTCTGAAGCTTTGCATCGAGTGCCGCATCTGCGGATCTCTCATCCGATGTCACTGCCTGCTCATCGAGCATCTGTACAATATGCTTCGCCGCGATCTCGCCCTCGACCATCGCGCCTGTCACATATTTTTGTGGACATCCACCTGCCACATCCCCGACTGCATATAATCCGTGGATTGTCGTCTGGCGGTTCGTGTCAACCCAGTAGCCGCTCGCGGTATGTCCGCCTACAATGTACGGCTCGGTTCCTTCGATCTCAACATTCTGCTCACTCGGCTTCTTGCCGGATTCGAGCCATTTCAGTGTCTGGCTCGACGCCATGTTCAGATATGCTTTCTTGAGTGATTCGTTCTGTTCTTCTGAAATACCTTCTGTACGGAGATAGCAAGGACCTCTGCCCTGCAGATTCTCCATCACCGTGCCATACACACGCTCGGAAGTTGTCAGTCCGTATTTTGTCTCATAGACCTCACCGAGTGCATTGACCTGTTTCGCGCCAACACCCTGGGCGATCGTTCCGGTCGGTGCGATCGTGTCCTTACAGCGAAGGGCGATAAACCGCATCTCAAACGTTGTCATCTCGGCACCGCCAAGGATTCCCATTGCAAATCCCGCTCCGGTATTAAATGGCGGATACCACATCTTATGTCTCGAAAAGCCCGGATTGTTCGGTCGGTACAGACCTGCCGCACCACCGGTTGCGCAAAGCACTTTCTTCGCCCGGATCACATAGACTTTCTGTTCCTCGATGGAAAATCCGATTGCACCCTTAATCTCGTTATTTTCAATTAAATAATCAGTGATATTCACCCGGTTTAATATCGTGACATCCGGAAGTGCTTCCACTGCCGACGCGAGAAGCGGTTTCATGTTCTCACCGTTGATCTTGATGTTCCGGTTGCCTCTGGCGACGTACTCACCATTTTCATCCTTTAAGATGACCAGTCCAAGCTGTTCCATCTTCGCCGTCACACGGTTCAAGCCCTCGGACATCGTGAGCAGCAGATCCTCCCGCACGATATTGTCCGCGTCCTTCTTCGCATACGCCACATAATCTTCCGGCTTTCTGCCCTTCACGATATAGGCATTGATTGCATTGACACCGGCAGCTAAGCAACCGCTCCGCTTGATGTTCGCCTTTTCCGCTATGATGATCTTGTAATCGGAATTCTCCCTTACGGTAAGTGCCGCATAGCATCCGGCGGTTCCGCCACCGATGATCAGCACGTCCGTATGAAGAAGCTCTGTGTTCTCGATATTCATAAGTGACTCCCTTCCAGTTTTCCTTTGCACTAGATGTAGAATACATCCTGCTCCTGCATCTCTTTATTCTCTAACAAATATGTCTTTTCTTCATCAAATACATATAACCGGTAGATCAGCACATGTACCGTCTCTCCGACGGATACGAGATCTTTTTCGAGTGACCGCTCACCGGTTAACTCAATTCCGTTGATATCCACAACCACGTCCATGCGGTTTCCCTTGAAGATCACTTCCTTGACCGTTCCAAGCTCGGCAGCACTGATATACTGATCGAGCTTTCCGCTCTTCGAGATCTTCACGAACTCCGGCCGGATCACCGCCTTGTCCGCATGTGGAATCCGTTCAAATCCTTTCAGCCGGTCGTAATCTTCCACCACCGACGACCGTCCAATAAACTGTGCCACAAACGGGGTGTCCGGGGATTTATAGATCTCTAACGGCGTTCCCATCTGTTCAACCACGCCGTGGTTCGTGATGATAATCTCATCCGCAACCTCGACCGCCTCATCTTGATCGTGTGTGACGAAGATACTCGTGATACCAAGCTTTGTAACCATCTCCTTTAGCCATGTCCGAAGCTCGGTCCGCACCTTCGCATCAATCGCTGCAAATGGCTCGTCCAACAGTAGTACCTGTGGATTCGGAGCTAACGCTCTGGCGAATGCCACACGCTGCCGCTGTCCGCCGGATAGCTGATTTGGATACCGCTTCTCCATGCCGGAAA
>ERZ1026852.790-NODE-790-length-18492-cov-8.078104_pt1 | contig 18492 bp, 19 predicted proteins | sample MGYA00380156_ERZ1026852 | MGnify/ENA primary metagenome ERZ1026852 (study PRJEB33269, sample SAMEA4719792) | human gut metagenome | biome: human-associated habitat; feature: organic feature; material: feces | place: Cameroon | collected 2013-10 ...
GCATATTTGTCTAATATTGCCAATTCAATATCATTGTTACTAACATAAACTTCAGTAGAATTATTTGCAAGGATTGTTAAATTCTTACCATTGTTTTGTGCTAAAGACAAATCTGTGAAATATCCTTCACCGATAATCTCTAGCTTAGTATCTCTTGATACATTAAGAATAACACACTGCGTTGTAGCAGTAGGATTGCTAACTTTATTGAATTTTATTCGCATCTCACCAATACGAAGTAAATTACTATTATTAGAACTTCCGTTCAATTTTGTAATTAAACTTCTGTGTAACTATATGTTTTATCTAAAAATACCAATCTGTTCGTCAACCAAACAGAAACTCGTTTTACCGAATTATAGAAACCACAATAGTATGGTTTGTTACTATAAGTCGAAGATAGAGGTGTCACATTGATTAATGTGGTTGTAGTCTTAAAGGTATAGCCCATGTAGATACAGGTATCACCTTCATTGTAAGTTTTCTCTGCACTGTAATTATCTTCTGCACTAACATAACCGACTATTGCCCATCCGCTATTAAGATTTGGATTTCTGTAAGATGGAGTGTCAGGATATAGTTTTATTTCATCCTCCATATTCTCATAACCAATGTTATTAAGCCATTTTTCTAGCAAATTAATAATATTGTCAACAGAGAAAATGTTTGAATCACGAAGCTGCTTATATCTAGCTTTTATCTCGTCTGCATAAAGAGTTTCAAGACCAAGAACACTTCCTATTCCTAATATGGTATTCTTGTCACTATTTGGTATGACAAATGTACCATTCCAATGTGCGCCTAATATGCTATCTACATCATAAAGTGTAGGTGCCCAATGCTGCCCATCCCAAGTACACCAAATCCAGTTCTTTCTGAAACCATCTAAATGGTAAAGTACTTGTGAAATTACAAAGTAATCTATGAAAGATTCTGCAATAAAATACTTTTCAAAAGTTTCCTTTGTGTTATTTTCTGTCAAGGCAGCTTTTACGCCAGACAATCTAACCAAGTAATCTTTTACCTTCTTACTATTTTTATCAGTTTCAGAAAGCTCTTTCGGGTTGTCTCCATCATATTTGTTACCATCAATATCAATGAGAGACTTTGGATTTCTGATTTCAAACTGTGTCCAATCAATAGTTCCACCAAACAAGGTATTACTATCTATTACGCCATCAAGGATAATATTCTCTGGGGTTTTCTTGTCTGCATGATATACCTCTTTAGATTTTTTGAGGTTCCAAGCATAAACACCCATATTTTTCTCCTCTTTGGTTTGAGTATTAACCCATGTTATGACAATAGGAAAACCATCAGGATGGCATTTTGCTCCAGTGTAGAAGTCTCGATTAACTTTACCGTTTCCAGTATAAGGGCTATATACATCAGACAACAGCTCATAAGGATAACGTTTGCCTGCTGCTCTTGTTTGATAAACCTGCTCCATCAGCCAATATCCAACAATACATTGTCCACGGAATATATCAATATAATATTTCTTTAAATGAAAACTGTCTTGTGCAGGGAAATCACCAAACTTGATTTTACTACCATCATTGATATCAATAGCTATATTTCCTCTTTCACCTGTTTTCTTATCTATATAGCTCATAGAAGAAGAGCCTTGTGAGTTTAAAACAACTGTTTTACGGAAATAGTTTCCATCCTTATCATTGTACTCTATCTCAGCTTCTATATCATCCTGCTTTGTTGTAGGCAACTTGGAAGCATAGATTCTTACTTGTGCAGCAACTCTAGGAATAGGCAATTCTACATAGCTGTTCTTGCTGAAATCAGATGGGTTGTCCGTCTTAATACCAGCAGACTTGAAGGCATCATTTACTTCTTTTGCTGCATCCTCTGATAAATCAATGTGATTAACAGAAATCTTATGTTCATGACGTGTGCCTTCTGAATCTCTGTAACCAAGAACCTTTCCTTTTGAATCTTCTGTAATCTCTGTTCTCCCCTCTACATCTTCAATGCTGGCATTTGCATCAGCAACATCAGTATTAATGAGAGACTTGCCTTCCTCTTTATCAACCTTAGCATCAATAGTCTCTGATTTCAAGTTGTGAGAATAGTGACTACCATCATTGTAAGTAGCAGACAGAACCTTTCCATCTGCATCTTTCTCTACTGCCATATACTCAGAATTTTCCTGCAAAGAGAAAACATCAAGAAGCTCTTTGAGATTGCTATCTATTGTACCTACCTTCTCCTGCAATAATGCAAGGTCTGTTTGAAGCTGAGAGATAACTTGCTTCAAGGCATTGACAGCATGGATTTCACCGATTATTTCTCCGTCTCTTCTGATACCAAGTACTACCTTATCGTCAGTAGTAACCCAAGCAGCAAAGTACTCTTCATTCTGAATGACGTGATACATTTCGTTGAGAGGATAATATGGCTTATAAGTATCTCGGTAAATGCCATAGAGAACTCTATCCTCTGAATCAACAACTGCCCTCAAGAACTCTTCGTTCTCAATTACTCTAAAGCATTCCTTTACTTCATCTTCAATAAGAGACTTACCTTCCTCTTTATCAACCTTTGTGTCTTGAAGATTTTTAATATCTTCGCCAAACTTAGTATTGAGACTGTTGAGGTTTGCAAGTATGCTTGTTAAAGTCTGAGTATTATCAATACTAGCAAAGAAGTTCTTCAACTCCTTCAATGTATCAATAGCACTTGTGGTATCATCATCACCCAAGATAGCAGTAATCTTATCTGCCAAGAGATTTACCTGTGCCTGCATTCTGTCCTCAACTGCACTTGTCTTACCAAACTTTGGAGTACCATCCCATTCTATACCGAAGAGAAGTTTATTCTCTGCATCTACCTTGGCAAAGATAAATTCCTCATTCTGAATGTAGCGGAATGGAAGGGCAAACTGAGAGACTACCTTATCCTTCGACTCGCCAAAATCTTGGGCAATATCTTCCTTGTTGAATTTCTTATCAAGTTCAGCATTAACTCTAGACTGCTCTGTCTGCATCAGAGAAGTAACATCAGCTGAATTGGCTTTCTTGGCAATCTCAGCATCCTGCGAAGTGTTCTTAGCTTTCAATTCAGATACAGAAGATTGTACATCTGACTTTTCTGCCTTGGTGGAGATAGAGGAGTCCTGAGACCTATTCTTGGCTGCAAGTTCGTCAATGGCACCTTGGGCTGTGACTGCGGTCATGCCACTGGTTTCATTGCTATAAGAGACGGCATTGGCAGTTGAGGCTCCACCAGTTGCGGTGATGTCCTTGATGGCTTCCTCCAGCTGATGAGTCTTTTCGCCTATCTGCTGAACAGTCTCCTTATCTCCTTCAAGGAAAATCTGCTTGGCGGCGGCTAGCTTTCCTTTCTTGGTCTTAACTTCAAGTTCGTCTGTTAAACCTATACTCATATTATATAATCTTTATACGTTTATGATATTACTAAATTCCATGTAGATGCAGTGAGAGGATTGGCTGTGCGGTATGCCTTGAAACTGCCTAGGCTATTGGTGATAGTCTGAGGAGCGGCAAGGGTTACGTCAAATCCTGCACTGGTTACACGGATGATTGAGAGATAGCTAGGTACTACTAGCCAGATGTAATCATTATCCTTAGTGGTTACCTTTGGATTGAATGATACTCCTGTGGCTGATACCTTGTTGAGCGTATTGAGAATTTCAGCGGTCATGGTGGCTGCTGAGTTTCCTCCTTGATAGCAGAGGTAACGAGTATGTGATGTACTCTTGCCAGTTCTGCCTTCCTTTGTTACTGCATATTTGAAGATTTCTCTTGCTCCTTCGATGGTGGTGGATAGGGTTCCACCTGATGATGGAGTATCTGAGAGATTCTTTGGAGCATTATCGTTAATCTGCTTACTGATGATGGAAGTATCAGGCACAATGGGCTTGTTGTCGCTTGAAACTGAATAACGGATTTCTGTCTGCATCGTACCTACATTCGTGGTGATGGTGAAGCCAAGGATGATAGGATATACCGTATCATTCAGTTTAGCTAGACTCTCGTCAACGTCCTGAATCATTCCAACTAGATTATCAGGAAGACCAGTTGCTGCTTGGATTGCTTTGCGAAGCTCTGGGTCGAACTTGTCAATTTTCAATGTGCCGCTTGCTAACTTTTCGTTGGTTACGGAACCATTCTCGATTTTATCTGTAGATACCGCATTCTTGGATAGCTTGGAATTGACTATGCTGCCATCCTTCACCAAGGTTTCATCTACCGCACCTTCTGCGATTTTATCTTTGGTAATAGACTTTCTTGCTACCTTATCCGTGGTTACAGACTCGTTTGCAAGATGTTTTGTTTCCAACGATGCTTCACGGACCACTCTTCCATCTACAGACTGGTCTCCCAATTTTGTATTGGTGATGGCTTTCTCCTCCACCTTCTCTGTAGTCACGGCTCGGTCGTTGAGCTTCTCGGTGATAACCGACTTATCGTTGAGCTTGTCGTAAGTTACTGCTTTTGGGGAAAGTTTGGAGTTGTCCACCGACTGGTCGGCTATCTTTTCCCTGGTTACATTCTGATCAGCAATCTTCGATGTAACAATGGCGGCATCAGCCATCTTCTCGGTGGTAATATTCTGGTTTGCAATCTTTGGAGTTGTTATGACTCCATCAGAAAGCTTGTCGGTATTGACTGCACCATCTGCCAACTTCTCGGTCGTAACGTTGCCGTCACGAAGCTTGTCTTTCGTGACAGACTGGTCGTTGTAATCGTCCGTTTTCATCATCGGCACCATACCACCAATTTTTGTATCTTGTCTAAATGTAGGCATATTTAATTTCTTTTGGTTCTGAAGAAGTAAATATCTGAATCTTTGCGGTCTCTGGAATAACCTTCAGGCGGATATGGAACTTATCCATGTTCTTGTGGGCACGGATGGGAACTCTGGGTTTCTTGCCATCGCCCTTGTCTTGCCTAATCACAAGCTTGCCCGGTCGTTTCAGCGTAATCATCAAGTAGATGTCACGATGCAGGGTAATCTCTGGTGATACCCATGCACGCTCTTCCTCATTATAATTCGTTGATACATACTCCATTGTATTCAATTAATAATTTATAATTAATAATTAACGGTTTCCCTATCCTACTGCTTTGTGTTAACGCCTAGCTGCTGCAAGGCTATCGTGTACATGTGAGTAGCCTTGTTGTCATTGTAGGCAGAGAGTAACAGGAAGGCGAGATAGTAGATGAAGGCATTCTGCAACTTGTCGGGAATGGCTACATCGGTGGATTCCGATGATGCATCCACATTCTTTTGAACGCCTACAAAGGAAACTACGGCTTCTGTCGGCTTCGGCTGCAAGAGAATGCTGATAGGATTCTCTCGCATGATGGCAGCCAGAGGGCGGTCGGCGGTTCCCATTGCACTTTCATCAAACATCATTAGAGCCTCATCGTCGGTATCTTCTACAGGTATCACCGCCTTGAACCATTCCTTACCACGGATACGAGAGATTGAGATTATCTCTGTATTCTCGTCCATCGTGATGATTCCGATGTTTTTTGTGGCATCGTAATCTTCTACGCTGATTTTTGAAGATTCGGTACTTGTGTCCTTGGATTCGGCAAATACAGAAGAGGATGCAGCAGTGATGGCTATCCAATGCAGTGCATCGTTTATCTTCGACTTGATGATGTTGTCCATATACGTATCGTCCTTCTCATCGGTGATTGCCGATGTGTTGTTGGATTCCTCGTCTATGCACCAACGTACCTGCTTGATGATGTCTTCTACCTTCATTTCACCTTATTATATTACTCTGGTTTGTAATTCGGGAAGGCAAAGTTGTGCTTGGTTGCCCAATCCAATGCGCTACCCACGTTCTTGAACATTCGGGAACCTTCACGGTTGTCTTCCTCGTTGACAAAGGCAAGGAGATCGGATGCGGTGACAACAGATGCTACCTCAATGATTGATTTCTTAGCCGGTGCTACAGAAGTGCGTTTCTCCTGCTCGGCAGCCTTCTTCAACTTATCCTCCAAGGTCTCCTCTGAGTGAATAAGGGTAACAAGCCCCTGCTTGAACAGGTCGCTGCTTTCGAGCAGAGTCTGGGCATACTCACCCTTCAAGATAAGCTCAGGCTTCTGCTTGGTGATTACGTTACCCCTCTCGAAGTTGTAACGGACGGTTACTCCATTCTTTCCCTGGAGAATGTGACTGACCGTATTTCGGTTTGCATTATATCTATATGTCTTAATCATATTTCTAATTCTTTATAGTTTGAATAACAGGTGACCAGTGGGAACCAGTCACTTGTTATTCAGTTATTTACTTAGGCTGCAACAATCTGACCCGAGAAGATTTCCCATTTACCGCCCTTGTAAATGTAAACATTCTCCTTCTCGTACTTGGTGCTGCTAGACTCATAATCGGCAGTCAACGCAACAATCATACCCTCACGTGGAGTCTCTGGCAGAGTGCTCAGCGAGATAATGTTGTTGATAACGCCCGATGCGCCGAGAGCAGAAATCTTATCCTCTGGACCAACGATGATACTGTTGTAACCACGGAGCGCTACGCAATCAGCCTCCCAGTGCATGTAACGCTTAGCCAGACGTGGGTCGTAAGCATCCTTAGACAAGTCGTTGGTGCGCTCCTTGCTCTTCTCCTTGACGTAGTGGCGAGCACCCTTGAAGTCAGCACCAATCATGCAGTCTTCCAAATCCATGTAGTCGAGTGTGCTATCCCAAGCAAAGTTGAGTGTACCATAGCTACACTTGAAGCGGTTGAAGGTAATATCGAACTCCTTGACGGTAGAGAACATCACATCACGACCCTTAGGAAGCTCAATCTTCATCAGTCGCTCGATGGCATTCTTACCACAGAAGAGATACATTTCATCAGACTCGGCAAAGTCGGTAAACATGAGCTTGGCGATGGCGATGAGGTCTGCGAAGGTATAGGTCTCACCGATGCCATAAGAGTTGGTCAACTGATTGATGATACCCTCGGCAGAGTAAGCGTACTCCTGCGCACCATCCTTGGTTTCCATGAGGAACTTCAACTTGGTACCGTAGAGGTAGCTGCGTTCCTGACGGAGCAAGAACTTAGTGAGCGCATCTTCCTTCATGTCGGCAACGGTATGAGGAGCCTTCTTCTTGATTTTCTCGAACTCCTCGGTGAAGATGATGGAGAATGCACGCTTCTGCAAGTAAACCTCCTCTGAACGAGGCTGATAGTTCTCTGGTGGAACGTTCATCTGGCTCTCGGAGAGGATGGTGGAAGCACAGAGAATACGGCTATTGGCAGGGATGGCTGGGCAGCCCATGGTGTCAAGTGTTTCGCCAACTGTACCCTCAATCTCAGCAGGACCATTGAGTGCCTGCAAGGTAACTTCATCCTTTGTCTTGTCGATAACCAACAGATTCAAGCGACCGCTAACCTTGGTCTTGGAACCACGCTCGTAGCCGGGAACAGAAGGAACGATAACGGTACTACCCTTGTAGAGAGGGAGCAGAGAACCTGAGAAATTAGCCTTGGTAAACTTGATGGTACCACCAGCCTCAACTGCCTCAATCTCCTTGGTAATCTTGCCATCAAGGGTATCACCACCCACACGGGCGTGCTTCTTCTCATAGCTTACACAAGGAACACTCTTCGTAACCTTGCGGATAATCTGGAGCAATGGGGTACGGAAAGGACGATACTTCTCTACCTCGCTATCCCAATCTTCCTCGGCAAGTCCACCCTTGCGAATCTGGGTTGCAGAAGCCTGTGAGCCTGTCAAATCCTGACCTTCTACCTTGCCGCCTGGAGCCAATCGGTCTGATTTCTCTGGGTCAACTGGCTCGGTTGCTGCATCAGCCTTGCTTGACGGCTCATGACTCTCGTCACCAATCTGCGTGGTTGGCTCTGCGGTATCAGCCATGGCAAGTACACCACCGCCTGTAACCACGGCAAGAAGCATCAGAATCATCTTGAAGATGAACTGACCGCTCGTAAAATTCTTAAAACAATCTTTCTTCATTTTATACATATATTTATTTGATTAGTATTAATATGTGATACCTTCGAAGAAGCCACTCTTAGGAGCCGCTTCCTTCTTCTTTGCAGGCTTATTTCCTGCACCCGAACTAGACAGTGAAGGAGGAATGCCCTCGCTTGCGGATGAACGAACCTTATTCTGAATCTTCTCGTTTCTTGCCTGCATAGCAGCCTCATCACGTGCTGAGGAAATATCAGAGTCGTAGTTGTTGGCATTGTGGAGCATCTTCCAAACATCATCGGGAATATCGCCGCTCACAACCTTGTCGTGAATCTCATAAAGCTGCTGCCACATATCGTCCACCTCATCAGGGTAGAGGTTCATTAAGCGTTCATAAGACTTTTGCATATTTGCAAAAACTCTATCGGCAGCGGCGTTCTGTTCAGCCACGTCCTCGTTGTGCTTGGCGAGAATCTCAGCGAGTTTCTTGCCGCCTTCAGGATCATCAAGCAAGGTCTTAACGTCAATACCCAATCGAGCCATCGCATCAAACGGATTATCATCCGGATTCTTTTCCATGTCCATCGCCAGAGCAGCAAGCCACTTGTGCTTATCAAATACCTTAGACAACGCCCTACCGCTTTCCTCGTATCGTCCGAGCAAATCTGCATCATCGCTGAGTGCCGCATATCGGGATTCCTTATCCTCGAAGTCGATGTCGGCATGACGCTTCTTGAATCGGTCAGAGAAAGCCTTGCGATTAGGGCGGTCCTCCACTGGAGGAGTTTCAGCCTCAGCAGATTCCATTGATGGTGACTGCTGTCCGCCGCCACCTTCTGCATTCATCTGTTCTAATTCTTCTTTTGTCATATTGTAACTTTTAAAAACTTTTCGGCAAAGATGCGAAAATAATGCAAAAATATTTCCGTGTTTCCATCGTGTTGTCTGAATGAGTGGAAACACGGCAAAAAAAATGGGATTTAAGGCTATTTTTGCGCCTATATTATAATAATGTGTAAGAATATATGGCAAAAGCGAGAATATTAACACTTAGCAAGGTGATGCCCAACCATAGCAAGTATGACTCGGTGAAGGCTCGAAAGAGACGGCAGGAGCATAACAAGGATTGGGAATTGCTGACCCGATGCAGGAACGCATGGAACAATCTGAGCGGAGTGCGAGAAACGAGAGCGAGAACCATGCGCTATTGCACAGATGATCAGTGGAGCGACACCATCAGGGTGTATCACCATGGCTACTGGGAGGAGATGAGCGAGCGAACCTATATGGAGAAGCGCAACCAGACCCCGATGAGCAACAACATCATGGTAAGCATCTTGGAGTCTATTACTGGTCTCTATGCCAAGCAGGGCACGGAACCAGTCTGCTTTGCAAGAGATAATGATTCCCGACAACTGAGCGACATGATGAGTGCCACAATGCAATGCAACTGGCAGAATACCGGCATGCAGGATTTGCTGAACCACTTTATCAAGGACTATCTGCAAGGCGGACAGATGTATGCGAGGGAGAGTTGGGAAGACAGAGAACTGGAAATGCCCGATGCGTGGACGGATATGATGGAACCCGACCACATGTTTCTTGAGTGCGGAAGCGACCCACGCCACAACGACATCAGCTTGATAGGCTGTCTGCATGATGTGAGCAGGGAAGATTTGTACCAGAAGTTTGCCCGAAGGGAGTACGGACTGAGCGTTACCGACCTGAATGCGATATTCGGCATCAATGATGAAATGGACGATGGCGGTTACGGCTATGAGTTTAATGAAGAGAAGGATTTGAACAACCTGAGCTTTGATTTCTCCAACAAGGGCAAGCACTACCAGAGAGTGATTGAAGTGTGGACCACGGAGACCAAGCCACGATTGCAGTGTTTTGACCCTATTGCCCAAAACACCAATGATGCGTATTTCAGGGTTGACTTGGAAGATACAGCGATGATTGCCGACCTGAAAAAGAAGAACGAGAAGCGCAAGCAGCAGTATGACGAACTGGGCATACCTGAAGACGAGCGAGCCTACATTACATCGGAAGAGATAGCCGATAAGTACTGGTACTACACCTTCATGGCTCCTGACGGAACGATTCTGAGTCAGGGAGAATCACCCTACGATTTCAAGAGTCACCCTTTCACCGTGAAACTCTATCCGTACATCAACGGAGAGATTCATCCGTTTATGACGAACGTGATAGACCAGCAGAGATACATCAACCGCCTGATTGTGATGAACGACATGAGCATCAGAAGCAGTTTCAAGGGATTCAAGATGATTCCAACCACGGTATTGGGCGGCAAGAGTCCAAGGGAGTTCATGGAGGAGGCTATTGAATACGACGGATGGATTTTCTATACGCCTAAACGAAGTATGCCGAACGTGAAGCCAGAGGTTATTACATCGAACGCCGTAAATATCGGAACAAACGAACTCTTGCAGATAGAACTTAATCTGATTCGGGAAGTTACCAACGTGAGCGGTGCCTTGCAGGGCAAGACTCCTTCGGCAGGAACTTCGGCGGCTAGATACGCACAGGAGAGCCAGAACGCCACCACATCTTTATATACCATCTTATCGGACATGGAAATATTCACGGAGAAGCTGGCTATGAAGAAGTGTTCTATCATTCAGCAGTATTACGAGGACGGCAGGAAGATATTCAACAAGGACGGTTTGACCAACTACAGTTACGACCGACTTTCTGCAAGAGACATCCACTTTAAGATCAGCATCAAGAATGCAGCGGCTACGGCGGCATACAACACCATTCAGAATGACGATTTGAAGGAGTTGCTCGAAATGGGTGCCATCAACCTGATTCAGTATCTGCAGAACGTGAACAAACCATACGCCGATAAGTTGCTTGCCAGCGTTCAGCAGCAGCAGGAGCAGCTTGAACAGATGTATCAGCAGCAGCAGGCGATTGCCCAGCAGCAGGGCGGCGGAATGGTAGAGAACGGAATCGTGCAGGGAGCAGACCAGAATGCAGTGGCACAGGCGATGAGTTTGAACAATAATTACTATCAATCAGCATAAGGTATGGAAGAAACAAAGTTGATAACAATCAGTCTAGAATCCGTAGAAGGAGACGTGATGAAGCAGGTTTCGGCAATAGCCAAGAGGCAGAACGACAAGGCAGGAAACACGCTGTTTGCCAATACTACCCTGTCGAGCGCAGAGAAGGCGGTGATGAAACAATATATTGTTGCGGCGGCGCACAGCTTTGCAGGCGAGGTAGCCCCCATCGTGAAGACCTACATTGATGATTCATTGCCGGTATCAGTTACCTTTAACGTAACCCGGCTGAACGATGGACACAGGAAAGCCTTTGAGAGTTGCTTCAGGGGATATGTGAACGCCTATACCACATACATGATACTGGTATTGAGCGGAACGGAACAGGCAAAGGTATATGCCGATGATATGAGCATGCACATGAATGCAGCCATTAAACTGGCATTCGACAAAACGCCTCCTTCGCATTCGCCGAAGACATTGAAGGATATGACAGGCTCGATAGAGAACGAGCCGCAGTTAGAAACCATTAAACAAGAATAGACTATGATTATAAAATTCCAGATTATCAAATCGGTAGTGATTGAGGCGGTAAAGGCAACAACCTACCTGAAAGCAAAGGTGGATAGCGCAGCCGATGAGAAGGCGGTGAAGATAGGCTTCAACGAGGCGGCAGGCGATGATGAGGTTCACGAAAGTACGCTGACCCACGATTTTCAGACCGCACTGGAGATTGTGAAGACCCTGCTTGCCGAGTATCTTGTGCCAACCACACAGAGCGTGGGAGACAACATCATCTATTACAACGATAAGGACGATGATATTGTGGAGTTCGTGCTGAATGCCTCTCGCAGATGCAGCGGAACCCTGACTGACACGCTCGCCCGACTGGTGGCAAAGTATGTGGAAGACTACATGACCTACCAGTGGTGGACCAAGACCACCAACCTGAAGCAGGCGGAAATCTATCAGACTTCCCTTGCACTTGATGAGCAGAGCATCAGAAGATGTTTCGTATTGCGTGGTCCTTCCATTCCAACCATCCCTTATACCCAGAACCTGACGGCTAAGGTAGATGGAAGCGAGGAAAACGGAGCCATCACCATAGCACTTGAGGATAAGGAGGAGACTCTTTCCTATTCCATCGACAGCGGAGCCATTGATGATATTGAGGCACGGAGCGACGACCCAAGCGTCTTGGAGATTCTGAGAACACCAGAACCTTATACCTTCTCGCTGAACCCGGTGAACACAGGTGTGGCAACTGTCACCCTATTCTCACGGCATAGCGATGATTTGAAGGTAGAGGTGGAAGTAACCGTAGCAAAGGAGGTGTAAGATGGAGTTCAACGCATTACACCCTACGTATATTCTACGAGAGAGAGGATGGAAGCCAGAACCGAATCCTTTCCTGCCCCGTCCGCCACGACCTGCCACCTACTATGAGGATAAGCATATCTTCATCTATGCAAACCAGCTCTGGTACGACATTGATGCAACGACCAACATGCTGGGCAGGGCAAGACGAGGCAACCAGACCAATCAGGAGGAAATCATACCGACCAGCGAGAACGATCAGGAGCGACCTCTGTTCTACAGATGGTTTGACAAGTATCTGAAAAAGGTGGAAGGAACCCTATCTGCCTACGTGATGAAGCCGAGAGGAACGGTAAGAGACAACGCCTTGAAGGAATGGGAAGAGAAGGAGCTTTGGCTGAGAATGCCCGACAGTTGGGATGATGCCCGATATGACGGACTGGTGCAGGCTATCCACAGCTACATATCAACCGGGGCACTGTATGAGTACTTTATGCTTACCCTGACGAGCAAGGACCCACTGACCGTGGATAAGGCTCAGCAGTTGGAGGATGAGGAACTGGAGATTATTGATGCGGCGAACGCAACCAAGCCTGGGAGCCTGATTCATTCGCCCAAACCATTTGGATAAGGAGGCTGAATTATATGGGAGAATTTGACAATATCAAGACCGTATCGGAGATTATGCACGACAAGCGTGAGAAGGCGAAGAAGATTCTGCCAGTGAGCAAGAGCGCACAGAAAGAGTATATTCGTGACTTCCTTGCAAGGAATCAGGAGAAGTTTGAGGAGTGCATGAACGAGTTGGCTCAATACGACCCCAAAACATACGTTACCATCTATGCCCAGCTTACCAAGCACATGATACCAAAGCAGAGCGAGATGAGCGTGACACACGGACTTGATGAAGACTTCAAGCAGTTGGCAGCCATGGGAAGAACCAAGACAGACAACAATGCCTTGGACGTTACCACGATGCCACAGATTATGGATGCGGATTTTGAAGAGATTAAAGAGTTAGGCGATGGCACAAGTTAGAGAAATAGATATAGACGAACTGGTAGCCGAGAACAGACGGCGATATGATGATATTTATGGACCATACGACCCATGGACAGGCGAAAACTGCTATGATTTCGAGCATAGGGAGCTGCTGGAACTGCCCGACTTCATGATTCCGAAAATGTGGGTTCCCAAGGAATGTATGCGTACCTTATTATATAGGGGATTGAAACAGCTTGGCAGTCTGAAGGAGTACATTATCCGTGTATGGAGGAAGGAGTATAATGAGAAGAGCTACTACACCAAGCAGCTGATTATGGTGCTTACCTTTGAGATTATGAAGGTGAGATTTACGGAAGACCCAGAGTTTGCCCTTTATGCTACCGACAAGATTGAGGATAAGGTGACGGGTAACATGATTCCGTTTAAGCTGAACTATCCACAAAGATTGCTTCTGAGGATATTCGAGGATTTGCGAACCAACAAGAAGGCTATCAGAGTGGTGATATTGAAAGCCCGCCAGTGGGGAGGTTCTACCCTGACACAGCTTTACATCAAGTGGCTACAGGATTTCCGCAGGGATGGCTGGAATGCCATAGTGCTTGCGCAGCAGAAGAACACCGCCAAGAAGATTAAGGCGATGTACAGAAAGGCTTTGGAGCATCAGCCGGGCTGGACCATCGGATGCCCTGGTGCCAAACTGCAATTCTCCCCTTACGAAAACTCGCCTGACGATTTTCAAGTTACAGACGGCATGAGGGCTATCAGAAGAAGTACGCTGACCGTGGCATCTTTCGAGAACTTCGATTCCGTGCGTGGTAGCAACTTCCACTGTGCTCACTATTCTGAGGTCGCATATTGGAAGAAGACCCCAGAGCATGATCCAGAGGGTGTGATTTCGTCTATTTCGGGTGGTATCAGAAATCAGGAGGATAACTTGGAGGTGTTTGAGAGCACAGGTAAGGGTAATTCGGGATTCTTCTATGACAAGTGCCAGTTGGCAATGGACCCGAAGAACAACGATGCCTATGCCTTCCTCTTTATTCCTTGTTTCTTTATTGAGCATGACATGGAGGAGGTGAAGAACGAGCGTGCCTTTGCCAGATGGCTGCTGGAGAACAGAGACAAGAGCACAAACCCGAAGGGATACCGAGAGACTGGCAAGTTCTTTTGGCGCATGTGGGAGAAGGGAGCCTGCTTTCAGGCTATCGAGTGGTACAGAAACTTTAGAAACAAGTTTACCACGCATTCCTTCTGTGCTACCGAGGCACCAGTGGATGAGGAGGATGCTTTCAGAAACTCTGGTAATCTGGTATTCAATCCGTACAGCATTGATGATTTGCAGAAGAAATACAAGTGCGACCCACTCTATACGGCTGACATCATCATTGACGGAAACAAGAATGAGGGAACCATCAGTAAATCGAAGATTAGCATCAGAACAGATGGTGATGGTGACTTGAAGATTTGGGCGGTTCCGAATGTTCTGCAGGTTGAGAACAGATACTTGGTGAGTGTGGATATTGGTGGTAAGAGTACTACATCTGACTATACCGTCATGACCGTGATAGACAGATTCGGTATGATTCCTACCATCAAGGGCAAGCCGAGAGTAGTGGCTAGATGGCGTGGACATGTGCGACACGATAAGCTGGCATGGATGGCAGCGGCATTGGCGCATTACTATGATGATGCCCTGCTGGTGATAGAGAGTAATACCGCCGACAGAGAGAAGAACAACAACACGGAAGGCGACCACTTTGGAAGTATCTTGAATGAGATTGCTGATTACTATGATAATCTGTATCAGCGCACCACAAGTCCGGAAGACGTGAGCGATGATGTGCTTGCCAAGTACGGATTCCAGACCAACAAGCTGACAAAGGGTTGGGTGATTGACAATCTGGAGCAGTTTGTGGATGATATGCTCTGGGATGAGCCTGACAAGGAAATGTATCATGAGCTGAGAATCTACGAGCGGCATGATGATGGCAGTCTTGGTAATATCGTGGGCAACGGCAACCATGATGATGTGCTGATGAGTACGGCGATTGGTCTCTGGGTGAGTGCCAACGACATGGAGAAGCCTAAGTGGAAACAGAAGGAAAGAAGAGATAGCGGAGGCGACGGCGTGCATTCCGTGGCTAAGATATAAAGCAATCCCCACCCAGTTTCACAACTAAGTGGGGATTTTATTATTACATTGAACATTTAACTAAAATCTACTACAACTAACAATAAACAGAAAAAACTTATATCAGCTTATCAATATATTTATCCAAATCTTTTTCGTACCAAACTAGCTCAGTACTACCCTTTCGCTTCTTACCTTTCGGGAGTTTGCCTGCCTTCACCAGTCTATCAAATGTAGCCCTTGATACCTGTACGTACTCGCATGCAGCCGTTTTGTTGATAGGCTCATCCTTGTTGGCGATTTGGTGAAGGAACTTCAACATCATCGAGTTTTGTTGTTTGTTGGTCAAACACCGCCCAGACTGAATGCGCTCATGAAACTCCATCAAGAGAGAGTCAATCATCTGTAGTTCTTCGCTAATCTTTCCCATACGCTAGCACTTTTTATTGTGGTACCAAAGAGCGAAGCCGAATCCGCAGACTACTACCATGAAGAGGAAGGCGAATAGCATCTGCCTAGTGTCATAAGTCGCTGCTCGCCTTTCGTAAGCGTCCGCTCGCATGGCACAGGAACCTCGCATGGAATCATGCTTGAAGATGGTATCAAGCTTCACCTTATATATATTGCGGTATCGGTCACGATAGGCAATCTTGCTAATCACCACCGTATCGCCCTTCTGGAAAACATATACGGAATCCTTCACATATACGCTATCCGTCTTGGCTACGGTATCTTTACGGACCACATACTCCGTATGATATTCGGGAACCTTGATGTACTCCTTGGTCTTGCAGCCGCCCAAAAGCAGTACGATCAGAAAACCTACGATAATCGTCAGAATCGTGCTTATCCAAGCCTCTTTGTTATACCATTTCATAATAATACCTTTTTACATATTTGAAACCAGTTCTTTCTATCATCAATGCCGTTCAAGCCGCCATTGACTTTCTTGGTGATTTTTACAATATCATCCTTGTCGGCGAGTTCATTCAGCCCATGAGTGAACCACCACCACATGGCACTTTTCACGGAACCATTCTGCCCTTCCAACAGTTCTGGATTGCTCATGATGTCGCCCTTGCAATACCCAGAGTTTTGGTAACTCTGGTAGTTGGCTCTACCGGTAAGCATGAGGAAGCCACGACCCCGATATTTCCAGCCATCACCCTTCTTGGTGTTTCCAAGCATCTTAGCCAAGCTGCCCTTGTCGTATTTTAAGAAATAGTTTACCTTTCCCTGCTCCTTCATAAACTTGAAACCAGCGGTTTCGTGACAGCATTGAGCGATAAAGTGGCACATTCTTAAAGGAGTGTTAATCTCGAAGGTATCAGCCCAGGCATTGATGTAGTGCAGGTATCTATCTACCCTTCCTGCATCTGGCAGAATCTCCAGCATCTGTTTTCTCGTTACCTTCATGCCTTACCCTCCTTCTCTTTTTCCTGTTCTTTCATAATCTCGGCAAAAGCCCTAGCCAAATCTTCTTTGTTTTCGAGGAGTATGCTTACCGTCTTCTCCTGCTTTCGGATTTCAGCCTTCTGCCAACTCTTTTCCCGAATACTTACGAACTCGCAGAACACGCAATATCCTGCCCAAATCATTGAGAAAACAGGGAATGGCAGTACGATGCAGGCAATCAGGTCGATGCACACCGCAGCCATGAAGGGAGAGAAATACTTTCTTGCCTTATCGCATGTTTTCTTGAACCCTGTGCTTGTGGTAGCCTCACCGTTCTCCTTTGCCTTCTTGATGCCGAAGAATAAATCTACACCCATAGAAACAACAAGAGCACCCATACAGATGGCAATTATCAACGCCGTCATGTATAGGTGCTCATGTAAAAATGTATGAATAATTTCCGTCATATACCATTAATATTGATTAATGGCTACAAAGATAGGGGCTTTTTCAAAACGTTCTTCCGTGTTTCCATCTAACTGTTCATATACCACCAAATTTTATCGGTGGGATGGTTCGTTGACTCGTCGCAGAGGAAGCTGACCGCCAGTTCTGATACCCTTTTCTTCAATGTTTCCTTGCTTCGGGACCACTTGCCGAGCAAATCAATGTTCTCGGCGTACATCTTATTCATGGTCACGGCAAAGTCCCACATCGTGTAATCGGGAATCATCAACGCCTGCCTTTTGTATTCTTCCTTCATTTCCTCGTAATCGAAGAATGGCGCATATTCCTTGGTAATATCGTCCTTGAAGTAGTAGATGTTGGCGATACAAGCTCTGCCCAGCTTCTCATCGAAGTGGTGTCTTCTCTCTATCCAGTAGATGATGTTTCTCTGAACAATCTGCTCTTCTTCTTCCGAGAAGCCGCACTCATCGTTTCGTAGCATGCGGTAAGCCACATCTGCTACGTGTAAAAGCGATTTTGATAAATCCATAAGCGTAAAGCATTAAAGTGAAAATGATGAACACATGGTGCATTTCCAGTTGCTCTGGAGTCATGAGCCAGTGCTGATAGTAGAGTCTGATGGCGTTGATGCCAAAGAAGTAGAAGAAAGGAATGCGGAATATCCAGCAGTATTTGAAGAAGAAACTAACTGGAATCATGCTGAGAGGCATATAAATATATGCCAGAAAGTAAATCCAGATGATACAGCTGCCATTGTTGGATGTATCAAGTATTGTTGGTCTAGGGTAATGCCCATAGTCCCATACGCCATACCAATGCCACAACATCAGTGGTATCGGTGCCCACTTTGAAAGTAGTTCATAGAACTTCCAAATCTTGCGGCTCATGATGCCGCTTAAAACCATTTGTCGCTCCTCGTCTGAGAGAGCATCGTCTTCTTTCTGTTTCATAAATTAAAAGTTTACGTTAAATATTTGAATTTAGTTGCTGTTTCCTAGAAATAGTATGCTAAATCTTATAATTCGGTGCAAAGTTAAGAAAAATCTCGCACAAAACAAGGAAAAATGTGCAAAATCTTAAAATATATTATTAATTTGGACGTTTTCTAGATAATAAGTATCTTTGCACCTGTATTTCAACAACATAAATGTAAGGCTGTCTCTTATACACATCTCCGAGCCCACGAGACAAGAGGCAATCTCGTA
>ERZ1026852.794-NODE-794-length-18451-cov-12.467004_pt1 | contig 18451 bp, 19 predicted proteins | sample MGYA00380156_ERZ1026852 | MGnify/ENA primary metagenome ERZ1026852 (study PRJEB33269, sample SAMEA4719792) | human gut metagenome | biome: human-associated habitat; feature: organic feature; material: feces | place: Cameroon | collected 2013-10 ...
ACGACCAGATAGCGCAGGACCTATGCATCAACAGCAATCCGGCTGTCATCAACGTAGTGGGTGGCGGTGTCAACTCGATGAACGACATCACGCACATCTGCCTCTTTGACATTCCGATGCTCTGCAGCATCCCAGGCCTCGTGTATCTGGCTCCGACCACCTGCGAGGAATACTTCGCCATGATGCTTTGGGCTATACTTCAGGACAGGAAGCCGATAGCCATCCGCATGCCGAGCAACGGCGTGGTGCACACGACGGAACCCGTGGATACGGAGTATGGCTACGAGGCTAAATATAAGGTAATGCACAAGGGTTCTGAGGTGGCGATTATCGCAGCCGGATCGTTCTATCAGAAGGGCGAGAACGTGGTGCGATTGCTTGCCGATAAGGGCATAGACGCTACGCTCATCAATCCCCGCTACCTGAACGAGGTGGACGCTGAGACGCTGGAAGCGCTGAAGGCAGACCATCAGCTTGTGGTGACGCTGGAAGACGGCAGCAAGGACGGCGGCTTCGGAGAGCGCATCGCTTCATATTACGGCACGTCGGACATGAAGGTGCTCGTGGGTGGAGTGAAGAAGGGACTGTATGACCGATACGACGTGAAGCAGTTGCTTTCGGACAACCGTCTTCTTGACGAGCAGATTGTGGAGGACGTAGCTCGAATTTTGAATTAGGAATTTTGAGTTAGGAGTTGAGAGAAGAAAAAGTTGAGAGTTGAGGGTTGAAAGTTGAAAGTTATGATTACCTTTGTCTGGAAAATTCATATATATGGCATTATCCAACATAGAGAAACATTATAACAAGCATCCTGAAGACCTTCGTTTGCAGCGCAGACACGGCATCGTGGAGTTTGAAACCACGATGCATCACTTGCGCCGCTTCATCCATCCCGACTCGTTCTTGCTCGACATCGGAGCAGGAACCGGTCGCTATACCTCTGCGCTGATGGCTGAAGGCTATCGGGTGAAGGCAGTGGAGCTGGTGCGCCGCAACATCGAGGTGTTCCTCAAGCGTGAGCCGGGAGCCGACGTGGTGCAGGGCGACGCACGCGACATGCCCTTCATACCCATGGCAACGGCAGACGTGACGCTGCTGCTCGGTCCGCTCTATCATCTCATCGGCGACGAGGAGAAGCTCAAGGCGCTGAACGAGGCGAAGCGTGTGACCAAACCCGGCGGACTGATTTTCGTGGCTTATCTCATGAACGAATACAGCATCCTCTCGTATTGCTTCGACGAAGACCGCATCGGCGGACTGCTGGAGCGTGGAGCCGTGGACAAGAACTTCCATATACAGGCATCGGCAGACGAACTTTACGACTATGTCCGTTTGGACGACATAAACCGTCTGGACGAAAGTGCAGGACTGGAGCGTGTCACCATCTTCTCGCCCGACGGAGCATCCGACTATATGCGCACCCGACTCAACCGTATGAGTGACGAGACGTTCGCACACTTCATAGAGTACCAGAAAATCATCTCGGAGCGTGCAGACCTGATAGGGGCCGGCAGTCATGTGGTGGACGTGGTCAGGGTCCCCTTATAATATATAATGTAGGCAGACAAGGCAATGAAGAAAGCAATAGTAATGGGAGCCACGTCCGGCATCGGTCTGGAGGTGGCGCGTCTCCTTGCGGAGCGAGGATATAAGGTGGGCGTGGCAGGACGACGTGTGGAGCGCCTTGCAGAGGCTGTGCATAAGACGGACGGCATCGTGGCGTACCGTCAGATTGACGTTAACGACGAGGCGGCGCCGGAGCAACTGAACGACCTTATAGCAGAGCTTGGCGGCATCCACCTCTATTTTCATAGTTCGGGAATAGGGTGGGAGAACGTCGGGCTTGACGTAGAGCGCGAGATGAAGACCGTAGAAACAAATGGCGTCGGTTTCACCCGTATGGTTACGGCGGCGTACAGATGGTTTGCGGACAACAACGTGAGAGGCCATATAGCCTGCATCACCTCCATTGCCCGCACGCGCGGACTGGGAGCAGCACCGGCTTATTCAGCCACGAAGCGCTTCCAGTCGCATTATCTGGAGTGTCTTGCGCAGCAGTCGCGCATGCGCCGCCTCGGCATCCGCATCACCGACATCCGCCCCGGCTTCGTTGCCACCGACCTGATAGCCGGCAGCAACTTCCCATTACAGCTGTCAGCAGAACGCGTGGCAGACACCATCGTCAAGGCAGTGTTGCGAGGCAAGGAGACAGTAACAATAGACTGGCGCTACCGTCTGCTTGTTGCAGCATGGGCAATGATACCACGCTGGCTGTGGACAAGGCTGCGGTTTGTGAAGTGAAGGAAATAGAATACGTTCCGCCGTATCAATATGTTTCCATTCTTACCCCCTCGAATTCGATGGGATAAGAATGGGGTTATATATTAACAAGATATTCTAACCAGAACATTTTATTGCTGTATTTTTTGTCTAAAAAATATAGTGAGGTGTAATTACAATGCCGTCCTCACAGTCAGTAGCAGTATGCTTGCCGCAAATGAATTGTTCAGTTATGGTCATAGTGTCTTGTCAAGTATTTTGTCTATCATTCCTACATAATAGAACGGGATGTTTAAGAGTCTGAATGTCTTGCCGTTAGGAGTTGTTACCTCGTCCACTCCGTATTTGCCAGGCCATACTCTGACGGCGATGTCGGTGGAGTCGGCTGTGTCCATGAAAGAATGTAGTGAGCGTAAGTGAGCGTTCGTCCCTGACTTTACTTCTATTGGGACGATGGATGCATGGTGTTGCCATACGAAATCCACTTCTGCTGTAGCCCCTTTCTTGTCTCTTACCCAGAAGAACTGTTCGTTTCTGTAGTTGCGGTCGAGCACTATGCGTAGCTCTTGAGCGACAATCTGCTCGGCAGCATGACCTTTCCATACATCCAGAAGAGATCGGTTTTGTAAGTATTCTGTCTGGATGTCAACCGAGAAATTCATTATGCCAGAGTCGAGCCATATCAGTTTGGGCTGTCGTGTAAGGGCAGGAATCGTAGGAGCCTTTACTGTGGTTATTGGATAGTCGAGATTCAGAAGGAAAGCTTTCTGCAATACTTCAAGCGCCTCGTGCACCTCCTTGCTCGTGTAGTTGCTTCCCCCGAAACGATTGAATGTGATGGTTTGTCCTGCTTCAGCCCAACCATGTGTGAGCAGATGGCGTATGATGTTCACCTGATTGGTGTTCTTGGCATATTTCTCCACATCTTCGTTATATCCGTTTAGCAAAGAACGATAGATAGGCGATAGTCTTGTCACGTCCTCATGAGCGGCATATTCCACAAGCGCCTCGGGCATTCCTCCGACGAGAGTATAGCGATTGAAAAGGCTTATGAGCATATCATGATAAATAGGCGAAACGTCCAGTCGGCGTATCATCTCAGCCAAAGGCTCGTTTCCGGTGGCGTTCAGAAATTCCAGAAACGAGCAAGGACGTAACGACATATACTCCACACGTCCTACGGGGAACGATATGCGTTGCTTTATGAGCGTCTGTAGTCTTGAACCGGCAGCGATGATGTGCAGCCACGGCATTTCTTCATAGAAATAGCGTAACAGTCCTACAGCCTTAGGCTCGTTCTGAATCTCGTCAATAAACAGCAAGGTGCGCTTGTTTTTATCAACAACAATCTTTCTTTGCAGACACAGATATTGGAATATTTCTGACACGTTGTCTGAAATGCTGAATGCCATTGCATCAGCACTCTGCTCAAGATTCAGCTTTATGTAACAGTCGTATTGCTTGCTGAATTCGTCAATCAATGTAGTCTTTCCTACTTGACGGGCACCACGCAGTACAAGAGGCTTATGATTCTCGCGCTTGCTCCATTCTGTAAGATCGTCAATTAATTGTCTGTGTATCATAGTGGTTATATCGTTGTTTCTTTCTGCAAAGATAACGATAATTTCCTAAAGCATAGGCAAAATAAGGGTAAAACTTTCCTAAAACATAGGCAAAACTGAGATGAAATCTTCCTAAAGCATAGGCAAGAGCTAAACCGCATCTTTTCCGTAAAGATGCAGTCCGTACACTGCATAATTCCGTTAAAAGATGCAGTCTATACACTGCATAAATCATCATAAAGATGCAGTGTATAGACTGCATCCCTTCGTTGTCCAGGCAAATTGTTCTATTAATTCAAAACTCCTAATTCCTAATTCGGACGGCATCTGCCGTCCATGCAAATATTGTACAAGGAGTAAAAACCTGTTACAAAATAAAAATCAATTCTAGAGAATCAAAAAGCTGTTTTTATGGTGTTTTGCTGTGCAAACAGCACCCGAGCTTAACGATAGCGCCACTTTTACACTACAATAGTGCCACTATTAGAGTGTAAAAGTGGCGCTATTGCATGATAAAAGTGGCACTATTGTAGTGTAAAAGTGGCGCTATTGCAGCCCAATGATGCTTTTTTGCTCCGTCATTCATTGCACACTTCTCTTCTCAGCAGCATAATCAGCTGTATTTCAGCATACTATCGCTGCACGCTCAAAACTCAAGAATTTCGCACCAAAGATTTCTTAGTGCGCTGAACGAGGAATATTGAGCGTTAGAAATGCAAATATTGTCTAGGCTGGAAGGCAAGAAGTACATGTTAGCGATTAACATCCATTAACTCGTTTTTTGCTGTTTCAATGGCTATAAGTTTCAATTCGTCTTCACCCTCCAAAGCATCCAATACTTTGTCGGCAAGCCAAAGGGTGAGCATTTCCTTTTCATCCACTTTGAAGTATGTTGCCATTTGAATTACTTGACTTCTCTTTGCTCGCCGATCCCCACGTTCAATCTTGCTGAACATTGGAGTATCTATTTCTAAGTATGCAGCTACTTGACGCTGCAATATTCCTTGTTCGTCTCTAAGAGACCTTATCTTGTTTCCTAATAACATATATTTGTTGCATTTTATGTTCGACTTAATCGGTCACTTTTCGACCAAATCCTTGATAATCGGTCGGTTTCGCTATAAAATCCGTCGAATTTCGACGGATTGGTACGAGTTATGACGGATTTACAACGACTCTTTCGCTATAATTATGACGAATCCGCTATAATCCGTCGAATTTCGCTATATTTGAGGAACGATATACCAAGTTCGTCCTTCCGCTTTTATTATACTCTCCTTACTCATGCTTTTGAGCAAATCTCCAAGCATACGGATTTGCTGTTCTTCAGTTTTATTCCGTGGTAGCACATCCTTCAGATATTCGTATATACTATCTCGCTTGGCACCTTCACTGCCAGCATTGCTGAGATATTGTAGAATCATTTGGCGCAACCTCTCCTTATCCAATCCTTTCGTTTTTGTATAAGAAGGCAGTTGGTTAGTATTCTTTGCAATGCTAAGCCTCCATGAAATCATCATAAAGATACAGTGTATAGATTGCATCCCACCGTTATTCCAGTCTTATAGTAATTCATTTGTTATGTAATAGAAATTCTTTTTTAGCCAGTTTGTGCATTTTCTTTAGCTTCCTTTCTTTTGTTCGCAAAAAATATAGTAATTTTGGAGTGGACAAATTGGCTTCGTGTGTTCGTATGCTTAGTCTTAATGCGTCCATGCCTCGTTCCACGCCGAGCCTTTTTGCGGGTTATCCCATCTGCATGACAAAGGAGAAAGGGTGGGTTAAGAGGCACGACATAATAAAGGCGTTTACTTGACGCTCTGTTTGAGACGTAACGAATCTAGCAAATTCACAATAATCAAAGTCTTGAACTTAGCAACGGTAGATGCCCCGGGTGTGATTATTTCATTCCTGTGTGGTTATATGTTAGCCATCATTGTATCCTAACGGATGCAGTGTGTTTCTGCGTACATATACCTCACGGGTAGGATTATCATATCGGCGTGGGCTCTGACGTTGTCTGTTCAACTTTGATAGGCAATTGCTAGAGCCTCGTTACGTGGAATGGACAACAGGTAGGTTCTCCACGCTTTTTTTGTGCCATAATCTCAATACTAACCTTACATTGTTTTGGAGAAGGCAATGTGACAATAGATGGCTAATATGGCTACAGGCTACTTGTATCTAAATACACGTGACGAACTTATCCGCCTTGACTGCTCCAAGATTGTCTATATGGAGGGTGATGGCAACTATACCAATATTGTGCTTGTCAACAAACAGAAGGTATCTGTCTGCATGAATCTTAGTCATATGCAACAGTTTATCTCTGAAAGTCTGCGTGAGCGTGCTTCTGTTTTTGCACGTATCGGCAAGCGTTTCATTGTCAATCTTAACTATATTTATAAGGTGCAGCCTTTGATGCAAAGCCTCGTTGTTACCGATGGGGTTCACTTCACCTTTCAGCTTGGCATATCAAAGGAAGCGCTCAAGCAGTTGAAGGATATCCTTGTCGGACGTGTTCCTAACCGAACACAAATCAATGTGGAATAAATCAGAAAACTATGGAGATAATAATAGGAAGGGAAGAGGGCGCACGTCGTCTGCATTGCATTGTCGGCGGACGTGAGTTTAATGTCGGTCAGGCAGGCTCCGTGCCGTTGTCTGTAAGTCGTCGGCATTGCAAGGTTTCTGTCGATGGAAATGATATCGGCATTGAGAATATCAAAGATCAGAACATCACCTTTGTTGATGGCAACCAGATAATCCGTAAGGCAATCACGCCGACAAGCCGTGTGCAATTAGGAGAAGAGAAATTCCTTGTGCCTCTACAACAAATACTGAAATTGGCTGATGTCTCAACAGGTGACATAGACAGTTCGCAAAAAGAAGTTCCGACATTCTCGCTGAAACCAATGAAGACAGTATGGGAGGAATACGATAAGCGCAGAATGGAGATACAGAACAATGCTGCAAAGTCTGCCAATAAGCAACGTTTGCAGGGCATATTGTCCATGTCTGGTATGTGCCTTGGCTTTATTCCTGGCATTCACCCTGCCATACGCATTGTCATCATCGTTGCTGCTTTGTCCATCGCCGTATATTTCTTCATAAAGGGAAGCGTCGGGACGACAGTCCAGCAACAATTACATGACCTTGACGAAGAGTATGCCAAGAAATACAAGTGTCCCAATCCTGCTTGTGGAAGACCGTTTGGAGCTATTCCGTACAGGAACATCGAGTATAACAAGCAGTGCTTTGCTTGTGGATGTAAGTACACTCACTGACATTTCATGTAACAATCGGGGCATTTAATACAGGATGCCTATTTTCTTTAGGCATCCTGTATGAAAGCTTCCTAATTTTGCAGCACAAACGAATCAATTCAAAGAACTATAAAAGCTATCGGTATGAACAACGAAGAAACAATATTCATGCAGCCGCAGAATAATAACAATGAGGCTGAACATACACAGAACGTCAAGGCTACAGAAAAGAAGTCGGACAAAGCGAAGAAGGTTGTAGCAACTGCTGCAGCTTCAGTTATGGGCGGAGTTGTCGGCGGTGGCACCACATACGCAGCCACGGAGATGCTTCATGACAAAGAGGCTGATGAGCAGAAGCCGGAGGAGGAAGTGCAGACAACGGAAGAACCAGTGGCTAAAGAACCTCAAAAGGTGGAACATGCAGAGCCTCAGAAAGAGGAATTGGCAGTAAAGGTGGACAATGATGAAAGTTCTGAACCTGACTATACTAATCATGCTGGGGCTGACCCCGTAACGCCGAATCCTGAGGTGCAAGCCACGGTGGATGAGTCAAGTGACAGCAATGCCAATACCAATGAGGTGCAGGTGTTGGGCGTATACGAGACGCAGGGCGAAAACGGACAGACCATACAAGCGGCTATGCTGACCAATGGTGAGGAAGTGGCTGCCGTTGTGGACTTGGACTCGGACGGTTTGGCTGACGTACTTCTCGTGGATGAGAACCATAACCAACAGATAGACGAAGGTGAGGTCTACGACCTCTCAAATGACAATGTGCAGATGTCGGTTTATCAAGATGCTTATCAGGCACAACAACAGGCACAGCAGGAGAACGACACATTCACCTATAACGCCAATGAAGATCAGCAAGACTACGATAATAATGCCGATCTTCAATGTCTGTAATGAGGTGGTAAGAATTATATAAACGAAGATGTAACAATGAGTGAGATAAAGATAAAATGCCCCACCTGTGGTAAGGTGCTCCGTTTGCAGGATGCTCCGAACATAGATGCGGCATTCTTCACTTGCCCCGTATGTAAGGAAAAGCATATCGTGGGAAAGTGTCAGCGATACGTGGAGCAACCTAACCCCATCGCTCCTTCGGGTGATGAAACACAATATGTGGGTGCTTCGGCGCAGCAGTCTGGAGGCGACGAAACTCGTATCGGATCTTCTCCTATAGCAAGAGCTGGTATGCTCGTAGACAATAAAGGCGCAACGTATCAGCTATGTATTGGCATCAACACTATAGGGCGTAAGGCGGTTTCGTCATCTGCGTCAGTGCAGGTCGCTACGGACGACCGCACAATGAGTCGCAGTCATGCCGTCATAGAGGTGCGTAATGCGGGCGGACAGACCCTTCATATACTCAGAAACGGGGCAAACAAGAATCCTTCTTATCTTAACGGTTCTGTCATAGGACAGAAAGACCAGCTGATTCTGAACAATGGCGACCGCATCAAGATGGGCAATACAGAACTGACCTTCAAAAAGTAACAGCGTATGAATTTTAAGATAAAAGCTTACAATCTGCAAGAACTCGGTCAAAGGGCTAATCAGGAAGATTCTCTCTTTCCTGCATTGGGAAGGTCGACGCCTGATGACCGCTTGTTCATCCTCTGCGACGGAATGGGCGGACATGAGAAAGGCGAGGTGGCATCGGCTACGGTGTGTGAGATCATCAGCCGTGTAGTCCTTTCCGCTTGGCACCCTGGCGAGGCATTGAGTGACGAACTCTTCCAGCAAGCGCTTAGCGCAGCATACGATGCACTTGATGCAAAAGATAATGGCGAAGAGCGTAAGATGGGCACCACGCTCACCTTCTTGTGTCTTCACGCCGATGGTGCTACTGTAGCACATATCGGTGATAGCCGTATATATCAGTTGCGTCCGGCTTCGGACTACTCTCCTGCCCACGTTGTCTTTCGTACGCAAGACCACTCGCTTGTCAACGATTTGGTGAAGATAGGCGAGATAACGGAAGAGGAGGCGAAGCATCATCCGCAGAAGAATGTCATCACTCGTGCCATGCAGCCATGTCAGGAGCATAGAGCAAAGGCAGACATCGCTCACCTCATAGACATTCAGCCAGGCGACTATTTCTTTATGTGCTCGGATGGCATGCTCGAACAGTCGACTGATGATAACCTTCTAAACATCATCACAAAGACTAATGTCTCGGACGAACAGAAACTGGAGATGCTTCGTCAAGTGACAGAGGAGAACAAAGACAACCATACGGCACACCTTATATATATAGATAAGGTGGAGGACTGCGTAGCTTCTTCTGGGCCTACAGGCAATGCGTCTTCAGAGCAGCATGCAAAGATAAAGGGGATATTGATTAAGCCAAAGTTTTGCAAACCCAATAAGCGTAAAGTATTGTTTGGAATCATTGGTGTTGTGGTTGTAACGATAATTGCTGTCGCTGCCTCGTTCTTCCTTTGTGGAGGAAAGCATAATTCCCCAGACGTTTCAAGTGAGGATAGTACCAATGTGAATATACATACCGAACATAAATAGTAAATAACAAATCATGCAACAACTAACACAAGGAACACTCCTTCATGGAGGTACATATAAGATAGAGGAAGTTCTCGGACAAGGTAGCTTTGGTATAACTTACCTTGCCGAGCATACAAAGCTTGCAAAGAAAGTAGCCATTAAGGAGTTCTTTATGAAGGAACTCAACTCTCGTGGTGAGGATGGAAGTATAACGGGTATGAGTGACGGCAGCTTGTCGCAAAGCTATTGCCAGAAATTTCAAAAAGAAGCAATCAACCTCTCACACCTTGATCATCCTAATATAGTACGTGTGACCGACTCGTTCAGCGAGAATGGCACGTTCTATTATGTAATGGATTACATTGAAGGACAGAATCTCAACGATTATGTTAAGTCTCATTATGTAGATGCAGAAGATGCAGTAAGTATAATCAAATCAGTTGCAGATGCGCTCATCTATATGCATGAGGAAAAGCACATGCTCCACCTCGATTTGAAACCAAGCAATGTGATGCGCCGTAATGATGGTCATGTTTTCTTAATAGACTTTGGACTAAGCAAACATTACGGGAATGACGGACAGCCAGAGACTTCCACGACTATTGGTCTTGGAACAGCTGGCTATGCACCTATCGAACAAGCCAATAGAGCCAAAATCGGTGAATTCCGCCCAACAATAGACGTGTACGCCCTTGGTGCTACTCTGTATAAGTTGCTTACTCGAGAAACTCCACCAGATGCTTCCGTTCTTGTAAGCGATGAAGAATTGCTGACAAACAAACTTCGTGAAAAAAAAGTGTCTGACAATCTTATCAAGGTTGTTACAGAAGCTATGTGCCCGAATGTGAAGAAGCGTATTCAGAGTGTTAGGGAGTTTAGAGATGCATTGGTTGGTATTGCTACACATACCATAAACACTATCTCTGCAAAACCGTCAGAAGAAGAAACGGTGGTTGTAAAAAATGATACTAAAACAACTGATGGAGAGGAAACTGTTGTTGCTAATAAAAACACAGATAATAGCAAAATCTTCCAAAAGAATGAGATAAATGAAGACTCTTGTGTGGAGAAAGAAGAAGTTAAAGATTCATCAAATAGAGAAGCAATTAGAGAAGCAATGTTTATCATTCCATTTTTTGTGCTTGCAGTAGTTCCTACTTTCATTTTTCTTGGATTTCGAGGATGTGAAGTAAATCGTGTTGCGCCCCCTGCTGCTAATGCCGATACAGTTGTTTATGCAGACTCTGATACAGTACAAGTTGTAGACACAATAGCTGATGGTGACGATTTTTACGTAGAAAAATCTAATAATCAAAATTATTTGAATACTATTGATTATTCTTCTTCAAAGGTTACTGATAGGTAGTTGTGATGGAAGAACTTGGAAACTTGTAGAGAATAAAGATGATGTAATCCTTGTTTCCGAAGATAATAGTATTTCTATTGTAAATATAAACTGGCAAGGAGGTGAAGAGCATAGGTTGTCTAGTGTTTTAACCGTAAAGCTTTATAAAGGGAAAATATGGTTTATAGCCTACGATGATAGTCATAGTATAGGTGCTACTGGGGTTTTGTCTGGAACACAGATTTTTCAATAATGATGCGAAACAAAATATTTTTCAATTTGTAATGAATTGTAATTCTGCTAAATTTAAAGGTAAAACAATAGAGTATTATGAAGCAAAGGTTGAAAAATATGGATCGTGTGCTGCAGAAAATGAGTCTAGTTACAATTGGTATTATTTTGATTTATAGTTTTAGTGTCCCGATTTTAACGAGACACTAATGAAGTGAACGAGTAAAAGAAAATTATATAAGATGAAAATAGTTTGTATTTTTAGAATAGCGTATGTTTTTTTGTTTTTATTAACAACATTACCAGCTAGTGCATATTATCATAGACATACTTCTGCTGGAATTGTCTTTATTGGTATCTTGTTGATGTTGATATTGATTCCATTGACAAAATTTTTGTTCTATGCTTTTGTGGCATTGCTAACAAACAAATGGACTTGGATAATTGGAGGCGGATTGTTGTTTTTAGTTGTTTTGATAAACAAAGATAATGAACAGAAAAAAAAATGGCATCCTCAAACAAACTATCCTTCTTCGGGTCAAGTACAATACAATTCTATTGAAACGCCTTATGGTAATAATCAGTCTCTAAAAAAGGTATCTCCAGTAAAAAGACAAAAAACTGAGGAATACCAAGAGAAGTGTTTTGTTTGTGATGGTTCTGGGAGTGTAAGGTGTACTTCATGTAATGGTACCGGTGTGATAGAGAATAGGTGTCCCGCTTGTGAAGGAAGTGGAGGCTGTCGTCGAATACAATGTCGTTCTTGTTTTGGACGAGGAAAAGATGAAATAATAGGAAATACCTGTTTCGAATGTGGTGGTTCTGGATATTCTTATGCATATTGTGGTAATTGTAATGGTTCTGGAAAAAAAGTATCCATTTGTATGGAATGTGATTTTTATAATCATATGGTATCTTGTAAAAACTGTTCTGGTGCAGGATATTTAACGAAAACAAGAGTCGTTGAATATTATGAATAGATGAGTGACCTTGAAGACGTACCTTCGAAATGGAGAGAAACTTCAAAATGAATATTAACAAAATTTGTTAGAAAATCAATCATGCAACAATTAACACAAGGAACACTCCTGCATGGGGGTACATATAAGATAGAGAAAGTTCTCGGACAAGGTAGCTTTGGTATAACTTATCTTGCCGAGCATACAAAGCTTGCAAAGAAAGTTGCCATTAAGGAGTTCTTTATGAAGGAACTCAACTCTCGCAGCGAAGATGGAAGTATAACGGGTATGAGTGACGGCAGCTTGTCGCAAAGCTATTGCCAGAAATTTCAAAAAGAAGCAATCAACCTCTCACACCTTGATCATCCTAATATAGTACGTGTGACCGACTCGTTCAGCGAGAATGGCACGTTCTATTATGTAATGGATTACATTGAAGGACAGAATCTCAACGATTATGTTAAGTCTCATTATGTAGATGCAGAAGATGCAGTAAGTATAATCAAATCAGTTGCAGATGCGCTCATCTATATGCATGAGGAAAAGCACATGCTCCACCTCGATTTGAAACCAAGCAATGTGATGCGCCGTAATGATGGTCATGTTTTCTTAATAGACTTTGGACTAAGCAAACATTACGGGAATGACGGACAGCCAGAGACTTCCACGACTATTGGTCTTGGAACAGCTGGCTATGCACCTATCGAACAAGCCAATAGAGCCAAAATCGGTGAATTCCGCCCAACAATAGACGTGTACGCCCTTGGTGCTACTCTGTATAAGTTGCTTACTCGAGAAACTCCACCAGATGCTTCCGTTCTTGTAAGCGATGAAGATTTGCTGGCAAACAAACTTCGTGAAAAGAAAGTGTCTGACAATCTTATAAAGGTTGTCACAGAAGCTATGTGTCCGAATGTGAAGAAGCGTATTCAGAGCGTTCGAGAGTTTGTTGATGTATTGACTGGTAGTGTTGCACATACCATAAACTCTATCTCAACCAAATCGTTGGAAGAAGAAACGGTGGTTGTAAATAAGGAGACAAAAACAACTGATGGAGAGGAAACTGTTGTTGCTAATAAAAACACAGACAATTGTAATATCTCCCCAAAAAATGGGATAAATGAAGACTCTTGTGTGGAGAAAGAAGAAGTTAAAGATTCATCAAATAGCAATACAAAATTCTTCATTTGTAATAATAAGAAAACAGATAGCCATATACTTCGTTATTTGTTAACAGTTGGGTTGTTACTTTTAATATGTTTGCCTCTTGGTTATTATAGTTATAAAATAACTTGTGAAAATAAAGCTTTTGAAAAGGCTTTTTCTTCTCAAAATATTGATGAAATCAATAGGTTTGTAAATGAATATAGCCAAATGACAGATGAGCATCGAAAAAAAATAAATGCAAGACTCTCATATTTACAAAAACAACAACATAATAAGCAAATAATAGATAATTTGGTATCTAATATGGTGTATGTTGAAGGTGGTACTTTTATGATGGGAGGTACAGAGCCTTATGATTGGGAAGAAACGAAACCAGTACATCAAGTGACGTTGTCAAGTTTTTATATAGGTAAGTATGAAGTAACCCAAGAAGAGTGGAAAGCAATTATGGGGAATAATCCTTCTAAATTTATAGGAGACAAAAGGCCTGTTGATCAAGTTGATGTAGGAAGAGCTAAATATGATGATTGTTTGGAATTTATAAAGAAATTGAATCATCTAACAAATAGAAAGTTTAGACTTCCTACAGAGGCAGAATGGGAATATGCTGCTCGAGGCGGTAACTTAAGTAAAGGTTATCGTTATTCTGGAAGTAATAATATTTCTGACGTAGCATGGTGGTATGGAAATAGTAGAGGAAAAACACATAATGTAGGTCAGAAGCAAGCTAATGAATTAGGACTTTATGATATGACAGGAAATGTTCGTGAGTATTGTTCTGATTGGGCTGCTCCTTATTCTGCGTCTTCTCAAATAAATCCTAAAGGTCCACAAAAAGGGGATTGTGGCCATATGTTTCGTGGTGGAGATTGGGCTGTCAATGAATATCATTGTGCTGTTCCTTATCGAAGTGTTGGAATTATGGCGGGATTTTTATGTTCTGAGAATGGATTCAGATTGGTGATGGAACCATAACTTTTAATTGTTTTAGTTTAAATCACCTGTGCGTTTTTAATTGATATAATCAAGATAAATGAAAGTTTATAGAATTGAAAAAGAAACTGTTTCATGGGAGGTTGGTGATGTCATAGCTCCTTCTTTTGATGAGCGTATATATTCAGATAAACGGCTAAAAGCAGAGTCGCTACTTGAGAATGTCAGGAAAAGCCATTATCCATATTTATATAGTAGGGGAAACTTTTTGTTTGTTTTCCCTGCTGATGATAAATTGGAAGAGCGAGCATTTCATTGGGCTAGTACCTATGCCCCTTTACCTGACTCATCTTGTGTAGTTTCTCTTTTGGAACTGGAAGTTGATAATGTAGAGTGGCATGATTCTCTAAATTATGAAGATTTGTGTTTCTTGCTTAGTGGCTTTAAATGTGGAATGAGAGACATAACTGCTAATGAAGATGACCTTTGTAAAAAGTATTGGGTTGGAAAATGCAATATGAAAGAGTTGTCTATTGAAGGATTAGTAAATAAAGCAAGAGTTATTGATATTGTTCCTTATATAGTAACTCATAATAAAATAAGTAAGTTGATATGAATAATGTAGATAAGGCAAAAGAATACGCAGAGGGCAAAATAAACGATGCGTTAAATAAAGTAATTGTTCAGGCTTATATGGCTGGCTATAATTCCGGTTATAAAGATGGCTATGACAAAGTTGTTAAAGAAACGTCTTCTGATGATATTGAGTATGTCGACTTAGGGTTACCAAGTGGCACTCTGTGGTCTTCAAATTATCTTGAGGATGAAAACAATGAAACTGTTTATGTTTTACAAGAACAAAGTAAGGCGTTTGATATTCCAACAGTAAAACAGTGGCAGGAATTAGTAGAAAAGTGCAGATGGGAACAAGGGTATAAAAGAATAAATCACTCTGATGGTTTTTACCATTATCATGATTGGGCTATTTGCCTAGGACCGAATGGAAATAGAATAATATTTGAGAAGACAGGTCTTTATGAGATTCAAACAGAAAGAGTTAGAACTAAGGAAGTCCTCTTTTGGCTGAAAAAGGACAATAACGCCCTCGTTAATAGTGCAAATGTAACTTTTGATACTATCGAAATAACTTCAAAAAGTGAATTTCCAGGATACAAGCTGCCAATTCGTCTTGTTAAAAAAGTATAGTCATGAAGCAATTAAATAATAGTTGTGTATTATGCAACGGAAAATACAGAATCTCCAAAGTACTTGGTCAAGGAGGTTTTGGTATAACCTACTTGGCTAAGCAGAAGATAGCTGTAGAAGGTCCGTTAGGCACGATAGAAGCAGAGATAGCTGTCACGATTAAGGAGTTCTTTATGAAGGAATTTTGTAATCGTGATGATGCTTCTTCTTTGGTTACAGTTCCTTCTATGGGAAGTGCTGAGTTGGTGGGAAAGTTTCGTCAAAAGTTTATCAAGGAGGCAAGAAACATATCTAAGTTGAACCATCCTAATATTATTAAGGTGTTGGACGTGTTTGAGGAGAATGGAACCGCTTACTACGTTATGGAATATATAGAAGGTGGCTCTTTGTCTGACTTGATAGATAAGAAAGGCAGTTTGTCTGAAGCTGAAACATTAAATTACACAAGACAGATAGCTTCCGCCCTACGATATATACATGCTAATAACATGAATCACTTGGACGTAAAGCCAGGCAACGTGTTGCTAAGAAAGAATGGTGACGTTGTATTGATAGACTTTGGTATGTCTAAGAATTATGACAAGATGGGCGAAGCGACTACAAGTAGTCCTATCGGAGTAAGTATTGGTTATGCTCCTATAGAACAATCGCGTGTCGGCGGCTTGGGCATGTTCTCGCCGGCTACGGACATCTATTCGTTAGGAGCTACTATGTTCAAGATGATTACCGGTCAGACACCGCCAGAAGCAACAGCGGTGTTTGATGAAGGTCTTCCTGATATGCCTTCAAGCGTTAGCGAAAATACAAAACTTGTTATAGAAAAAGCCATGCAACCAAGAAGAAAAGACCGCTATCAGACAATAGATGACTTTATGCAAGCTTTAGATGTGAACAATGTGGTAGTATCGCAGATGGAGGTTGTTGAAGATGTAGACAAGCAGGAAGAAACGTCAGAAGAAAACATTGAACCAAAAGAAGCCCCAAAGTTCTTAAAGGAGAGTGATAAGGAGGCTACAATGTTTATTACTGACTATATGGTTCAGGCAAGCGACATTGCTACATCTGAAGTCGTAGACTTAGGACTTAGCGTGAAATGGTGCGGTCATAACTTAGGGGCATCAAATCCTGAAGAGTATGGCAACTACTATCGTTGGGCGTATGGTTCTAACGGTCGTTCGGTAAATGGCATTCCTGCTGATTCAGAAATTGCAGGAACAGAATATGATGCCGCCTATAAAGAGTCGAACGGTAAATACAAGACACCGACACGCAAGCAGTTTAAAGAACTCATAGACAGATGCCGTTGGTGTTGGGTTGCATACAAAGGTGTAATGGGTTGCAAGATAACAGGTCCTTCAGGCAAGAGTATCTTCTTGCCTGGTGCAGGACGAAAAAGCGACTACGGCATTTACCGAAAAGACACGTTTGGGTATTACTGGAGCTCAAGCAAAGCAAACAACAGCAATGCCTATTACTTGTATTTCAATGAGGAAGATTCTGATTTGGAGTACGAGCCGCTTTTGACATTGCGCACCATCAGACCCGTGTGTGAATAAAGAGATTTCGTACAGTATTCCCATCATTTCATACAACCTTCTCGCAATCATTCTTTCATGTAGATGCATTGTCTTACCTTTGCATCGTCAATAAGACAGAACGATAAAAATGATAATTCTATGAAGAAAGTAATGATTGCGCTGATGATGGTTGTTGCAACCAGCTCAGCAAGTTTTGCAAAGACAAGTAACGAACAGGTAAAGACGGCTGCCAAGGAAGTGGTGCAGACTGTCAAGGATGCTCCTTCGGGCACTACCTATGGTGTGGTGGAAGTAACCAAGTGCCACATCGTGGTGAACACCCCACTTGGTCGTCACACCATTAACAAAAACGAGGATGGAAGTTTCTCTTTCATGGGCATGAACGCCAAACTCGTTTCTGCAAAGAATGGTGTCTACAAGGTGAAGACTTCACTTGGTACGTTCAGTGTAAACACACGTAAAGCAACCATAACGAAGATGTAATGTAGTTGTGAAAGTGATAACTATACTGTAGATGTTCGTGATGTCATACAACCTTCCCCAAATCCTTCTTTTATTTATCTGGTTTGCATTACCTTTGCACAAAAAATAAAGAATATGAAGAAAGTATATAAAGTTATTGGAGCGTTGTTTTTGCTTGGACTTATTACTATAGGCATTACATATTGGTATGCATGTACAAGCAATCCATGGAACGCAAAGAGGGTTGGGGATATTTCGACACCTTTGGGGTATACCCGTGTGGAAGGCAGTTACGCTGAGTTTATGCGCCAACTGCCGCTTAAGAAACGTGGAAGCAAGGTGCAGCTATATACTGGCGGTAACGCAAGATATCAGTGGTTGTCAACTGGCGTAATCGACTTGCCCATGCTTAGCAATGCAGAGCAATGTGCCGACATGACCATGCGTTTGCGGGCAGAGTATCTGTTCAGCAAGGGACGCTACTCAGATATACGTTTTCGTGATGTAAATGGCAATGTGCTACAGTATAGTGGGGGAGGTTCGCGCAAGTCGCTGGAGAAATTCTTGAAGAATGCGTATGGTGTGTGCAGCACGTTTTCTGTAAGTCGTGAGACAAAGCCGCGGCCGATAAGTGAGGTGCAACCGGGTGATGTGCTTGTATACCCTGCCCGTGGTAGAAAGATATTAGGACATGCACTGATAGTCATTGATGTGGCTCGCAAGGGCAAGAAGGTTGCCATTATGTGCGCAGAGGGTAACACACCGGCTCGTGAACTGCACATTGCGAGAAACCAGAATCCTATAAATAATCCTTGGTTCTATTTTGATGGTGACGAGAGCGTGTTTAGGGTGTCGGTGTTCCGTTTTGGTAAAAACGAGTTGAGGCATTATTGACTAAGCTAATCGGTCACTGTTTACTCCTTTGCCTGCTTTTTAAGCCTCTGCTGCACCCAAAGGAAGGCGGGGATTAGGAAGAGGTCTGCCATGCACCAGG
>ERZ1026852.806-NODE-806-length-18313-cov-56.068792_pt1 | contig 18313 bp, 20 predicted proteins | sample MGYA00380156_ERZ1026852 | MGnify/ENA primary metagenome ERZ1026852 (study PRJEB33269, sample SAMEA4719792) | human gut metagenome | biome: human-associated habitat; feature: organic feature; material: feces | place: Cameroon | collected 2013-10 ...
ACTATCGCGAAAAAAACTGAATAACTGAATACTGAATAACCTTTTAGGTACCATACGCCCTGGTTATAATGGCAATCACCAAGTGTCTATTCTTTACGGACAAGACTCCTTTAAATGATTTGTTTAACAAAGCTGTTCCAACAGATATGTGAGCCTATTACTTTGAAAACATATCCTTAATTATTTATAAAACTTTTGGCTAACCCATCTTATAATGAAGTTTTTTCCTTATATTTGCATATTATAATTGGGATTAAGGCAATGACAAAGAATACAATGGCTAACAAACTTCCTAGGAAGTTGATTCAAAAAATGGAAATCGTGGGCGAACAAATCAAGCTTGCCAGATTGCGCCGCAACCTGAGCATGGCTCAAGTTGCAGAAAGAGCAACATGCTCAGAAGTTACACTTTGCAAGGTGGAGAAGGGATTACCAACGGTTTCCATCGGAATCTACCTGCGTGTACTTTATGCTCTTCAACTGGATGATGACATCTTGCTCTTGGCAAAGGATGACAAGCTTGGAAGGGCATTGCAGGATATGGGATTGAAGAATCGTCAAAGAGCTACTAAAAGGGGATAGGAATGGAACGACTATTGGTTTTCGCTGATTTTAGCTGGCTCGTCAGTCCAGAACTGGTGGGTGAGCTGTGCTATGAGAAATTGCGCGGCTCTGACAGCTATGCCTTTAAGTTTAATGAGAATTGGCTTAAGGTTCATGCCGGAATCAAGCTTTCAGAGGACATCAACAACTACCCTGGCATGCAATATACCCAGCCAGGAAGTGATATTTTCGGATGCTTTTCTGATGCATTGCCAGATAGGTGGGGGCGTACCTTGCTCAAAAGAAGAGAACAGATACAGGCTGCAGAAGAGAAGAGAGCTATCAGAGCTCTTTCCTCATTCGACTGTCCAGACGATTTGACAGAACTGATGAAGCCAAGAGAATACATTTTGCGTCATCCATGTCTCTGCTGGGATTAAAGGATGGTGATAATGCACAAGATGGGTATGGTTATCTCGATATAGTTGATTTCATCCTCCAAGGTTGCTGCAACGTAGAGAAAAACCTTCAGGAACTCTTCCGTAGGGTAGCATTCAACATCTGCATTGGAAATTCTGATGATCACTTCAGAAACCATGGTTTTCTGCTCACTCCAAAAGGATGGACGCTGTCACCCGCCTATGATATGAACCCGACTCTCAATGAATATCAGAGTCTTCTAATCAACGAATCTTCCAACAAGGCAGATATTCATGTTCTGCTTGATTCATGCGAGAGCTATATGATAAAGAAGGAGGATGCTGAAAACATCATCCAGGAGGTTCAAGCGGCTGTGAGCAAATGGGAGAAATTAGCCATTCTGCTTCAAATCCCAGGAAGAGAGATGGATATGTTTAAGGAAAGGTTCAAATTTAACCTATAATATAATGAAGTAATTATTTATATTACTTCATTATATTTTGGGTTATTTCTTTCAGTCTCTTATCTGTGATGCTCTGACTAAGGAGTCTTTCTGCATACTATAACTTACCTATTGCCCTTATATGGCGACTGGGTCGCGTTCTTGAGGTAATACGCTGGTTTAACCAAAAAAGCATGGTTTTTATCCAAAGTCTGTCTTGAACAGGTTGGCATAAGCATTGTTGTCTGAGTAAATGTTCAATACATGCCTACGTGATGTCTTAATCCATTTCGCAGGATCAGAGAGCGTAGAATCTCGCTATATTGATAACCAAACATAGTACATCTCAATCCCAAGGTGGAATCTATGGTTTGAGCTAAAAGAGCATCAAATTGCTCCATAATCGAAAAAAATCCCCCAAAAGGAGTGAGTTTCTCAGATTTTATTTGTAGTTTTGCCATGTCATTCAGAATTTTGTTTGTTTTTATTTTGCAACACTAAGATAAGTGAAATTTCTGACATGGCAAAATCCTGAGCAACTTTTTGTTGCTCAGGTGCTTATAAAAAATATTAAATTATAGTGTTGCGGAAATAAGGATTTAGAAAATTGATATGATTGAGATTAGACATATTGAAGAGAAGGACCAGCAACAGTTGGCTCATGTTATCCGTTCTGTTTTTGAGGAATATGGCGCTCCGCTGGTCAACACCGTGTATGATGACCCAAGGACGGAGCATATCTTTGATGCAATGGCTGGGAAGAATGCCGGCTATTTGGTTGTAGCTGATGATGGGGGCGTTCAGGGAGGCTGCGGCTATTATCCCACGGAGGGATTGCCGGATGGATATGCAGAACTGGTAAAGTTCTACCTGTCTCCTTTAGTTCGTGGTCAAGGCAATGGATCTGTTTTGTTCTCGCAGGCCATTGAAGGAGCCCGAAGGGCTGGTTATAGTCATCTGTATATTGAGTCATTCCCACAATTCTCAGATGCAGTAGCCATGTATGAGCGTCATGGCTTCAGGCATATTCCTCAGCGCCTTGGTGACTCGGGACATACCGCCACCACCATTTTTATGGTAAAGGAGTTGTAGAGGAAACTCTAGCCTTGTTGCGCCATATATGCAGCTGTGAAAGGATTCATCGCCAACAGAGACCATGTTAGGGTTTACAAGTTAACTTTTTTACAATTATGGAGAATAATGATAGAAAAAACTCCCGAAATCCTTGCCAGTTTCAAAAAGAAATCGTAACTTTGCGCTATAGATTTAAAAACAGATGGTTATGAAGTACTTAGATCCTAAGGCAGACCTCACGTTCAAGAAGATATTCGGCAATCATCCTGCAAGACTGATCAGTCTTCTGAACGCCCTCCTGCCACTCAGCGAAGAAGAGCAGATACAAGAAATCAAGTATCTGCCTACAGAACTTGTGCCCCAGCTCGAAGGGGGCAAGAATACCATTGTGGATGTTCTCTGCACCGACATCAGAGGCAGGAAGTTCTGCGTGGAGATGCAGATGGAATGGTCTGACGCATTCCAGCAGCGAGTATTGTTCAATGCATCCAAGCTCTATGTGAGCCAAGCTAAAAAGGGAGGAAAATACAGTGAACTCCAACCTGTATATTCCCTGAATCTTGTGAATGATATCTTTGCGCATGATACTCCGGATTTTATCCACAACTATCGCATCGTACATGATAAGGACAGCAATAAGGTCATTGAAGGCTTGCATTTCACCTTCATTGAGCTTCCTAAGTTCACTCCTCATTCCATTGCGGACAAGCGCATGATGGTACTGTGGCTCCGTTTCCTCACGGAAATCAATTCCAATACAAAGGAGATTCCTTCCGACCTGCTTAATGACCCGGAGATAGGGAAAGCCGTAGAAGATCTTGAAGTATCTGGCTTTACAGATGCCGAACTCCGTGCCTATGACAAATTCTGGGATTCGGTAAGTGTTGAAAGAACCCTTCTGGATGACAGATATCAGAAAGGAATGGAGAAAGGCATAGAGAAAGGTATGAACCAGCGAAGCCTTGAGATTGCCAGAAAGATGCTGGCAAAGGGTATGGATGAAGCATCGGTCATGGATATGACGGGGCTGACGGCAGAGAAAATCAAGCAGATGAAACTCTAGGCTTGTTGCGCCATATATGCAGCTGTGAAAGGATTCATCGCCAACAGAGACCATGTTAGGGTTTACAAGTTAACTTTTTTACAATTATGGAGAATAATGATAGAAAAAACTTCCGAAATCCTTGCCAGTTTCAAAAAGAAATCGTAACTTTGTGGGGTGGTATATAGCCACGTATGTGATACAAAAACGATAACATTATGATTATCAGTAAATTTACCCCCCCCCCATATTGGGGAAGCTGGCTCTTGTAGCCGCATTTTTTACGCTTGCCCTTGCCAGTTGCAGCAAGGATGATGTAAGTTCCGATATCGACCTGGTTGTCAGCCCACCTGCCGACAGCGAGGCTCCCAGTTATTATGCCATTACCGATACTGAGGGTATCGGCTTCACCAAGGATGGCATCGCCTATGAATACATTTCTAATGGTAAGACCCGATGGGTGCTTAGCTATCAGGAGATAGCCAAGCGCCTCGACATAGATATCTCTAAGATTTCAACCATCAAGATTACCAGAGACCAGATTTTGAAGAACGGTCTCTGGCGCTTCGACGTGCGCTTCGACGGACAGCAGGAGGGCACGGCGTATGCTATTGATGTCGACCCAGAGAATGGGGAGATAGAATGGGTGATAACCTTGGAGGATTTGCCAGGGGGAAATGTGTTTACACTCAGCTTCTCTCCAAACGGAAAATAATGTGAGTGTAAACCTAGATATAAAGAATCAGAATTACTTTATTTACTAAGATTTTATGGCAGAAAATATCAATATCAACCCTCGTACAGAGGAGTTGAAGACCGAGTTTAGCAACATGATTTGGAAGATGGCTACCAACCTGGTGCATGGAGGCAAGGTGAACCCTGTGCAGTTTATGGACTATACCCTGGGCGGTCTCTTCTACCGATTCATTTCCGAGAACATCACCGACTACTGCAACCAGCTGATGCGTGATGCTGGCGTGGAGAATGCCGACTATGCCCACATGAGCGATGAGATGGCGGAGAACGCACGAGAGCAAATCATCAATGCTAAGGGCTTCTTTATCCTCCCATCACAACTCTTCATCAATGTGGCGAACGCAGCCAAGAATAACACGGAGCTGAACACTACGCTGAGCAATAATTTCCGTGCCATTGAAAACAGTGCCGTAGGAAAACCGAGCGAGAACGACGTGAAGGGACTCTTCAATAACTTCAATACCAACGACCAAGGTCTGGGTGCTACCGTTGCCGAGCGCAACGAGTTGCTTACAACGCTCTTGGAGAGCATCCGAGACCTCAACTTCGACAAGTATATCGAGAGCGGCATCGATGTGTTCGGTCTTTGCTACGAACACCTCATCAAGATGTACGCCCTCAATTCGGGTACCAAGGGAGGCGAGTTCTATACCCCTGGCGATGTAAGCTATCTCTTGGCGATGATAGCTGCGGCAGGACGCAAGAGTGTCAACAAGGTGTATGACCCTGCCTGTGGTTCTGGCTCTTTGCTTTTGAACTTTATCCGTGTGGTGGGTGCCAAGAACGTAAAGGATGGTTTCTATGGTCAGGAAATCAACATGAAAACCTACAACCTCTGTCGTATGAACATGTTCTTGCACAATGTGAACTACGACCATTTTGACATTCAGAACGGCGACACCTTGAAGAATCCGATGCACGAATGCGATGAGCCATTCGATGCCATCGTCTCCAACCCGCCATATTCCGTGCCTTGGGATGGTGATAGCGATGCCACGCTCATCAACGACCCTCGTTTTTCTCCTGCTGGCGTGCTCGCCCCAAGAAGCAAGGCAGACTTTGCCTTCACCATGCACATGCTCAGTTGGTTGAGTGCCGAAGGCACGGCTGCCATCGTAGAGTTCCCTGGCGTGTTGTATCGTAGCGGTGCAGAGCAGAAGATACGCAAGTATTTGGTAAGCAACAACTTTGTGGATACCATCATTCAGATGCCACAGAATCTTTTCTTTGGTACTACTATTGCCACATGCCTCTTGATATTGAAGAAAAACAAGGCAGACAACCGAGTTTGCTTCATCGATGCCAGCAATGAGTTTATCCATGAAGGTAACAAGAATAAGCTTTCTCCCGAGAATATCTCAAAGATATATAATGCCTACATGAATAAGGAGGAGATTGCTCACTTCTCTCATGTGGTTACCACTGCCGATATTGCCGAGGAGGATTACAACCTCTCCGTCTCTACCTACGTGGAGCAGGAGGACACTCGTGAGAAAATCGACATCAGCGAACTGAACACTCGTATCTCTGAGATTGTGGCGAGAGAGGAGCTGCTCAGAAAAGATATTGATGAGATAGTAATGCAGTTGGAAGGAGGGGCAGCATGAAAAATCTTGAAACTTTGATACAGGAGCTTTGCCCGGATGGGGTGGAATTTGTGAAGTTGGGGGATGTATGCGAGATAAAAGGACGTATAGGGTTTAGGGGGTATACCCGAAAAGATTTAGTCTCCGAATCAGAAGGTGCTATTACTTTAAGCCCATCAAATATTATAAATGGAAATATTGTTTATGATAAATGTTCATATATTTCTTGGGCTAAATATGAAGAATCTCCTGAAATTATGGCGGAAGTGGGAGATGTCGTTTTTACAAAAACAGCATCAGTTGGAAAAACAGCATATATTGAAAATATGCCTAAAGAAATGACCATAAATCCACAGCTGGTATTACTGAAGAAATTTAGAGGTATTTCGAAATATTTGGCATATATATTGAAAACAACTTATTTCCAAAATGAAGTAAAGAAATTTACAGGTGTTGGATCTGTTCCCAATGTTCCTCAAAGTTCTCTTGCTAAAATCGAAATTCCTCTTCCTCCTATCGAGGTGCAAACCGAGATAGTCCGCATCCTCGACAAGTTCACTTCGTTAGAAGCGGAACTAGAAGCGGAACTAGAAGCGGAACTAGATTGTCGCAAGCGACAATACGAGTACTATCGTGACAAGCTGCTCTCATTCGACAATGTGGGGGGGCAAGAAGTAGAGTGGAAGACATTAGGTGAGCTTGCTGAGATTGGAACAGGTAGCAGTAATACAAAAGATGGTCTTAGTGAAGGACTCTATCCTTTTTATACGAGAGGACAAGAGGTTCTTCGCAAAAATGAATATGAATTTGATGATGAGGCTATCATTACAGCTGGAGATGGTGTAGGTGTAGGCAAGGTTATACATTACGTAAAGGGGAAGTATGCGCTTCATCAGAGAGCATATAGATTTAAACCTGGAGATTTGTTAAATGCTAGATTTTTGTATTTTTACATGACTTCAACATTCTACAAGTACGTATGCGGTAATTCTGTATCTTCTTCTGTCAGTTCGTTGCGTAAGCCGAGGTTGTTGAAATATCCAATCCCTTTACTTCCAATGCAGGAGCAGATACGTATCGTCTCCATCCTCGACCGCTTCGAGTCCCTGACCACTTCTCTCCAGTCTGGTCTCCCTGCCGAAATCACGGCACGCCGCCAGCAGTACGAGCACTACAGAGACAAGCTGCTTACCTTCAAGCGCAAGGGAGCGGCATAGCAGAGGGGATTACAAATCCCCTCCAAAATTTACTTGGGATGAAATATAATAATTTTAAAAAATAGAAAACAATGGATACATTACTTAATTCTGCAACGTTTAGATTACAATATAATTTTCCACGTGATTATACAGCGAACGTGAAGATTTCACTATACAAGCGTGACAAAAGCTTTAAGCTCCGTTACTTGTATAAAGCAAGAGAATCAGATTATTATATCAATTATTCTGGAGTATCTTGTGAGTTTGGTCAGGATTCAATTAATATTGATGTTAATAGTGAACCAGAAAAACAATTTAAAGAAGTATGCTTTCATTGGTATCGCATGCAGGTGAATTCTGAGCATGACCCAGTAACAAAAGCATGGGGGATGACTAGTGGCATTTTTAAAATGGGTTTACGCATTTTGACTCCGTATGTATATGATACGTCAACTAATAGATTTACGCTTTATTTGAGATTTGAGGGGCAATTCGGTTATTTTGCAAAAGAGTTTTCTCGAATTTCTGGCCTGAATATATCAGAGGCAGATATGCCTTCTATGATGTTGTCCGTAACAAACAATTCGGTATCATTAAATAGGGTAATAGGTATGAATGGAACACAACCACAACTACAATTAGTCAAGATATTGGATAACCCTGTGGAATTTATCAATATGACTCTTGGGGCTTATTTCGCATTCGAAAATCATCGAACACCTTTGTTTTAATCCCCCCTAAGTACAAAACTTATGCAAGCAAACGATATAGTTTCAGAGAACCCCCAGAGCACGGTGGTGGCCCAATACGAGCGTACCACCCCTCGTGCCGAGGCTTACCAAAGCGAGGCAGAGCTGGGGCAGGGGATTATAGCCCAGCTACAGCGACAGGGCTACGAGTATGCCCATATCCACCACGAGGACGAGCTGATACAGAACCTTCGCCTCCAGCTGGAGAAACTCAACGACTTCCACTTTTCCGACAACGAGTGGGAGCGTTTCTTCAAGGCGGAAATCGCCAACGAGGGCAAGGGCATTGTTGACAAGGCAGAGACCATTCAGCGTGACAACATCAAGGCTTTCACCCTCGACGATGGCACGCAGAAAAACATCTACCTCATCGACCAGCAAGACCCTCACCACAACTACACTCAGGTAATCAATCAATACGAGGTAAGCGATGGTAAGCGACCAAACCGCTACGACGTGACCATCCTCGTGAATGGTCTGCCCTTAGTTCATATCGAACTGAAACGCCGTGGAGTGAGCCTGAAGGAAGCCTTCAACCAGATAAACCGCTACGGCAGGGAATCGTTCTGGGCAGGTTGCTCGCTCTATGAGTACGTGCAAATTTTTGTGATTAGCAACGGTACGGAGACCAAGTACTATAGCAACACTACCCGTGACAGCCATATCCGGGAACAAGCCAAGCAGGGCAAGAAGCCAAGACAGAAGGCCTGCAACTCGTTTGAGTTTACCAGCTACTGGGCAGATGCCAAGAACAAGGTGCTCGGCGACTTGGAGGACTTTACAGCCACCTTCCTTACCCGCCACTCCCTGCTGAATATCCTCACCAAGTTTTGCGTCTTCACCGACCAAAAGATTCTGATGGTGATGCGCCCATATCAGATAGCAGCCACCGAAAAACTGCTCAACCAGATAGAGATAGCCCACAACGCCAAACTCTACGGCACACGAGACGCTGGCGGCTACATCTGGCACACCACAGGCTCAGGCAAGACCCTCACCTCCTTCAAGGCGGCACAGCTCGCTTCCAAACTGCCTTACATAGAAAAGGTACTGTTTGTGGTGGATAGAAAAGACCTCGACTACCAGACGATGAAGGAGTACGACCGATTCCAGAAGGGCGCTGCCAACGGCAACACCTCGACCAAGGAACTGGAAAAGCAACTGAACAACAGCAAGAGCCGCATCATCATCACCACCATACAGAAGCTCGCCAACTTCATCAAGAAGAACCCCGACCACGACATCTACCGCAAGGAGGTGGTCATGATATTCGACGAGTGCCACCGCTCGCAGTTTGGCGACATGCACACCGCCATCACCAAGCGATTCAAGAAATACTACCTCTTCGGCTTCACCGGCACGCCAATCTTCGTGGAGAATATCTCCGCTTCGAGCAAGGGTACGCTGAAAACCACCGAAGACGTGTTTGGTAAGCGTCTGCATGCCTACACCATCGTGGATGCCATCAGAGACCACAACGTGCTGAAATTCCGTGTGGCATACATCTCCACCATGAAGGAGAAGGAGAACGTGAAGGACGACCAAGTATGGGGTATCGAGGAAGAGGAGGCGTTGAAGGATGACCGCCGCATCACCAATGTGGCACAATACATCTTGGACCACTTCGACCAGCAGACCAAGCGTGCCAGCAGCTACACTTTCAGCAGGCTCATCAACATAGAGGAAGTGGTGACCGACAAGAAGAAAAAGGTGGAGGAAGAGCGACAGAAGACACGACTCAGCGGATTCAACAGCATCTTCGCCGTGCAGAGCATCGACTTTGCCAAGCTCTACTACAACAAACTGAAAGAGCTACAGGCAGAGCAGTCCGAGAACAAGCGGCTCAAGGTAGCCACCATCTTCAGCTATGCACCCAACGAGGAAGTAGCCGACGGCGAGGAAGACGAGGACAACGACTCCACCGACGGACTCGACCAGAGCAGCCGAGACTTCCTGGAGGCAGCCATCAAGGACTACAACCTTATGTTCAACACCGCCTACGATACCTCTTCGGAAAAGTTCCCCAACTATTACAAGGACGTTTCGCAGCGCATGAAGAACCGAGAGATAGACCTGCTGATAGTGGTCAACATGTTCCTGACAGGATTCGATGCTACCACGCTCAATACGCTGTGGGTGGATAAGAACCTGCGCTACCACGGATTGCTTCAAGCCTACAGCCGCACCAACCGCATCCTGAACTCGGTAAAGACCTACGGCAACATCGTATGCTTCCGCAACCTGGAGGATGCCACCAACAAGTGCCTTGCCCTCTTCGGTGACCCTACCGCCAAGGGCGTGAGCATCCTGCGCCCATTCGAAGACTACTTCGATGGCTACGACGAGGTGACGGAAGACGAGAACGGCGAGGAGAGACAGGAGCACGTGAAAGGCTATACCGAATATCTCGAAGAGCTGAGAGAGTTGGCACAGCCAGGCGAGATGCCGCTCACCGATGCAGACAAGAAGCAATTCATCAAGCTCTTCGGCGGCATCCTGAAGATAAGAAATTTGCTTACCAGCTTCGACCAGTTTGCCGAGCAAGACCCCCTCAGCGAGCGAGACCTGCAGGACTATACGAGCATCTATCTCTCGCTGAGAGACTGGGCAAAGGAGAACGCAGAGAGCGGCGACAAGACCAACATCAACGACGACATCGAGTTTGAGATGGAGCTGGTGAAGCAAGTGGAGGTGAACATCGACTACATCCTCTTCCTCGTGCAGCAGATGCAGGGCGACCGTGCCGACATCGCCGAGCTGACTATCCAAATCAACAAGGCAATCGACTCCAGCCCAGACTTGCGAGACAAGAAAGACCTCATCAACCGATTCATTGAGAGTCTGACGCCGGATAGCGAGGTTACCGACAAGTGGAAGGAATACGTGGATGCAGAGAAGCGCAAGGAGTTTGAGCGCATTGTGAGCGAGGAGCACCTGAAGGAAGGCCCCGCCAAGGAGTTCATAGAGACCGCCTGGGAGCGAGGTTACGTGCCAGAGGGTGGTTTGGAGTTGAACGCCATCATGCCACCTATCAATCCATTCGACCCGAACGCCAACCGAGAGGGCAAACTGCAAAAGGTACTTGGTAGAATCAAGGGCTTTTTCGGCAAGTTCTTCGAGATAGCAGGAGGAGAATTCTAGAAAGAAATAAGCAGTGCAGAGAGCTGCACCTACCATACAAATTCCATAAAAGTAACAGGGAGAAGTGATGCTGCAAAATGCTCACTTTTCCCTCTTTTTTTTCAAAAAACTAAAAATCAGAAAAATAATAGTACTCATATTACGAATATAGGAATCGTAGTACACGCCTCTATTTCGCTCCTTTTTTATAACTTCACGCTCGAATTTTAAAAAAGAAGTTATGGCAAGAGGACGTAGTTACATGAATTCATATGCCGACGGCTATATGAGAGGAAAGGTTGTCAAGGAAGTGGGAGCACTCCTTGACCACATGCTAGTGGAGAAAATCACAACCCAAAAAATGATAAAAATGGAGTTTGGACCTGTTGATGATACCACCAGAAAACTAAAGCAGCAAGATGCCTCAATATCTTTTGAGACCATCAGACAATTCTGCTACATCATTGGCTACTATCTCTATCAGGAAATACAGGCGGTGGAGAATTACAAGAAATATGTAAGAGAAAGGGAATCCAGGCTTGCCATGCTATATGAGATGAAAGAAAAATATAAGAAAATTTACGGAATGCAAGCTGCTGTGGTTCTCAACCTCATGCATCAGGGAAAGGATTTGCTGGCTTTTATGAAGTAAGTATAAGTGAGAGTTTTCCGCCTCACTATGTGTTAGCGAACTCATTTTGAGGCTAATTACTAATCTATAAAATAAATACAAAAAAAGAAAGTAAAATCTGATGAAATCGGAGACCAACAGTCCCCTAAGGGTGTATGCCCTTATAGCTCTCCTGGCATTTGCTTGTACCAGCAAAATTGTTAGCGCAAACAAATTCTATCGTCCTCTACTAAGGAACGAGCGACAAAGAACTAAATTACTAACAATCAAATCCTAAGAAATATGGGGAGATTTATTATCAAGCTCGTACGCTTGATGTTGAAGTATGGGCGATTCTGCCTTGTTTGCGTGAACATTCAATTGAATGGCAACAGCCAGTATGTTGAGTATATGAACAACGAATTTAAGGAGGAGAAGCCATGTTTGGAGAAGGAAGAACCATAAACGTAACGGGCAATGCCTGTTATATAGAGTATGTGGAGAATTACTATGAGAATGGTATCGCCAAAAAGAAGCACAATGCCAATCCTGCGGAACGTATGTCGGATGACCTGAAAGGAGAGGAGGGTCAGGAAGTCTTGAAGGAACTGCAGGAGTATGGGTTACTCGATGAGAACTTCTGCCCTCTGGAGATGTCCAACTCAGAGTCTGCAGTCCTTGCCTATCAGATAGCTATAACGCTGGATATCAAGGATGTGTGGAAAGTATTCTCTACTCTTTGGGAGGTTTCTCCCAATGCCCTGAGAGCTGCTTATAATAGAGGAATGGATCAGAAGAAGACGAGAAAATTCCTGGGAAAACTACCCCCTTCACTGAAGGATAGTACTAGTACGCGTACATAGTACGTACTAGGTAAGTATGGAAATATATCCTTATCTTTGCACCCGTAATCAGACAAGTAAAGTCTGGTTGCGGGCGTTTTTTGTTTATAGGAATCCGGTACCGTTCCTGAAACTGAAATTTGGCGAATATCTCGCAGCCCAACCCTTTAACATGATATATTGATATGTTAGGAAAAGCTTATGTGTTTTATCATCCGCAGTATGGCGGATTGAGAGTAGTGAAAATCGACAGAGGGTTGTTCTTCTGCATCGAGGACCTGGTTGCCATCACAGATATCGGCAGAGATACATTGTTCCCGGTATTAGCCGACACGGAGGGGAAAGTGGTAGAAATGTGTGTGGAAGTGCATACAAAAAAGGTGCCGAAGGATTTTACACATCGTTTGTTTTTCGGTGAATTCTTTGGCAATGCTGACAAGGTGGAGCGAAAAGGTGGAATAGCTTCGAGAAGTATGATATTCGTAGATTCTCAGGTGGTGAGAGATATGACCATAGACTGTTCGAAAGATCCTGAGCGCAAGTTGTTCTACAAGTGGGTCAAGGATTTTATCCAGCCTGTGATGGAGGACAAGGACTGCTGGTGGCGTTATGAATGTCTCATGATGAATAGTATCTATTATGACCCTCTGATAAAACCGATTGACATCCGATATGCTGTCGACGGCCTGTATATCAACGATATGAGAATCAACTGACATTATTCATCTTATAAACAAGAGATTACAATCATGAAACAAGCAGCAAAGAAGCAGCTCCTCAACGCCCAGAAGGTGGACGGAGCCATCATCAGTGAGGAAAACGGTACCATCGCCTTCCGCAAGGCGCCATGGAACGATACCGAGGTTATCTGCGAACAGCCTAAGGTGATACCGGGCAGAATGGTATGCTCTGGCGAGAAGGGAGGCGACGAGTTCGACTTCAAGCCTTACGAGCGTACTGGCGAGAAGATCTTCGAGGAAATCTTCAAGACCAAGCATGCCGTGGTGCGCACCACCAAGCGCACGGTGCAGGTGAACTATACCTTCAGCCGTGACCTGGACAAGCAGGACATGCTGCGCTACCTCAAGGCAGAGCACAAGGAACTGATTGCCGGATTCAAGGAGAATTTATAGTGATTAATGATTAGTGATTAGTGATTAATGATTAGTGATTAATGATTAGTGATTTAACATTTAATACTTAACACTCAAAATTAAAACGATGGAACATATTATAGCATATAATCCGTACAAGAATGGCAATATGGGGAGCGTAAGCTCCCAGCCACTCTCGGTCTACGACAAGACCATCGCTTATCCCTGGATGGCAGACCTGATAGCTGCCATCCGTGGGGGTAACGACGGACTGAAGAAGCAGCTGCCTTTCCGCTGCGCTCACTACTACCAGTTCCGGGACAACAGACGCTCGCAGAAGAACGCCGTGCCCGAAAGCTTCCTCTTCCAGACCACCATCGACGTGGACGACAAGGAATATGTGGACAAGGCGATAGAGAAGGCACGTGAGCTGAACTGCAGCGACACCATCTGGAAGGGCGCCCTGCTGCACCTGGAGTACTCTGCCCGCAAGAAACTGCACATCGACATTCGCATGCCCATCGGCATGACTATCGAGGAGACGCAGCGAGCCTATTGCGAGGCGCTGGGCGTGCCCTACGACGAGAGCTGTATCACGCCTGAGCGCATGCTCTTCATCACCGACAAGGAGTCGGAAATCTATCGCTCGCCCCATTGGTATGAGGTGCTGCCACAGGAAGAGCTGGAGAAGCGCAGACAAGCCTATCTGGACCGTGGGCTCACCATTGACGGACGGGCTGGGAAAGTTAATAGTTTACAGTTAAAAGTTAATAGTAATCATAAAGTTCAAAGTTCAAATTTCCAAGTTCAAAGTAAAGACCATGTTCAAGACCATCGACTTCCGGGCTCTGACAGCCATCACGCTGTTTCTGCTGGCTCTGCTATTCAGCCTGCCCAACCTTGTGATAGCAATGCTGCTCATGCTGCTCATCTCAGCCCTGCTGGAGTTCATCAGGATGCTGGGGCTGTGGCAACCGGCAAGAACCTCGCAGCCTTCGACCTCTTCCGCAATGCTGCAGGCCTGAAGGACGTAGACATCAACACTCCAGGCTCCCGTCACTCATCGCTCCTGGCAATCATGAGCGCAGGCGCATCGAGAGTGATGTCCGAAGACGAACTGAAGGCGGTGGTGGCACAGAAGATGCCTGCCTTCTCGCAGGAGCGTGACTGCCAACAGCTCATCCACGACTTCTATGCGAAATATGGTGACAGTTCGAAACCGATGTCACAAGCCGTGATCCGCATCAATGCCCAGGCAGAGAAGTCGTCCCAGAAGGATGCTGTGTCGTTCAAGACCGTGAGTTCCGAGGGTTCCGAGGATGGCACGGATTCCAATGCGGAAGATGATAAAAACGTTCCGCCTCCGATGCCCCAACATCTCCCAAAACTCGTGGAGCTGCTGCTGTCGAAGACCCCGGACGTCTATAAGCCTGCCGTGGCACACGCCATCTTCCCGCCGCTTGCCACACACCTCTGCAAGACCACCTTTAAATATATTGACAATGTGGAGCACGAGGCTACCCTGATGTGCTGTCTGCTGGCGGGCACGGGCGCAGGCAAGAACTGTGTGCAGATGCCTATCAACATGATTATGGAGGACATCAGACAGCGCGACCGTGAGAACCTGCAACGGGAGAAGGAATGGAAAGACGAGGTGACACGCAAGGGTGCCAACAAGGATAAGCGCAAGCGTCCGGAAAACCTCATCATCCAGGAGATAGACGCCGATATGACCAACCCTGCCTTCGTGATGCGCACAGCAGAAGCACAGGAACATTTCCTCTATACATCGCTCAACGAGATAGACCAGTTCGACGCCCTCAAGGGGCAGGGCAACCAGCAGTTCAAGATCATGTGCCTTGCCTTTGATCCGGGGAACTCATACGGCCAGACCCGCGTGGGCACATCGAGTATCACCGAGCGCATCACCATCCGGTTCAACTGGAATGCATCGACCACCGTCCAGCTGGGGCAGCGATATTTCTCGAAGGTGCTCACCGACGGACCTATCAGCCGCATCAACTTCTGTACCATCCCGGAGCGGGAAATCGGTGCCGAAATGCCTGTATACGGCGAATACGACGATGCCTTCAGAGAGGCGCTCAGACCGTACATAGAGAATCTGTGCAAGGCGTCGGGTAGGATAGACTGCGCTGAGGCTTTCGCCCTGGCAGAAAAGTTGAAGGATGAGAACGCCGACTTTTCGCGCATGTCGCAAAACAGGGTGTTTGAGAATCTCTCCTTCCGTGGCAACGTAATTGCCTTTCTCAAGGCTTGCGTGCTATACGTGGCAAACGGCTGCAAATGGGAACCCGAAATAGAAGAGTTCATCAGATGGAGCGAGAGTTACGACCTGTGGTGCAAGATGATTTTCTTTGGCACAGGCATAGCCAAGGCTAATGAGGTAGGAGAGAAATCGAGCAAGCGAGGACCTACCAACCTGCTGCAGCAATTGCCTGACACCTTTACCTACGCGCAGGCTGAGATGGTGCGCCTGCAGAACGAGTTCGGCAAGAAGGGTACGGCGATGATGCTGAGAAACTGGGTGAACCGCCATTACATCGAGAAAATTCCTCCGAAGGGAGCAAATGCCGACGGTGGTGACAGAAAGCAGGGCGGAAAGGTGTTCAGTATTCAGTTATTCAGTTTTAAGAAGCTATTATATCGTTCTGACGGACTCGACCTGAGAGGTTGCAACGTTTAATGGTTTTGAAAAAAAACTTAACACTTAACATTCAGACAAAATGGAAATAGTATTAAAGCGAATAGCTAAAAAAAGAACTTATACCATAGGCAGACTCTATCTGCTGACCGATGCAAGCGTAAAGCGCATCTCGCTGCCCGGCAAGAAGAAAGACGATAAGAGTACATTGGTCCATACCTTTGACAGCCAGCTGCTATCCAAGGATACATATCTCTGCGATACCATGGAGCCAACATGGCGCAATCTGTTGGGTATCAAGCTGAAGCCAGAGGAAGTGGATGCCCGCTATAGCCGCAAGAGCGGCAAGAAGGCTCGTAAGATACCTGGCCATACGGCCATTCCTGAGGGCTCATATCCAGTGGTCTTATCGTATTCGCCAAGATTCAAGCGTTGGCTGCCATTGCTGGTGGGTGTGCCGAATTTCGAGGGCATCCGCATCCATGCAGGCAATTATCCTGACGACACGCAAGGCTGCATCCTCGTTGGGGAGAACAAGCTCGAGGGCATGGTGGTGGACTCCCGCATCTGGCTGCAGCGACTCATCAACACCATGACAGAGGCTCGCGACCGAGGCGAAGGTATCTGGATCACGATAATCTAAGTATGATTATCTTATAGAAAGAAAAGGGGATGGATTTCACCTGTTATTAAGGTGTATCCATCCCTGATTTTATTTAAAAATCATTAAAAATTTGCGCTGATGCCTGCATCCTAACAATAAAATGTGTACCTTTGTAGAGATATATACAACTAGAAAATCAATAACTTAAACTTATTCGAATCATGAAGAAAATTTTAACGCTGACTTTTGCTGCTCTTCTCGCAACATCTGCATTTTCGCAGAAAAGCGAAACGTTGCTGGAGCGTAACCAATTGACCAAAACTCCTCCTATGGGATGGATGACCTGGAACCTCTTCAAGGGGGACATCAGTGAACAGCTTATCAAGGAAACGGCTGATGCCATGGTAGAACAGGGTTTCCGCGATGCAGGGTATGAATACATCTTTATCGATGACCTGTGGCAGGGGGGAAGAGACCGACACAACAACATCATCCCTGACCCTAAGAAATTCCCTAACGGCATCAAGGCGCTTGCCGATTATGTTCACTCCAAGGGCTTGAAACTGGGAATTTATTCTGACGCTGCCCAGCTTACCTGCGGCGGATGGACTGCCAGCTACGGATTCGAAGAGCAGGATGCACGCACCTTTGCTTCCTGGGGCATCGACTATCTGAAATATGATTACTGCAATGCTCCGGAGGATAGCGCTACTGCCCGCCGCCGATACCGTGCGATGGCTGAAGCGCTGAGCAAGTCGGGCAGGAACATCGTGCTCGGCATCTGCGAGTGGGGTCAGCGCAACTGCGAGGAGTGGTGCGAGGAAGTGGGTGGTTCGCTATGGAGAACCAGCTACGACGTAAGAGATATGTGGAAAGATATCGTCAAGCAGGGCGGTATGGGTATTCTTGACATCGTGAATGTTACTGCTCCGCTTGCCAAGGACGTGCGCCACGGTCAGTGGCCGGACATGGATATGCTGGTAGTGGGACTGAACGGCAAGGGCGGACCATCCAGCGATTTGGGTGGCGTAGGCTGCAACTATACTGAGTATCAGACTCAGATGAGCATGTGGTGCATGATGTCGTCGGTCTTGGCTTTGAGCAACGATCTACGCCAGCTTTCGCCTGAAGACAAGCGCATTCTCCTGAACAAGGAGATGATTGCCATCGACCAGGATGCATTGGGCAAGGCTGCCGAGAGAAAGGTGAACGAGAAGGATTATCAGATATTTGTACGTCCGTTGGCTGATGGTTCTCATGCCGTTGCCATTCTTAACAGCAGTGACAAGCCAATCCAAGTGCTGGCTGATTTCAAGCAGTTGGGACTGAACGGCAAGTATCTGGTAAGAGACGTCTGGCAGCATCGCGATATAGCCAGGAAGGCAAACCGATGGAAGGGCAAGGTGACTGCCCACGAAACCAAGGTTTTCGTGTTGAAATAAAACAAAAGGAGGGTGTGCCATTCAGAATGACACACCCTCAACATTTATACTTATCTTTTTGTTATCTCAAAGAAAATTACTTCTTGTTGATAGCGAGGTCGATAGCTACAGCGATAGCAACAGTAGCA
>ERZ1026852.807-NODE-807-length-18310-cov-5.330211_pt1 | contig 18310 bp, 12 predicted proteins | sample MGYA00380156_ERZ1026852 | MGnify/ENA primary metagenome ERZ1026852 (study PRJEB33269, sample SAMEA4719792) | human gut metagenome | biome: human-associated habitat; feature: organic feature; material: feces | place: Cameroon | collected 2013-10 ...
GGACGGATCGGGGATAATTGGTTAAACAAGCCATAGGTAAGTTCGTCGTTATAATTCTTGTGTAACACAAGCATGCAGTGCTTGCGCGTCTGGACGAAGGAAAGCTGATAGTCCTTTCCGTCTATCGTGCCACGGATATTACAGTAGTTGCAAAATTCCTTGACGGTCGGATAGTATTGAATGGTTCCATCTGTCTCGATAGGATCAAAGACGCCGCTGGCTTTCGCACTTTGTGCATAGGAGCATTCCGCCAACAGATTATATGGAATCTCCGATTTATCTGCGTAGGTAGTGAAAGTCTCTGCAAATGCATCACAGGCAGCATTTACTTCTTCCTTTGACTGATGGCTGTATGGCAGGAATAATTTATAACTTCCTTCATCGAAGATTGCGTCTGCAATGCGTGTGATATCTTCATTTGTATAGTCGCACCGGACGGCGGTCGCAACCGGAGCAGACTGTGTGGACAGACTGGTGTTCACATCGGCGTCGACATTGACAGTCGTGCGGCCGTTTGATACGGAATAGTTCAGATGTAAGTCGGATGCAGAAACGGCATCCTGTCTGGAATCGTTATCCTGAATATAATCGACGCCCGCTTTCTTCCCACATCCCGATAAAGTAGAAAGCAGAAGTACGCCGATTACCATTTTATAGAATATGGTTTTGCGTCTCATATGAAATTCCCCCTCGTAGTTTTCGTGTAGCATCCCTGTGATGTTGGGAAGGTATGTAAGAACTATCTATATTATAAGATACAAATGTATCTGAAATGTATCTAAATGGTTGCAGGTTTTCACTTTTATGGTATTATATTTGAGGAAAATGTCTGATTTTAGACAATTATAGACGAAACAGGGGAAAATAGCGATGGAAATCATGAAATATGCGATACAGGGTTACGAGGATGTCACCGCAGAGCATCTGCTTGGAATCTTCGGAAATCCGATCAAACATACATTGTCACCAGTCATCCATGACACGCTCAGCGATGCACTCGGACTGTCAGAGCGGTATGTGCCATTCTGCGTGGAGGACGAGGAACTTTCTCATTGTGTGAAGCTTGCGTATGACGAGGGCGTGCTTGGACTGAATATTACCGTGCCACATAAACAGCATGTGATGGAGAGTCTCGTGGATGTCGATATAGCCGCAAAGACGATTGGTGCAGTGAATACACTTGTCCGTGTGGAGAGTGGCTATAAGGGCTACAACACGGATATGCCGGGACTGGCGAAAGCATTGGAGACAGAAGGAATTGCGTTAAAGGATGAGATCGTTATCATGCTTGGCGCAGGTGGTGCCGCACGTGCGGTCGCATATATGTGTGTCAGCTATGGCGCAAAGCAGGTGTATATCGTAAACCGCACATTTGCGCGGGCACAGGCAATTGCGGACGATATGAATGCATTTGCACGGAAAACGGTTGTGCAGGCAGTGGCTTCGGAGGATTATAAGTGTATTCCGGATGGAAAATACCTGATGATCCAGTGTACCTCGGTCGGACTGCATGAGGGTGACGGAATGCCGTTTGATTTCGGCGATGCGTTCTATGCGATGGCGAAGGCAGGCGTGGATCTGATCTACAATCCGGCGCAGACCCCATTCTTAAAGGAGATGGAGAAGCTTGGCGTGCCAGCGGTAAATGGCTTGAAGATGTTACTCTATCAGGGAATCCTTGCATATGAACTGTGGAATAATCTGACCGTGTCTGAGACGCTGACGGATAAAGTGTATCTGGCACTGCAGGATGCGATTTATGGGAAGAAGCGCGGCGATAACATTGTCCTGATCGGTTATATGGGTGCCGGGAAGACAACCGTTGGAAAGGCACTTGCAGGGAAACTTGGATATGAATTTATTGATACCGACCTTTATATCGAGGCGCAGGAGGGTATGACGATCCCAGAGATCTTCGAGAAGAAGGGAGAGGCTTATTTCCGGACATTGGAGACGAATGTTATCCGGAAGCTTCGGGAGAAGACACATTGCGTGATCGCGACGGGCGGCGGACTGCCGCTTCGCAAGGAGAACAGTGATCTATTGAAAGAAGTCGGAACGGTATATTACCTTATGGCGGATGCGGATACGACCTATGAGCGGGTGAAGCATTGTACGAACCGTCCGCTGTTGCAGTGTGACAATCCGTATGCGAAGATCCGGGCGATGATGAAAGAACGGGGACCCGTCTATGCGCGTGCCTGTCATATCCGTGTGCGGACAGACCGCGGAACTTTAGAAGAAGTGATGGATGAGATAAAATGAGTGGAGCAGAAAATATAAATCGAAAAAAATACTGCGATGGAATGCGGGATGCAATTCCAATCGCACTTGGATACCTTGCGGTCGCATTTACTCTTGGGATTGCGGCTAGAAATGCCGGGGTGCATGCGCTTCCGGCGACAATTATGAGTCTGACGAATACGACATCGGCGGGAGAATTTGCGGCGATCACAGCCATTGCCGGCGGTGTAGGGTATGCAGAGCTTGCACTGATGCAGCTCGTCATAAATTTACGATATATGCTGATGTCGTGTGCACTGACACAGAAGCTTGATCCGAAGTTTTCAATCATACACCGCTTTTTTATTGGATTTGGTGTGACGGATGAGATCTTCGGCATCTCTGTTGCGAGAAAAGGTAAATTAAATCCGTGCTATATGTATGGTGCGATGTCAATTGCGATTCCGGCATGGACGATTGGCACCTGTCTCGGCGTGGTACTTGGCAACGTATTGCCGGGCGGTGTGGTAAGTGCACTCTCGGTCGCGCTATATGGTATGTTCTTAGCAATCATTATCCCACCAGCGAGAGACAATAAGGTGATCCGCGGACTTGTGATCATCGCGATGGCGGCGAGCTTCCTTTTCACGAAGATACCGGTAATCAAGAATATTTCTTCCGGTATGAAGGTGATTATTCTGACCGTTGTGATCTCCGGTGTGGCAGCCGTGCTGTTCCCGCTTCCGGATGAGGAGAAGGAAGAAGAGGAGGCAGATCATGAAGCATAATATTTATCTTTATATCCTTGTGATGGCAGCAGTCACGTATTTGATCCGTGTTCTGCCGCTCACATTGATCAAGAAAGAAATCAAGAACAAGACGGTGCGGTCGTTTTTATTCTATGTGCCGTATGTGACGCTCGCGGTTATGACATTTCCGGCGATTCTCACAGCGAGCAACAGCATGGTGGCAGCAGGCATCGGATTTGTCGTGGCGCTGATTCTTGCATGGCGCAGGACAAGTATGTTCGTGGTGTCGCTTGTTTCGTGTGCGATTGTGTATATATTGGAGCTATTTATGTAAGCTATCACATAATTTTCACCGAAATGGCAAAAATATGCAAAAAAAAACTCTTGATAAAGTTTGCCTTTTTTCCGATATATTTGTATAATAAAGCGAATAGTTTTATACAGTAGGTGATAAATATGAGATCGACACAAAAGAGACGATGCAGATCCAATCGGGGTTTCACGCTTGTAGAGATGATCGTGACGATGATGTTGCTGTCGATATTGCTCACAATATCAGTCATGGGACTTATGGCATGGCAGGACTGGTCGGACTTCAATCAGGCGAACGAATATGCAGAGACCATGTTTTTGGCAGCACAGAATCAGTTGTCGGAATATAATGCAAATGGAACCTTAGAAGATTTTGCAAAGCAGACAAAGAACTTTAGTCCAGCCGAGGTGAAGCTGGATTCGATATATTACGAAGAAGGACAGGCGTACAGTGATGATTCCGTTTGGGTAACGGTAAATAAGGGTACGCTTGTTTCTGCGTGTGCAAATAAGGGCGATTACAGTCTGTATGTGGCAGGAAAGAATACGACAAGCCCGACGGCACCGATTGTATATCAGCTTTTAGAGGGGTATCTGTATGATACGTCTATCTTAAATGACGCAATCTGCGTCGAGTTTTCCTTAGAGGATGGACAGGTATTTTCTGTCCTTTATTCATCCAAATCAAATAGCGAAGAGCAGGAAGTGTTTGTTTACGACAACAAGAATATGTCTTTGCGTGGTACAGTCAATATTGCCACCCGGTATGAATCATACAGAAAAGACCGTATGATCGGGTACTATGGTGTGGATACATTGTCAACGGCATTAAAGGGAACAAAGGAAAAACCGTCCATTGACGAAGTGAAATTAAACAACGAAGATACGTTAAATCTGTCGTTCAAAGTCAGCAAGCCGGCGAATGCCGCACAGAAGATGAATTATGACATTACCGTCTATGATGTGGATTCTGATTTCTGTGCCGGTGAGAATATGGCAGATGGCGTTCCGGTTATGAAGTTCACATTAGAAGGAGCGAAGATCAAGAATTATGCGAACCGACAGGCACAGAACTGTGTAATCACTCGGTATGTGAAGGATGAAATAACTAATAATTGGAGTACACAGGAGCTGGGGGAGTTTCCGATTCTTGCGTGGAGTGATACAGATGGAACGATCCGTGTCGTATTGGATGCAGCGGATTTTCAGGCAACCTCTGCCAGTTATGCGATGAAACTGCAGACGTTGATGAATACATCAAATCCGGAAGCGGTTGCAAATGCAAACTTTAAGTTCAAGACAACCTATACGTTTCATCGGTTTGGCCTGGATGCAAATAAGATTAAATGCTCCATCAAGGGCTATGGTGCAACGTATGATACAACGACCGAACGTCAGAGCAACCAGTCATATGTATACTTTGCAGAGGAAAATAACAACACGGATGTCGCGAAGAAAGTTGTAAATTATAACTATACGATTGCGAATGCAAGACATCTTTATAATATGCGTTATGTGACAGACGTGACAGCAAATACTGATAAATCTGTGGATGAACTGCGCCTGAGCAGTGCGCATTATGAGCAGGACACAAAGAAGAAAATAGCCTGTCATTTCCAGTTGTCGAAGGATATCAATTGGACAGAGTTTGTAGAATCCGGTGCATTTTATAATACGAATGGAAATGATATCAAATTAAAGGAAGAAACCGAAAGTCTGGCAGAATCCTTTATCTCAATGAAGCAGCTTCGCGCGGAGGATTCGTTGGATGGTAAGAATACAGATGGCAAATCGTATACGATCAAGGGACTTAATATGTCGCAGGCCGGAAATGCCCTGTGTATGTTGTATACGGACAAAGAAACCGGCGTTGCAGACGAGAAAAAACCGGTTGGTTTATTTGCCACGAATTATGGAACCATTGGACATCTGAAGCTGGATGACGTACAGGTAACGTCGCCGGACGATTATGTTGGTTCCTTTGCAGGAATTACGGTATATGGTAAGAATCTAACAGGTGATATAGCGGGTGTCCTGGAAAATCTGGAAGTTGTAAATGCTGATGTGGATGCTGAGACAGCCAGCTTTGTAAAAGGAAAATCATATGTCGGTGGTATTACCGGAACGCTGATTTCAGATGGCAAAACAGTCGTTGATGCAATTACATGGAAGAAGCTTTCCAATGCCGCAAAGGTAACAGGACTTTCCTATGTGGGCGGTGTTGTCGGTGAGCTTCGGACAGAGAAGAATCGCTCAACTGCCATCACATTGGAAGACTGTCAGAATACAGGTGCTGTATATGCAGTCGTGAAGGATGATGAAGATAAAAAGGACAGCAAATTTATTGGAGGCATTGCCGGAAGTTGTGTAAATGAGTACGCAGCCAATCATACAGGCGATACAGCAACCCTTGCCAATATTACAATTAAAAACAGCAACAGTACACCGTTTTATTCGAGTGAAGATTTACAGGCATTCCTTGGAAATCAGGATGGTACTGCATTTGCAACTTATGCGGACAGCGTAGTTGGAACTTATGTCGGAGGTATTACCGGTTACAGTTATTTTAGTACGCTTCAGGGTGTGCGTGCTGAATTGGATAACGGCAAGAAAAGCTATGTATTCGGACATGATTATGTCGGCGGTATTGTCGGTTATGCAACTGCTTCTGCGGAGCTTTCTGGTGCGAACGATACGAATGCGCCTGGCAGAAATGATAACTATGTCATTGGCTATTCCTATGTCGGTGGTGTGATTGGCGCGAATGCAGATATTGATCTGACAAAAACACAGAAAGCGACAGGAAACAGCAGTAACGATACACTGTCGTTAGTTGAAAATGGAGCAAAGCCAGTCGTGGTATCGGATGCTGTGAATACGAAAAATACGGTGTCAAACTGGCAGAATACAGGCATTGTTTATGCGACTGAAACATATGCAGGTGGAATTAGCGGTTATAATACGGGTTCTCTGCTTGAAAATAGTAATACATCGGGTGTTGCGACTGTTGCTGGGGAATATCCGGTTTCCTATGCAGCCGATTATGTCGGTGGAATTGCCGGTTACAATCATGGCGTGATCAAGGCAACTGACAGAATAGATAACAATGTACGTGTCGTTGGAAAAAATTACGTCGGTGGTATTGTTGGTTATAACGACAGCAACGCGGAAGTTACAAACTACGCTGTAACGGCTGGAAGTATAAATGGAGATACAGATAAAGGAAGCTATGTCGGCGGACTTGCCGGATGCAATGCGTCGATTGCAATGCTGCAGAACGCGGACGGAACTGCGAAAAAATTACATGTAAGCACACAGAACATCAGCGGTAAGTATTTTGTCGGTGGTGTGATTGGCGCGAATATTATCAATACGAATGGGTATAACCAGAATGTTCAGGTTGAGCAGGGACAGGGCAGTTCATCCAATGTGGCGACCGATTCTTCGGCAGGACAGACGTCAAAGCTTTGTTATGTAAAACTTAATAGAACTAAAATTGCTTATTATGGTGGAAAAGTATGGGGAGATTATACTTATACCGTATATAATGATAGTGACAATTCTTTATATAATTGGTCTGTAAAGTTACATGTTGGTAAAGGTACCAGAGGTAGTATCTATGGTAGTGGAGATATAAATTTTGAAGATAATGATAAAGAAACAGTTATAACATTTACAACACCGCAAACAGATGGAGAACATCTTGATTACAATACGAATGCAATTGCGGCGCATAGTCAGAGCAACGAGAGAACAATACAACTAGAATTTCCGTCATTTTTTGCGGCATATTCTTTTGATATTACGGATATAGAGCTGTTTTATACAGGTGGAGATAATAACACAGTGACCATAAATCCGGGAAGTTGGGGAATTACAGAAAAAAACAGACATGAGATTACAGGAGTATCAGATGAGACATACAAACTGAATATTACAGGTACGTATAACAATATATGGGATGGAAACATTCAAATTACCAATAATGGTGATTCTGATATTTTTGATTGGTCTATTCAATTGCCAATATATGAAGGTGATACAATTGAGTTCAATGAATATGCAAACGCTTTAAATATTGAATATAAAGATGGATACATAGAACTGACTCCTAAAGAGGATGCCCAAAATTATATTTGGAAGGGAAGTAGTACAGAAAATTTCTGGATGCCATTTAAAACGAACTCTCAAGAGGCATTTGAACGTCTGAAAAATGGAGCAAAATTGATTTTCTATACAACAAATTTACAGCAAAAGACTGAAGACATCCAGTATGCCCGCATCCAAACCTCCGCGGACATGGCAGACTTCACCGGCACGATCACAGGCGGTGCATTTACCGGTGGTTATATCGGATACACGATGCTTGTAAACAGTACGGATACAACCTATGCGAGAACGACGGCAGAGAATGTAAGAAAGCTGACCTTAAATCAGGCATCGGAAGCTGACGTAATCAATGCGGTATGTGATGCAAAGGTTGAAAAAAGTGAAGTGCAGATGTATGTGACAGGTACCGTTGGTGCCGGAAGCGTGACAGCAGATACTTATGTCGGTGGACTTGTTGGATACGACGATGCAAACACATTTTTGCGTATCGAGAATGCAACAAATAAGGCATCCGTAACAGCGAAGACTGGATATGCAGGTGGCGTGATCAGTGCGAGCCGCAAGTCAAACAACAAGATTCTGACAAGCAATAATTCTGGAACCGTTACAGCGAAAGAAGTTGCGGGTGGTATTGTCGGTGAGAACAAAGGTACGGTCAACCAGTGTAATGTAAGTGCGACAATCGTTGGCAACCATGGCACGTCCATTGCAAGCTACGGTGGTATTGTTGGTGTGAGTGGAATTGCAGCAGAGAAAGCTGAGGATACAGATGCGGCGCAGGTGATGGAATGTACATTTACAGGAAGCATATCGGCTGCCGGAGACGGAGTGACAGCAAATGTCGGAGGTATTGCTGGTGTTAATGGGTATAATTCGACGGTCAAGGCAAGTACCATTGGAAGTGCGGATACGGTTGTACATGGTGGCATGGTAGACGGAACTGCATATGAAACTGCAAGAACGAATGTCGGTGGTATCGTTGGTACAAATTATGGAACGATTTCTTCAACAGATAATTCACAAAAGGCAGAAGGAAATACAACGATTGATAATTATCTTGGTTATACCGGCGGTATTGTCGGATGTAACCAGAAAGGTGCAGTTGTAAAGGGCACAGAGAAGGAGAGAATTAAGACGGCAAATACATGGTATGTGACTGCAAAAGCAGCTGGAGAAAATACGGCTGTAGGCGGCATTATCGGACATTCGATGTCCGACGAGAACCTGGAATCCCTTGAGAATCATGCAGAGGTTACGACGATTGCCAGTGGAAATATTGCGGTTGGCGGTATTGTTGGACAGATGGAGAATCAGACGAGCGATGCGATGACATTTAAAAAATGTTATAATTATGGTGCGGTTACCGGAACATGGTACACGGGAGGTATGATTGGATACCTGCGTTACAAGGGTGTAAAGTTTTATAGCTGTTCGAGCGATGGAACGGTGTCAGGCGGTATAGCTGGACCGATGATAGGATATGCTGAGGAAGAAATTCTGGCTGATACACAATATGAGGATTGCACAGTCAATGGTATGATTTATACGAAACCGGCACAGCTTGCAGCGGATGCTGCAATAGATGAACAGGCTGTGGCTGATGCGTCCGAAGAGATAGTTTCCACTATCGAAACGCAGCAATCACAGGATGCAGAGAATCCGGTAAATACAGATATGCCAGAGGAAGAAACAACGACAGAGACAACAACAGAGAAAATACAGGTAGTTCAGAAGCTTGTAACACCGGAGGTAGCGCTTTTGTCAGAGGATGCGCGTGTCCCGCAGTATTATGATGGAACGAAATGGACATTGACAGCACCGGCACAGGAAGAAGATCTGGTTGGAACGTATGAGTCACGGGCATATTGGTTCGAGGTACAGGATGGCGCCGATTATTATGAGGTGCAGATCAAAGATGCAAGCGGTGCATATGGTGTGATGTATGTGGAGCCAAAGACCGATAAATATTATGTGTATTATGCAGGAAGTAATGCACAGATCCGCAGAGAGAGCATCTGCGAAGCAAATTCATATACGGAATTTGCAGGTATGTTAACAGAAGAAAACCCAGTGACTGTAAGCTATGCAGTGAATGTGCGGATGGAAGATAAGACCGCAGCAATCTGTGCGAAGGTCATGACAGAGGGAAATCAGATTTCTGTCCTGCTTCCGGATACGACAACATTGGTTGCGGTGCAGGCAGTTGTCGGAGAGGAACATCTGGATACATATGAAAGCTCGGATGTCGCAGTGTGGAAGCTGATGCCGGTTGATGATGCGACTACGACAGATGCCGGTGAAATTACAGAAACTGATGAAGATGACATGGTGATCTGGACAGGAACCGTGAAAAGAGAAGCGGTAAAGACAGAGCTTCCGAAGCTTGCGGGAACGACGGTGACAGTAGGAAGTGGCACAACTGTAAAAGAAGTTGTGAATTATACGGTGGCAGTTGAACAGCCGATGCTGGTGCAGGTACTTGGGTTTGATGCAGAGGGTGCACTGGTACAGTCGGTTTATTATACCGCAGATCAGACAAGCGCAAGCTTTATGCTGGAGAAGGATACATGGTTTACCGACGATGTGAAAGATGTACAGATCCGATTTGCCGTAATCTCAGAAAATGGACTTGCGGAGTGGACACAGCCACAGCCGCTGTCTGTTAATGGAATATCGAAATAAAAGAAAGATAGTTACAGATATATGCGGAACAAAGGAATAATCAGACAATTTCATAAAGAAAAAAATCGTGGTTCCGCGATGATCGTCGCAATTGTCGTCAGTATGGTTGTCGTTGTATTCTGCCTGTCGCTTCTGCTTGTAAGCTATGCATTGTTTTCATCTTCGGTACGACGGGTAACACAGAACCAGTGCAGAGAGCTTTCGAAGACAATCAGTATTGAGCTAGAGAAAGAATTGACAACACCGGTGTACACGAGCTTTGATATGCAGAGGCAGGACGTGACAGATGGAAAAAATCTGTTGTGGCAGTACCTTCGATATAATATCTGTCAGGGCAACTGGCCGTATTTTGAATCTGAAAGTTCAACGGATCATGGCGAGAAGTCGGCGTATCGTTATTTTACGCTTGCAGCGACCGGTGGGGATGTGGCAAAGTATGCGGCGATGGCGGATGATATTTCAATCTGTATCTATTGGGAAAATGATGGAAGCTACGTTGAATCGAAAAATGATATTGTGCTTTGTATCAAAGTTACCTGTACCAAGGGAGACCAGGCAGCATCTATGTTATCAAAGTATAACCTGTCTTGCATGGAATATGAAAATGCGGAATCTGGATTGGATACAGGCGATGACATTGTAAATCCATCTAAAAATGAAATTCTGAAAAGTGAGCGTTGGAGCTGGAGTTTTCTGGAGCGTGAGTAACATGAAAAAAAGAAAAATCGTGCGAAAAATAAATAATGCAGGTTCAACGATGGTGGAGGTAATTGTTGGATTCGTGATTCTCGTGATGGTTCTGGCAGAATGCATGGTGCATCTGCTCGGTGTATCCGGGGAACTTGTAAAGAAAAGTAAGGATATGCAGGAGGAACAGCGGGTTTTAAACGAGGAAATGTACCAAAAAGATGCAGGGTTTGAGAAGCTTGCCGAAACAGGCATTACACTGACGGTGGATACAACGAAAACAGACACTAGAAATACAGCAAAAGATACGAGCTTTTTGATAGAGGCGGAGCTGCATCGGTATTATAGTGATCGTGCGGACTTGACAGTGTTCCGGGTGATCCATAAAAGTGAAGATTCAGAATAATAAGAGGAGTCAGTTGTTGAAATGAAAAAACTGAAGAAGCTTTTTCAAAAATTTCATACGATGAATCAGGGACTTACATTGGTGGAAATGATCGTGACCTTTATGCTGATCGGGCTTTTTATGATCGCAGCGAGTAAAGTGATTGCAAATACCGTGAGCGTCTATTATGAGGCAAAAGGAACTGCGAATGGCATGCAGGTATCTGCCATTATTGCTTCGAAAATCCGCGGGGAAATCGAGGGTGCGCGGAATGCGACGATTACAACTGAGGTAAAGAAGGAAGATGGCACGACGAGTGAGGTTACGCAGCCATATGTGATGCGGTTATCAACCGATACGACGCTGGGTGGACAGAATGAAACATCCGGATATAATAAGATTGAATTTACCGATGCACAGGGCAGCCATGTCTATATTGGCGTGAATGAAAATGGATATCTTGTTGTGCACTATTATCCGGTTGTTGTGGCAAGCGGTGAAGTGAAGAGTACCAACTGGGTATTTGACCAGAAAGCGTATATGGGATATTCCATCAAGGAACTGAAATTTACACAGCCGGGGGGAAATTACGCAGACAATATCATATATATGAGCCTGACATTACATAGCTCGCGGTATGGCGATTTTACATATACGGAATATATCCAATGCTATAATCTGGATGCACAGTCCAATACACAGATTAGTTGTGAATAAAAACAGGAAGAGGTAGAAGATGAATTATTTTTTATATGCAATTATATACATAGTAGTATTTTTGATGGGGATGACCATGTTTTCTTATCTGAATCTGGTTATTGAACGACTTCCGAAGAAAGAGAAGCTTACGATCCGGCATTCACATTGTAAGCAGTGTAACCATGAGCAGACATGGAAGGATGTCATTCCGGTTTTTTCCCGGATCCGTTATCAGAACCGATGCAGATATTGTGGTTCGGTACTTCCGAAACGGCCGCTTATCATCGAATTGGTGGGTGGTGCATTTGCGGTGTTCGCCCTTGCTATGTATGGGATTCATCTGTCTGCATTGCTGTTCTTCCTTGTAATCTGTGATCTGATGGTGATTACAATGATCGATGCGGACACGCAGGAGATTCCGCCACAGTTGAATGTGATTTTGCTGTTGCTTGGTATCCCTGCTATCTGGGTATTGCCGGGACCAACAATCATAGAGCGGGTGATTGGACTGTTTGCAATCAGCGTGCCGATGTTTATTCTGATGTTGTTCAATGGTTTTGGCGGCGGTGACGTGAAGATGATGTTTGCGGCCGGATTCCTGCTTGGCTGGAAGGGCGTGATCGGTGCGTTTTTTGTCGGCATTATTGTCGGCGGTGCGTATGCTATTTATCTGCTTGTAAAAAAGAAGAAGGGCAGAAAAGAACAGTTTGCATTTGGTCCATTTCTGGCGTTTGGCGTGCTTGTGTCGCTGACACAGAATCTGGGAGATACCATGATTTCGATGTATATTGATTATGTGAAGAGTATGATGACTTCAACATATTAAAAGAAAAAACATGAAAGTGATAGACACAAGAAAAGAAAATCCGTATTGTGAGATGGACTTTCTGATTACAAACCGGAAATACGTTTTTGCCTGTGGATTTACAGGCGGTGTCTGAACTTGAGATAAAAAGGAGGAAACGTCCTTGGTCACTTACAAATACAGAGCGCAGGATGAGAATGGAAAGATGATTTCCGGTACGATGCAGGCAACGGATGAGCTTGATCTGCATGAGCGCTTAAAACAGGAAAATAAATATCTGATTCAGGCGAAGGCACAGGCGGATAAGAATAATACGAAACGGCTGAAGTCCAATGTTGTTTCTGATTTCGCTAAGAATATTGGCGAATTGCTTGGCGCCGGTGTCACGCTTGTCAAAGCACTTCGAATCATATCCGAGGATGAATCGATCAAACCGAAGGAACGGGAAGTATATGCAGGACTTTTAAAACAGGTGCGTTCCGGCGTGCCGCTCTCGGATGCGATGCTTGCGAGTGGTGATGCATTTCCGCCATTATTCATCAATATGATAAGGAGCGCGGAAAGCAGCGGAAGCATGGATAAGATCGCACTGCAGATGTCGGTGCATTATGAGAAGGAATACCGGTTGAATCAGAAGGTCAAAAGCTCGATGACGTATCCGAAGATTCTGTGCGTATTGATCGTGGTTGTAGTGGCAATCATTATGGGTTATGTCATTCCACAGTTTAAGGATCTTTTTTCCCAGATGGATACACTTCCGACATCAACGACGATCCTGCTAGGCATCAGTAATTTTGTGAAAAATAAGTGGTATGTCTTAATTATTGCGGCAGTTGTGTTGTATATTTTCTTTCATGTGCTTTTTGCGATACCGGGTGTGCGGTATGCAAAGGACAAGTTAGAACTGAAACTGCCGGTGATCGGGAAACTGCGTCGTGTCATTTATACCGCACGGTTTGCACGTACCTTGTCGAGCTTGTATTCGGCAGGTATTTCAATTATTAACTGCTTGCAGATTGCCCGTAACACGATCGGCAATTCATACATTGAAAAGCAGTTTGATCAGGTAATTGCGGATGTCCGGGGTGGTATGAATTTAAGTGAGAGTATTGACCGGGTAGATGGATTTACGAAGAAACTTTCTTCCTCCATCTCTGTCGGAGAAGAGACGGGTGCGCTTGATACGATGCTCGTATCGATTGCAAACCAGATGGAATATGATTCTGAAGTAGCGATGAACAAGCTGGTTTCTTACTTAGAGCCTGCGATGATCGTCGTGATGGCGGCAGTCGTTGGATTTGTTATTATTTCCGTAATCCAGCCGATTTACGGCTCGTATGCGACGATTGCGAATTCATACTAATTATGCCCCGGGACAACGCGGAAGCGATGTATTGAATCCGGGTATTACAGTGTAGGATGTAATCTACTATGGAAGGAGAACATATATATGAGTACAGTCATTTATCTGGCAAACCAACAGATACAAGTGATTACCGGTACTCCCGGAAATCGAAAGATTTCTGTCGCGGATTGTTATACAGAAGATGCACCGGACGGCTGCATCATCAATGGTATGATTATGGATGCGGATGCATTTGTGAGCTTCATGCAGAATTTCTGGACGACGCATAATCTGCCGACGAAGGATGTAATCTTGGTCATTAATTCGACGAAGTTTATCGGTAAGAATATTGAGATGCCTCTGCTTAATCCAAAGAAGACGGAAGAATTTATCAACCGCGAGTTTACGGACATTAAACAGGGAGAGGATTATATTTGCGGATATTTTCCAATCGGACAGAACAAAACGACGAAGAAAATCTATGCCGAAATTATCACGACTGATTTCATTAAAGATTATGTGGACATTTTTACAGAGATTGGCGTGAAGATAAAGGCGGTTTATTCCGGAGAGAGCAGCCTGATCCGCTTGACAGCATTGACAGCAGCGCAGCAGTACAAGACATTTGTTTTGCAGATTGCAGACCGTATGACGATTACGACGATTCTCTGGGTAAATGGAGAGTTTTATTATTTCAATAGTACCCGCTGCTTCCATGATCAGGGAACCGAGGACTATGCGCAGGATATCGCACGCTCGGTCAGCCAGATCCGTCAGTTCATGCAGGCAAACCAGTTGGATTATCCGATTGAGGCAGTTTTACTTGCAGGCGTGAATCCGCAGGATCTGTCATTGTATCAGGATGCAATTTCACAGCTTGACATTTATGCACGTGTGGAAGTGTTTTCCGATACGCATGTTATGACAAACGGACTTGATATGCAGGCGCATTTCCATCCAATCAGTGGTCTTGTAACTGGAAATGCCGGTAAGCAGAATTTCCTGGAAGGGTATCATGCAGGAAAGAAAAAAGAGCAGGGACAAGGCGGTGTTGGCAAAGGGTTCCTGGCGATTTTGATCAGCCTTGCTGTGATGCTTGTCGGACTTGCAGTGTGTATTACGGTACGTACATTTAAGAAACAGGAATTGGAGAAGCTCGAAGAATATAATGAGTCTCCAACTACGATTATGGAAGTTGCACGGTATGATGTGCTTTTAGCGCAGACATCTTATCTGAATAACCAATACAATGCAATTGAGGGTGTAAATCAGAATTTATATACATATCCGGTTTGTAACAGCGAAGTCATGAACGTGGTCGATGATTGCGCGAGAGGACTTGCAACTGTTACCTTTGATTCGTTTGATGCAGATCTCGGTGTGATGACCATCACAGCGCGGGCGGATACGGTGGACAATATCAATAAATTCATCCGCAATCTGTGTGGTGTGGATATATTCAGCAATGTAGATTACACCGGGTATTCGTATGTGGAAGCCGATGAACTGTGGGATATTCATGTGACGTGTACTCTCGCAGAGTCTGCGGGCAGACATACCGATACAGATGCACAGCCAGAGACAACAGAAACAAACTTGCCGGATGTCGGCGATGCAGAATAAGGAGGGGATCGTTATGAAGTTAGAAATGACACAAAAAGACAAAAACCTCCTGATCATGCTTTCCATATTCGTAATCGTAGTCTGTATTGGCTACTGGGGTATCTACCCGGTTGTAAAGGGTATCGTGAATACGAACAAAGAGATTACGACACAGAAAGAAACAAAGGAAGAAAATGAGCTGAAGCTCACGCAGGTGCCGATGATGGAGGCAGATAACGAGCGGTTTTCGAACGAGATACAGGGAGTACGTGAATCATTCTTCCCAATGATGGAAAGTGCAGAAATTGATAAGTATTTCACCGAGCTTGTGCTTGGATATAATCTGTATTCTTATGATTTGTCCATTCAGATGCCGCAGGAAGAAACTGCTTTGAATCCATATGTATATTCAAAACGTGCAGCAGAGCTTGCAGCACAGGAGGAAACAGAGACAACAGAGGTACCACAGGGTGCCAAGGCGGAACGTGCGGAAATTGAGGCAGCCGAGGAGAGTGGCGGTATGTCGACGGACAATATGTCAGATTTGATTCCAGTGTCGGATGAGGAAGTGACAACGGGAATTTACAATGCAACGATAACCCTGCGCCTTGGCGGAAAAGAAAGTGATCTGCTTCGGTTGATCGAGGATCTCTCGAACAGTGATAAGAAAATCCGTGTATGCAATTATTCCTGGTCTGAGGAACGCAGTATCACGAATCTGACGGAAGAAGGGGAGTATGATCTCAAGACCGAGCGCGTTTTGACATTGACTCTGGAGGTCTATATGTACGAGGAGGTGCCAGACGATGGAAATGCGCAGTAATAAAAATATCCGAATCGGTGATGTATTGCAGGAGCTTGGCTACATCAACGAAGATCAGATTAATCAGGCAGTTGCCTATCAGAAGGAAAACAAAGGTGTCCGTCTTGGTGCGGCGCTGATTGCACTTGGATTTATCACCGAGAAACAGATGCTGGAAGCGCTTGGTAAGCGACTGAATTATGACGTTGTCAATATCTCGGATTTGTCGGTGGATGTGAAGGCAGTGGAGATGATTCCGCGTGTCCTTGCTGAGAAATACAATATGATGGGATACAAGGTAGAGGATACGATGTATTATCTCCTTGTGGACGATCCGCTGAATTTCTATGGTATTGAGGATATTCGTCAGATTGTTGGACGGGAAGTACATATTTCCCTGTGTGAGAAGGCACCTCTGGAAAATTCGATTCAGTATTATTATTCTGAGGTATCTGCAAGACAGGCAGCGCAGAAAGCGTCTGCAAATACAACGCAGACGAGTGAGGTTATGGAGATCAGCGTGGAGGATGGCGACGATGATACGCCAATCATCAACCTGTTTAACAGCCTGCTTGTCCGTGCCTATAACTCCAATGCATCCGATATCCATATCGAACCATTTGAGAACCATACAAGTGTGCGTATGCGTATGGATGGTGTTATCTGTGACTTCATGACATTGCAGAAGAATATTCACAATTCCCTGCTGGCACGTATCAAGATTCTTGGTGATCTGGATATTGCAGAGCGAAGAATTCCGCAGGATGGACATTTTCGTATCAATATTGAAGGTGTGAACCTGAATGTCCGTGTATCTGTGATTCCAACTGTATTCGGTGAAAAAGCAGTTTTGCGACTTCTTGCGTCGGCAGGTTCGATCGATCATATGGGAACCTTCGGTATGACGGAACGTAATTACAAGCTTGTAATGCGGATGCTGCAGTCACCAAACGGAATCATTTACCTGACTGGACCAACTGGTTCCGGTAAATCAACGACGTTGTATATGATTCTGGAGGAGCTTGCAAAACGTAGTGTAAATATCTCGACGATAGAAGATCCGGTTGAGAAGAATGTGGCGAAGCTCAATCAGATGCAGGTAAATAACACCGCAGGACTGACCTTTGAGGTCGGACTTCGTGCCCTGCTTCGACAGGATCCGGATATCATCATGGTTGGTGAGACACGTGATGCAGAGACGGCATCAATCTCTGTCCGTGCCGCAATCACCGGACATTTGGTACTTTCTACGTTACATACGAATGATGCAGCTTCTTCGGTTGTCCGACTGGCAGATATGGGAGTGGAACCGTATATGATTGCCAGCTCTCTTGTTGGAATCGTTGCACAGCGACTTGTGCGTAAGGTGTGTCCATTCTGTGGTGAATGGGGACCGATGACCGAGCAGGAGGAAGCAATCGCAGGTGTTCATTTTCCGCAGATCAAACATGCCAAGGGCTGCAGACAGTGTAACAACACAGGTTATAAAGGACGTATTTCGATTCATGAGATCCTGATGATCGACAAGAGAGTGCGCGAGATGATTACGAATGGGGCTTCTGTTGAGAATATCAAGGATTATGCCGTACAGGAACAGGGGATGAGTACCTTAAAGAAGAGTGCACTTGAGCTTGTGGAAAATGGTACGACAACGGTGGATGAACTGCTGCGTGTATCTTATTATGATTAGGATGAGAAAAGCGAGCGAGAAAAAACGTGCCGGAAGCTGATTGGCAGGAAGCGGAGAGAAAACTGGGCGTGGAAGTAAGAATCTAAGCGTGAAAGCCCATGTTGTGGGTGTAGGAAGAGAGAAGCGAGCAAGAAAACCCATGCCGGAAGCTGATAGGCAGGAAGCGGAGAGAAAACTGGGCGTGAAAGTAAGAATCTAAGCGTGAAAGCCCATGTTGTG